>Ga0209340_1000293_pt1 | contig 61193 bp, 123 predicted proteins | sample EPASupsiteSAE323_FD_187266 | JGI IMG/M metagenome (GOLD analysis project Ga0209340, IMG submission 187266) | Bioremediated contaminated groundwater from EPA Superfund site, New Mexico - Sample SAE3-23 (SPAdes) (version 2) | ecosystem: Environmental > Aquatic > Deep subsurface > Groundwater >... | reverse complement strand
AGAAAATCTTTCTGTAATGTTCTTAGCTATGCAAGCGCAGAGAGCAGTTCAAGGTATGTTACAACCAGCTATAGAAGCTGCTGGTATAATGGAGTTAATTGGAGCTATATTTGAATTATTGTTCTTACCTGCTATGCTTTTACTTATTGACCCTCTTGTTTGGGTATTGGATATAGTTAGTGGGCTTCCTGATTCTTTAAAGATTGTTATTGGATTGTTTACTTTAATATCTGGTATTATTTTGGGTTTGATATCTTTTGCTGCTCAATTAGAAATATTTTTTGGAACTGGTAAACTTGCTATTATTCTTGCTAATATAATTACTTGGATTACTTCTACGTTTATTCCGGGTATTATTACTACTCTTGGTGGAGCATCTATAGCAGTTATAGCTTTAATAGTATTATTAATTGCTTCTATATTACTTAATTTTAATGGTTTTGTAACATTAATAACTCATCTAATAGATAATTTCTTTACTGGTATAACTAAATTATTTCAGGGTTTTTGGGATATTATAACAGGAGTAATTCAACTAGCAGTTGCAATTATTAAGGGTATTCTTACTGGAAATTTTGATGATATAGCAAAAGCTATTGATAAGATAGTATCTGGAATAGCTAAAGCTATAGAAGGAGTTTATTATCTTACTATTAAACCAGTAATAGACTTATTTGTTGATGCTTTTAGTATGGTTGCTGGAGCTATTAATAATGTTTTAACTATGCTTGGAATAAAATCTTCTAATTCTACTGGTGGTAGTGACTGGATTCCCGGATTTCACTTATTTGCTGATGGTGGAATAGTTAATAAGCCTACTCTAGGTATGGTTGGAGAAGCAGGGCCGGAAGCTATTATTCCTCTTAATCAGATTGGTAGTGTTGGTAATAATACTATTATTATTAATGCTAATATGAGTTCTAGTCTTGATGTTAGAGAAGTGGCTAGAGAAGTTAATAGTTACTTGGTTGATGATTATAAGAGGGCGACTATGTAATGAGTGAGAATTTTGTAGTGGCATTAACAGTTCCTAGAACTGGTCAGACTGGTGCTACTTCGTATAATCTTAGAATCTTAAGTATAGATTATGAGTATAGTAATAAGATTCTTCAAGTTGATATTGCTAAATCTCCGGCTGGACAAGGTTCTGGTTATCAACCAGTTTCTAAGATTGTTGATTTAAAGAAGGTTTCTAGAACTTTTTCTATTACTGGTCGTATTCCACCAACACAGAGTTCTACTGCTTATGCTATTGCTATTGCTATTGCTCAACAGATAGAATCTTATTCTGGTAGTGTATCTGGAACTGATACTACTGGTCAGGGTGGAAATCATCAATTGGTAGTAAGAGGAACAACTTATTATGGTATTGTTACTAAGTTTAAGTTTAATGATAATGCTTCTATATTACAGAATGTTTTGATTAGTGGTTTGGCTGCTGCTGGTAATATGGCTTCTAGAGAGATTCCATTTACTATGAACTTTACTGTTACTAAAAGGGCTTAATATGACTGTTAATTTGTTTATCAATGGTTTAACGTCTAGTTATGACTATACTGATAGGATTGATACTCTTGAAGTTTATGATAAGTTGAATCAACCTATAGAATTTCATATTACTTTTAATGATGCCGATACTACTTCTGCTGCTAATATTAAGTATGCTGCTCCTGTTTATTTGAAGTTTGATTCTGTATATCCTTTTGGTAAGTTAAAGATTACTGGTCTTGGGGATGAGAGTAATACATATGGTGGTGCTGATGGTTATGGTTGGAGTGAGGCTTCTTTAAATGAAAGGAAGGTTGCTGTGACTGCTTCTGCTGATTCTACTTCTCAATCTGGAAGACCTATTTATAATAATGTTGCTGTTAATACTATTGTTTCTGAGCAACTTACTTATGCTAATGTTGGAGTATCTCCTTATACTTCTGGTCAGTCTACTAGGGTTATTTCTACTCGTTCTGATAATGATTATACTATTTCGTTTATGTTTGGTTGTGCTACTACTGCTGATACTGATTGCTTTGGTGCTTATTCAGTAGATTTTGCTACTAATTACATTTCTATTGGGACTAGAGGAACTGATAAGAGTGCTACTGTTTCTCTTGATATTTCTGGTGCTACTCAGAATTGTGAGCAGTCTTCGAGACTTGCTGATTATGATTCTTTGAAGAATGTTATTAATTTGCGTGGTTATGGGGATGGTATTAATCAGATTGAGTCTTATGCTGACCATTGCACTTCTTTTAGAACTTATTTAACTTCTGAGATTGATGCTACTGATACTACTAGTGATACTTTTACTGTTAATAATGGAACTGGTTTTCCTACTGCGTCTCATACTATTTGGGTTGGTTGTGAGAAACTTACTGTTACTCGTAGTGGTAATACTTTTACTATTGTTAGTAGGGGAACTGCTTATCGTGGTAATGTTTTAGTTAAGCCTTATACTCATAAAGTTTATTCTCCTGTTGTTGATGCTCAATATACTACTTCTAGTCCTCAGTCTACTGGTAATGGTTCTTCTATTAATACTAATGGTATTAAGGAGTATAGTGATAATGCTAAGACGGTTATTGACCAGTCTACTCTTGATATTCTTGCTGAGAAGATTCTTATTGAGAGGAAGGGTATTTTTGATGGTAGTCATACTTATACTGCTCCTGAGAGAATTGTTGTTACTGCTATTGAACCTTCTACTATTGTTCAGAGTTGTATGACTGGTGATTGGGTTACTGTTACTGATTCTGATACTAGTTTGTCTGGTAGTTATAGAATTTATGGTATGAGATATACTTATAGTAGTGGTGAGGAGTCTTTAGAGATTGAGTTGTCTAATGCTTCTCTTACTTTATTGCAGGAACTTGCTGATAATTCTAAGCAGACTATTTCTCTTGCTAGTTATATGCAGGGTGCTACTAATTGTTATATGACTGGTGAGACTGATAATTGTGATTCTACTCACGGTATTGTTGTTGATTTTTATATTCCTACTGAGGCTGTTGCTGTTAATAAGGTTAAGTTTAATTATCGTATTCAGAGTTATAGAGAATTTAGCACTACTACTTCTGCTGGTTCTATTCATAGTCACGGTATTCCTTCTTTGGCTTTAAATACTGTGTCTTCTCAGGCTAATACTTCTTCGTCTACTACTGATACTGATGTTCTTACTCTTAATCATACTGATATTGGAACTGGTGGTGGATTTACTGCTTTAGCAAGTTCTACTTATAGTCTTGGTTCTACTGATATTTTTGGAACTTATGTAGAGATTATGTTATTTAAATATGATTATGATTTATCTGATACTATTGTTAAAGTAAGAGTTACTGATACTACTTCTGGAACTTCTTATCCGGGTAGTAATGGTTTAACTTCTTCTGTATTTCGTTCTAATCATACTCATAGTGGTGCTACTACTTCTTCTGATGGGGCGCATACTCATACTGCTGCTAGTTCTTCTTATTATATTCATTTTTCTACTGATTCTAGTGGAACTCCTGATTATTGGAGTAATTCTTTAACAACAACTTCTAATGGAGCACATACTCATACAGCAACTTCTGGTAGTGTTGCTACTATTGAACTTGCAGTTCCTACTACTATTTCTATTTTTGTTCCGGGTAATCTTAAGAATCATAGTTTGAGGGTTGAAGCTGCTTATGTTTCTGGTGGAACAGTAACAGATTTTGGTCACTTTATTACTTATCATACTGTTTCTACACACACGCACGAAGTATCTGGTGCTACTACTGCTACTAATACTACTAATACTGAGTCTGCTCATACTCACGGAGTTACTTATGGTATTGCTGAACCGGGTATAACTGCTAATGCTATATCTTCTATTAAAGTTGATGGTGGTTCTGATATTAAGGCTGCTCTTGGTATTAGCACTATACCACCATATGATGTTAATGATAAGGATATTCTAGCTTATTTGAGTAGTCCTATTGCTGGTGCTTGGCATACTCTTGAGATTATACCTAATGGTAATTGTAGGATTATGACCGATATGTTTATACAGATGTTCTTGCAAAGTAAGTAAGGTGTTTTAAATGATTGAATCTAAAACCGTTGAAATAAAAGAAGTTAATAGTAAACCCGTTAGAGTTATTACTTATATTCAGGAGTTTAATAGTAGTGAAGAATTAGAGAATACATTACAGGTTGAAGCACACCAGTTAGATATTCAACAAAATCAGATTCTTAAAAATAGTAGTATTATTGAAAAAGAATTAGTTCACTTTAATAAGAGTGAAGAATTTCTTAAGAAGAAGGGTATAGTATTTAAGTCTAAACCACAAGATATGATTGGTTTGCTTAAGAGTCAGATTGAAAAGAATAATAAGACCTTAATTGAAAAGAAAGAGGTTGTTTAAATGAATGTTTTTGAAAAAGTTTATAGAACTCTTAGACAGCAAGATTTAATTGACGACCTTAATAATAGATACTTAGACTTGTCTATAGATTATAGTGATAGTGTTGCTAAAGTATCTAATCTTAATTCTATTATTTATCAGTTTGAGAATAAGGATAAGGTAGAGTTAGCTTCTAAGATTGCTATGTTAGAGAATCAGGTTAATGAAGATGATGGAACTATAGAGAGTTTAAAGACTGAATTATCTATTAATGGTGCTTTAACTACTGCTAGACCAACTTTTATAGAGAGTGTTAGTCTTGGTGGTAATTTCTATTACCCTAAAAAAACTATTAATAATACGATTTATTCTCTTAAAGACCCAAGAGATATGTATGTTCCTTCTGCTAAGACTATAGTATGGGCTAGGGAGAGACGTAAATATCCAAAATTAGATAAGAAGATGTTGGCTTGGGAGAAGGGTATCTTGGGTTCTAAGTATGTTTATGATAATGGAGAGAATTGGCAGACTCAATCTGAGACGGAAGCTAGAGGAGAAGGAGATTGTGAAGATGAAGCTAATGATGTAGTTACTACTGCAAAGGCTTTAGGAGTTCCTTCTAATGAAGTATTCTTAGCTGTTGGGCCAACTACTTTTGGTTATCACGCTTATCCTATAATGTATTTAAGTTATGAAGAGTTAAAGGAATTATATAAGTATGATAATTCTTTATGGCCTAATAAACCAGTTCAGATTCCTATGGCTCAATGGTTTATCTTTGAAGCTACTCTTGATATTCTTCCAGAGAAACCGAAACCTTTAATAGGTTCTTCATACTGGATAGATGCAGGAGTTCAGAATTGGGAACACTATGGAACTATAAAGAGAGAGAATCTTAGTTTGTTTAATGGTGTTGCTGCTTCAAGTAGAGTGTGTGGTGCTATAGAATTGGATAAGATTGAGAATAGTAAGGAAAAGAGAAAAAAGATTTTAGACTATTGGGGTCAGAACCATAGTCTTTAAAGAGGTTTTAGAATGAGTTTTGAAATATCTGAAAAATGGAAAGTAGTTTTGGGTAAAGCTGTTAGTGCTGGTGTTTCTACTGGTGTAGCAACTTTTGTGGCTACTGGTAGTGTATTAACAGAAGCATCGGTTATTGGAGCTATTATTGGTGGAATAATTGGTTTCTTGACTTATGTTAAGGATAATTATCCATCAGCAAGAGTTAAATCTTGGTATAGTTATCTTTGAGAAGTAGTATAGCAGATACCGGAATCGAACCGATAACTCAGGGGTCAAAACCCTGTGTGTTTCCATTAAACCAATCTGCTATTTTATTTCTTTTTTTTTATTTTAATGAAGTGGGTATTGTATGATTAAGGATTGTATTGTTCGTGAGTGGGGAGCTACTAAGAATGGTGCTGTTGTAGTTCCGGGTGCGCTTATTGGTAAGCGTGTTTGGGTTGTTAGTGATGAGGACGTTAATGATTTAACTGAACTCATTAAGAGAACTCTTCTTGTTTCTAGATTGCAGCAGTTTACTGATGATGCTAATAAGGATAGGATTAATGATTTGGAGAGTAGGATTCTTGCTCGTATAACTTCTCTTGAAAAGGTTGTATATGACTCGAAGCCATTATAGTTCTCCATTCGTCTAGTTTTTTTATTGCATAAGTATCTGCATCTTTTTCTTTATATGCAGTTTTATCTTTAAATTGTTTATAATGATAAAGTTCGTGTGCTATTGTTGTTAGTAATACTTCTTCATTATTTTTAAATTCTTTTTCTAAGTATTCTTCTCCATAATAATTTTTAAATCCTTTACATATAAATGGAAATTTATTAAAGTTACTATTTACTAATATTTTTATATTTGGTTTTCTTTTAGAATTATAGTTAGTTCTTGTCCAATTAAAATATCCTAAAGATACTACAACTTCTGGATTATGCCATTTATATTCTATTTTGTTAAAGTCTTTTATTATTAGTGGTATATGTTCATCTTTTATTGGGTTTGAAAAATTATACATTTTTTCTATTAGATTATTGTTAAAATTTGAATAGTTATATAGTATCATAGTTATCACTCTAATATATTATGGCGACAGCCACAGGAGTCGAACCTGTATGCCTGTTACAGCCCTCGTTTTCTAGACGAGACCTTTACCGTTTAGGAGAAGACTGCCTTTTGAGCGTTAGGAATGGGATTTGAACCCATAAGACTTTTACATCACGGTTTAGCAAACCGTTACCTTACCAGATTAGGTTATCCCAACATTCATACCAGTAGTAGGATTTGAACCCACAAAGCCCCTACGGGCATCCCGTTCTTAGCGGGTGACGTTTAACCATTTCGTCTTATACTGGTTCTACGGACTTATCAGGATTTGAACCCGAATAATCACGGCTTAGAAGTCCGGTGCATTGTCCAAGTTATGCTATAAGTCCATTGGCGGTAAAGGATAGGCTCGAACTATCTACCTTTCGATTAACAGTCGAAAATGCAACCAGTTACACTTCATTACCATTTGAGTGGGATTAAAAGAAGTCGAATCTTTAATAACAGTTCTGGAGACTGTTGTGTTGCCAATTACACTATAATCCCTTTAGAGTCTTATCTGCTAGAGTCGAACTCGCATCTTTCGGTCTACAGCCGATTGCTCTGCCATTGAGCTAAGACAAGCATATTATATTGTTTGTTTTAATATAAAAATGTTCGTATTGGGACTCGCACCCAAAGTCTCTTGGTTGAGAACCAAGTATTTTGCTCTTAAACTATACGAACTTATTTGTTTAGACTTTTACGTTTACTGGAACGCTTTTTCCAAAGAGTGCTTGGAACACTACTAATACTGCGAGTGCTTGCGCCCAATCTATTTCTTTAAGTCCGAACAAGTATGGCATTACAAAGTTCCAGAATAGGGAGAATATCCATCCTACGAGGAAGATTACTATTGCTACTACTGCTATTACTGCTACTACTATTCCTAGATTTTCTAGTGCTTTCATAATGTTCATTGTTTATTACCTCTTTTTGTTTTAGTGTTCGTTACGGGACTCGAACCCGTGATTTTAGGTCGAAAGCCTAATGTGTTTCCTCTATACCAAACGAACATTGGATTGGGTTTTATCCCAATCTGTTTATTTTATTGTTCTTCCTGCTTCCATTATTGGCATACCATTTTCTGTTGGCACATATATTACTTGTGCATTACCTATCTTTTCAAGATTGTTTACCCATAGATAGTGTAGATATGCTTCGTTGTTTTCTAGTGATGCACCAATTATTTCGTTTGCTTGTGCTACTCCTCTTGCTCTAGCAACTTCTGCTTCTGCTAGTTTGCTTGCTGAGTCTAGTTTTGCTTGTGCTTCTACTACTGCTATTTGTCTACTATATTCTGCTTTTGCGTATTCTGCTTTTCCTTCTTATTCTTGTTGCCATACTCCATATAGTGGTGCTACTACCATCCATCCTGCTACTGCAAATAACAGTATTCCTGCTATTAGTAGTGTGTATGCTATTTCTCCTTGTCCTCTCATTATTTATTTCACCTACTTTTTTGGAGATAGTAAAGAGAATCGAACTCCTTTAGTCGGGTCTGCAATCCGATGCCTAACCAATCAGCCATACTACCATTATTGGGGTAAGTAAGTTCAGGTATTTCCAAACCCCACTCCGTTGATACCTTTGAGATATCTTGCAACCTGACGGACATTGTATATGCAGATACAGGGAATTAAACCCAATCTTATTGCTTGGAAGGCAATCGTGCAGTCATTAACACTTTATCTGCTTTTATTTTATTTAAATATATTTTTTGTAGTTATTTTTTCTATTTTTCTTCTTTCTTCATAGAGGTCTATTATATCTTGTTGTAAATAATTATAATCAATTAATTGTTGTCTAAGTTCTTTTATATCTTTTACTATACTTATTCTTGTAAATGGTATTCTTATTGAATTTTTAATTCCTATATCATTATATATATCATCTACTCTTTTATGTTTACTATGTATTTTATCATCTATTTGTTCTAATCTTATTTGTTTTATAAGAACAGTATTTTTATCTTGTGTGTTTTTCATTGTAATCTCCTCTTTTTATTTATACGCGATGCAGGAGTTGAACCTGCTAAGAACTAAATCAAGAGATTTTGAGTCTCCCGCATTATCCGACTTGCTCATCGCGTTCTATAGTGCTAGTAGTCGGAATCGAACCGACAGCAACCCTGCGGTTAGAGGATTTTAAGTCCTCCGCATTCTCCAATCTGCCATACTAGCGTTTATAGTCCTAACAGGAATCGAACCCATTCCATTCGGTTCAGAGCCGAATATACTTCCGTTATACGATAGGACTGTGTTTCTTACCAAGCATTAAGAAATTTGCCTAGTATGAATATTAATGCTCCTACAAATATGACTCCTATTATTGCTAATGCAAGCCATATTATCCAGAAGTATTTATTTATGAAATCAAAGGTATTCATAGTTTATCCCCATACTCTTTTTGATTCGGTGGGTGCGAGTTTTACGAACTCGCTAAACACCTTTTCATTCATATCGTTTCTTTCTACTTCTATATCCATTGCATTTTGGAGTCTTTGTGTTGCTATTGTTCTTCCAGTCTTTTTACTATAACCATCTTTCTTTGAGCAACGTGCTTTAGCACAGTAGCTTATTTCTTCTATTGTTGCTACTTTTGCTTCATCGTTTACTGTTGTGTATGCGTAGGTTATTCCACCGTTAGCTTTTGGGACTCCGTTTGAGTCTTTCTTTCTGTGGTGTATGTAGAATACCCGACATTCTTTTCCTTCTGTGTCTACTACTTTTTCCATTGTTCTCACCTATTTATTTGTTATCATACTATATTTTATACCTTTGCTTTCATAATATTTCATTAGTGGATGGTCGTATATTGTCTGTCCTATAAATAACTGTTTTTCTATTTGAGGTTGTATGCATTGAAAAGTCCATTCTACTTTTTTGCCCTTTCCACTATCTATCCTCGTTATAATCCACTTGCTTCCGTTACTAGGAATACTGAGGTTTTTAAAACGATTGATTTCGGTTGGAGAAGGATAGAACTTATTTCCAAATTTGACCCTCTTTATTTGATTAAAAAGAATCTCGAAGTCGTTCCAGCCAAGTATATCAATTGGACTGTGAGACCCGGCAGTTCTTATAGCTTCATACCCGCATTCGCGCAATGAGTCTCTTATTTCGTATTCTGTTTGTCTTCCTCTTGTGTAGTTTGTCATTTTGTTTATCTCCATTTATTTAGCAATCGTAGGCAGACCAGTTTCTATGCTAAAACACTTTTTCAAGTGCTAGGGTGCTTACGCACAATCTTAGAACAGGGGTCAGTTCTGCCGTCACAATAAACTACGTTTGTTTATTTCTCCATACGACATTCGCTTAGATAGAGTTAAACTACTTGTTGGACTTTTATTAGTTTTTTTTGTTTCATTGCTAGTTTTACTGTGTGTGATGTTCCTGTTGAGTGTCCATCCCATATTGCTACTAGTTTATCGCATTCGTCTACTATTTGTTTGTTTCTTATTAGTGGTGCGTATTTTCCGTGTTTGTTGTAGTCTGGTGTTATTACTTTGTATGGTATGCTGTGTATTGTAGCGTATCTTATTGCTAATACGTCTATTCCACTAGCTCCTCCAGTTATTATTTCTTCTACTTTAGCATATTCGCGTATATCGTCTATTGTATTACTTAATAGTGTTTGTGCTTGTGTGTTATATAGACTTCTACTACCCACTACTGCTAGTTTCATTAGTTACACCTTTTGCTTTCTTTATATCTACTAGTATGCTTTTGCATACGTTTACGAATGCTGGTGAGAATAGTTTTGTGTCTCCTTCGTTTCCTGCTATTACTCTATTGCAGTCTTCTTCCATTTCTATGAGTTTTGCTTTGGTTGGTATGTTTATGTCTTTGAGTCTCCATTTTTTTGTTATTATTGTTTCTAGTGGCATTGGTATCACCTTTTTAATATAAATGCTGTTGGTATTATTATTTCTTCTTTGCATATTGTGCATTGGTATATTTTTCCTATTAGGGTTTGCATTCTGTTTGAGTCGAAGATGAAAAAACTGTTTTCTGATGATGAAGCCCATCCGTGTGGATTAGATGTTATTACTGCTTGTAGGGTATCGTGGTTACACATTATAATTCCTCTATTACTCTTAATGGTTGTATTACTGTATTACTTCCTTCTTGTCTTATTATCTTATATTCTTCTATTTTACCTAGTGGTGCTATTATACTTAATACTTTTTTATTGTTTCCTTTTCTTATATATATATGTATTATATCATTGCATATGTTTATTGATACTATTTTTGCGTTTATGTATTTGGAAAACTCATCATTAGAAACAACCATATATATCAACCTTATATATAAAAACTATTATAGTGTCATTAAATCAATTAAAACCTTCAAAAGATGCCCTTAAATTGAACGCTAGACCTCACAGATTAGCGTATAGCAGGGTCTATGGCGTGTTTTACGATATCTGGACGCTCAACCACAGCTATCCTTTGTTTCTTGGGTTCTTTTGGTTCGTTGGGGTGATACCAAGCGAACTTGGGCTTAACCTTCTGGAGGACATTATAGGCTTTTTTAGTCATAGCAAACAAACCATCAATCATAATCAATGGTTTACTGGTAGTCGGTGTATCTACTACAACTCTAATAGAATAAACATTGTTATCCTTTTCGGCATAAGCTGGTATGTTGTTTCTCCATTTAAGAACTTTGAAACCAGAGTTCTTCATATGCTGTATAATTTCTTTCTTATATACTCCAGTCTTAAGACCATTAATAACAGTATTCATTTCTTAGTCCTCTCCATAATCTCATTAACAATCTTACTAGCATCAATAGCCTTAGCCCTATTACTCTTAACAATCCTTTTCTTAATAATCTCTCCAACCTTCATAAGAGCATTATACTCATCTATCTTACCACGCTCTTCAAAACACTCCTTAGAGAATGGACAAAATCTACACTCCCAAGAATACTTTGGCCCTTCAAGAGGTGGTTTACCTTCACTAATACACTTATGAACTTCTAGTATATCTCTATTCATACTATCAAATAGTTCTTGAGAGAAACTAATATCATAGCATCTAACCTTTAGTGTATCACTATGTATTAGTATAATCTTAATCTTAGGTTTATTAGCAATACCAGCATAGTAATTAGACTGTAGTATATACTGTAATGGAACTTCTTCATAATCTATCTTAGCAGTAAACTTAAACTCAAACAAAGTATCTTTACTATAACCATCACAATGACCTAAAACCTTATAACCATCAAAAACTAACTCTAACTCTTTCTCATACTCAACGTCTTTAAACTCTATGAGTTCTCCAACAACTTTAGGAACAATACTATGAAACAAAGTTCCAGAAAGCATCTTACCATTAGGTTCAGACTGCTTCTTCAAAACCTTAGAATAATAAGACTTTCTCTTACAATATACACAAGATGATATTCTATATACATTAGGAAGATTACGTTCTTCCTGAATCATATACTTCCTAATACCACTATAAAACTTATCTTCAAATTCAGTCATACTATAACTTCCTTCTTTTTCTTCTTACCTTTCTTCTCTGCTAACTTCTGCATAATTGGTATTGCCATCTCATTAAAATATCCCACATCAATCACCAGTTATGTTCAAATCTTTAAACTCATTTACTGTTAATCTTACACAGATATACTCATCACAAATCTTATAAGCGGCAGGATAATCCATAATACCATCTGAATGAGCCTTAAGATAATTTACAGTATAATTACCCTGTAAAATCTTATTCAGAATAGGATTACTTCCAGTCGAAATACTTGGAGTCGGTAATGGGGTCACAGTAATAATTATATCCTGAGTTTTATTAATGTTTGGTATTGTAATATATGAACAGTTAGATATTGTAACATCTAAAGCTCTAGACTGTTCAAAAAGCATTCCAAAATAAAACATTACAAGTAATAGAATACAATAAAACAATCTTAACGCTTCTTGCCAACCAATTTGTTTATTCATAAAATCACTTCTTTTTATTGAATATTCTCATATCAATCCAAAAGAACATCAAACCACCAATAAGATTAGCAACTATAGTTGATACCCAAGTATCATATCCAACCATTAACATTAATACTAATGCTAATATTGGAGTGGATAATTGCCACCTAAACAAGTAGATGGCATATTGTTTCCAAGTCCAGTCACTCATCTTAGCACCTACAATAAACTACGGAAATCATTCCATCCTTATATGGTTCACTCCAATATGGATAGTCTGGTGCTGGAGAAAATGGTTCTATATAAGGATAAGACTTTTTCTTCTTCTTACCACACTTATGACACCTTTCATCACAATCACAATAATCATCTCTAATATGATATATAGTATCAATAGTTATAGTAGAACCAGTATTCTTAGCATTACTAATTATATTCCAAATATTATCACTCATTCAAATACACCTCAAATAAAAGTTCCATAACAAGAAGTTAATTCTAAAATTTCAAAGTTCTTAATCTTTTCTTTTTCAAGATAACTCTTTATTTTAGCAATTGCATCATCTATAGTATTTCCAGTAGTATAAAAATGTTCTGTAAAACAAGTAGGATATTTTTGTAATTCATTTATTGCAATTCTACCTTTCCATATAGTTTCCATATAATACACCCCAATATAATGGGATTATGTAAGGGAATCGAACCCTTTCAACAAGTTCCACAGACTCGGATGCTACCAATACATCAACATAATCATAGTGGGTCTATAGGGAATCGAACCCTAATCTTTCCGGTTAAAAGCCGAACACTCTGCCGTTGAGCTATAAACCCATCTAATCGTGTTCTATACTATGAACTTCTTTACCACAATTAGGATGTTCACATCTTACTAACATACATATACCATTATTAGTAAAACTAAAATCTACTAACTTATATTTATGTTCGTGCATAATAATCACCAAGTAGAATAGTCAGTAATATTATAAGTTTTATCACAGAAGTCACAAGTAATTTCTGTTACAGTTCCAATACCAGTCTGAGTATATTTATATGTAAAAGCATCCTCTATAATCTTATCTATCTTTCTAATAAGACAATGTGTATTCTTTAATGCTTTAGTAACTTCACATTCGTGATTCTTAATAACTATTTCTACTGCAAACTTTTCTTTATCACTTAACTCGTAAGCGGAACTAGAGGGAGTTGCACCCACAGCCTGCACTTTCGTAGAGTGTTGCTCTGTCTGTTGAGCTATAGTTCCTTCTTCTTTAACCATAGTAATCACTTTATATGACTATAAAGAGAGTCGAACTCTTGCCTTCAGGTCTTCAGCCCAATATACTCCCGTTATACTATATAGTCTTATTACTTCTTTTGCTTATCAATACATCTAACAATATTAATAATAGTATTAGCAGTTATAATCTCTCCTTCATTAACTCCATACCATTCTTTAATAAGCATTTTTCTTTGCTCATTTAATATTTCTTTCTGATTTCTATACTTATCAGACATTATATCACAAGTCTTCATATCCGTCTCTATCTGTTTTATCTTTAACTGTGCTTCATTAAACTTCTTACCCATATCAATCACCAACTTTTGTATGCCGTAAATAGGACTCGAACCTATAATCTCTTGTTTACTAGACAAGTGCAATAACCATTATGCTATTACGGCTTAAGCGGACTCGAAGGGATTTGAACCCTTGATATCTTGGTTAAGAGCCAAGCGCATTATCCGAACTATGCTACGAATCCAAGTGCCGTAAGTAGGAATCGAACCTACACATTCCTGCTTACAGGGCAGGCACACCACCATTATGTTATTACGGCATATAGAGATAGAAAGAGTCGAACTTTCGTTAAAGGGTTATGAGCCCTCTGTAATAGCCGTTATACCATATCTCTATTCAATAAACGTAATAGCTATATTATATCTATGAGCAATCAAACCAGACATAGCAGGATAACCAACTTCTATCTCTTCGTGAGATAAAGCATATACACTTACTCCTTTAGGAGATTCACGTTTAATCTTTGCTATCCAATTCTCTACTTTCTTCACTTTTCTTAGATTTCTCATACTAATCACAATGGTGGACATAGGCAGACTCGAACTGCCAACCAACAGCGTATAAGACTGTAGCTCTGCCATTGAGCTATACGTCCATAAATGGTCTTACCAAGAATCGAACTTGGGACACTACGTTATCAGCATAGTGTTTTTCCACTAAACTATAAGACCTATTTGGTGTGACCTAGCGGAGTGGGCTTAGAAGAATTTGAATCTTCACTAGAAGGATGTAAACCTTCTGTCCTACCTAGTTAGACCATAAACCCATATTATAGTAGAAAGTTATTTCTTTCCACCATTACTACTATATATCTTCCACCACTTTGTTCTTAACCTATTTTTTGGAAGTCTTCTATAGTTTTTAGATGTCATTTATATTCCTCTAACAAGTCCCGAAGGACTAATGTTAGAGTTCTTGTTCTTTCGTGTTTAACACCCTCTATATATTAATGGCGACCCATACGAGACTCGCACTCGTTTCAATTGCCTGACAAGCAACTATAATACTCATATACGAATGAGCCACAATGGTGAGGAATACCGGATTTGAACCGATACCGAAGCGTTCCAAACGCCTAATGCAACCAGATAGCACTTATTCCCCGTTAATCTTTCCAATCTCCTTTATACACACCACACTTTCCACAACAATTAGTTTCTCTAACTGTATATGTAAAGCAGTAACAACCATTCTTACATAATGACATATTATCTATATTATGTGTCATTCAAACCACTTATAATATTCTTGTCTATTAGAAGCGCGTATAACATTAACTGGTTTCTTGTTTATAATCCTTTGCCTATTATACAACATACGACCAATACGACCATTACCATCCACAAAAGGATGAATCTTCTCAAAAGCAACGTGCTGCTGTTCCTCATTATCAAACTCTCTACCCATCCACTCTTCCATTAAAGCAGGAACTTCTTCTGCCTTTGGAGGAAGGTCTTTACAACCAGTAACATAAACTTGAACAGTCCTATAATGTCCAGCCTCATTATCAGGAAGATAAGAACGCATTAATGCACTATGTGCTTTAAGAATATCTTTTTCAGTTAAGTCCTTCTTTGATTTTAAGTAAGTCCAAGCTATAGCAGCATCAATTAAAGCACTAGATGAATATACATTTTCAATCATATTAGATTCTTGTAAGAACATTAATTCTCGTAATGTTATTGGATATTCAAGAGCAATATTGGCTTCCTGTAAATTTGTAACAACCAGTAAATTCATAATAAACACTTCAATAAATATTAGTGGAGAAAGCGAGATTTGAACTCGCGGCCTTCTATTTGCAAAACAGATGCTCTACCGAACTGAGCTAAATCCCCAACTTAAAATAAGCAAGTTCCAGAACCGACAACCTTAAGTCTGTTATCTATGTCTATATCCCTTGCTCCAATCTGTATATTTATTATATTCTCTTCTTTATAATACTTTGCTTTAACAATACCATTCTCTAAAAATGGTTTACTAAACTCTCTATTAAAAATTTTAACTATTTTCTTTAACTGTTTCTTTGTTATAGCTCTTTCCATAAAAATCACTTCTTTTCATTCAAATAACAAGTAATATAATTTATTTTATCTACACGAATGTGATGAACAAGTTTAAGTTCATCATCTTCAATTATTATAAATTCTATACCTTTATGAAATCTAGTAGTAAAGTCTTTCATCATTTCACTATTTATTTGTTTAGAACGAATTTCTAAATCATCACCACTACTAAAAGTAATAACAACATTATTACCAAAGTCTGTGCTATTTTCAAACTCCTTAGACTCTTCCACATTACTTCGCCTCAGTCTTAAGCATAACAAATTCTTCTCCAATAGAACCCATATACCATTTTTCTTTATCAATAGTCCATCTACGCTGAGTAAAGAACAATGCACCAGATTCGTGCTTAAAAAGCAAGAACAAATACTTACCCGACTTAGGCAAAGAATAATGACAATTCTTATATATTCCCGGATGCCTAAACATCTCAACATAATCAAATGCTCTAAAACGAGTATCAAATTCTATTAGAGTTGAATTTTGTGATTCCAACCTAATAGGTTCAATATATTTTAGAACTGCTTTTGTATTTTCCCACTTCTCAGGAAGTTTATCATAGTCATATGAGAATTTAATATGTTTTACTGCTGTAGAAAATTCAGACATAATCATTCCTCTTCTTCTTTTTATAGTAACCACAAGTAGAAGGTTCTAAATCGCAACCTTCTTCATAAACACACTTCTTGCATTTCTCGTAGTCTTCATTCTTGAATCTTTTTCTCGACATTTGCATCACTTTTCTTTTTAGCCTGTTCTTCTATTCTAGGCATAATAGCGGCAAAGTATTCTTCAAATCCCAACTTAGCGTGTTCTATGATTCCTATTCCTATGAGTGGATGGAACTTGCTAGAATTTAGTGCTATGATTTGAACCATCTTAATTCCTACTGCATATCTTATTTCATCATCTTCTATTTGTAAGATATGTTTATGCATTTGCTCGAATCCAAGTTCTTTAATCTTATCAAACTCTTCTCTTATAAGTTTAAACTTTTCTTCTTTATTCATTAGAAAACCAACCCATCAGTTTTAACTTCTTCTATACTATATGATACTAACTTCTTTAACTTCTTATTTCTAATATTAACAATAACTTTATTGAGAACTTCATCTTCGTTTTCTGCTATTACATAGTAACGTCTTGATATTCCATAGAATCCAAGCATTTTAAAGTTTGTATTTACTTCAAATAATTTCATCTTATAACACCATTTGCAACTTTTTGAATATTAGTTATCTCAAATCTATAACTACAATCTGCTTCCCATTTATTGTGTAAAGTATGACTAATCTTATATAGTGCATTATCTATACTATTTGAAGATACATATTTAGAACCATAATCCTTATAGCTTTTAGTTCCTGTATTCCATTCTTGATATTCAATCTTATACAACATTTAAATCAACTCCATTTAGACAACTCGAAATTCCCATCAGGTGTTCAATGGGAAAGGCATCGGGGGATAAGTGTATCTCAAGAACAGTCTTGACCTGCGTAATCACATACCTTATCTTGCCACCAGCACGTTTATTTAGAGGGGCGAGTCTGCTACCATATTTCTATTGTCTGAACCAAGCCGTCACTTGGATATACCACTCAGCGTAAAGATTTAACAATTATAGTTCCCCAATCAACTATTACATTATCTCCTTTATTAACCTTTATTCTTTTTGGTAATATTCTAGTTCCAACTTCTCTATTCTTATTATATAATATAATCTTTCTTATTGTAGTTTTATTATTAAATATTCTACTTGTGGTTATGCTTTCTCCATAACCAGCAATATCATCATTTTTATTGATAAACATTATTTCTGTCCTATACCTAGTTCCTTTCACAGATTCTAGTTGTATAGAATATTCTTTAGATTTCATTCTTCTCACCATTATCTTTCTCATATATTGCTATATCAAGTTGTCTCAAACACTCTTTAGCAACAACCTGCTTCATAGTCTGAATATCAACTTCCTTACAATTCTTAAGAATATACTCATACTCTTCCTTAAAAATATCCTTAACCACAGTCATAGGAAGATGCTTCATCAAACCACGTTCTAACTTATTCCCACCCTCAATAGTAAGAGAATGAATAGCCTTCTTAACTCTAGCAGGAGTGCAAGCATACTCTACCAACTTAAGAGTTTCGCTTCTATCCTTCTTAACTCCACCGAAGACAGCCTTGTTAAGTTCCTTGAAATCTTTACGAACTATCTTACCAAACATCTGCCTACCATAAACATTACAACGACCATAGTTCTTGATTACAATACCTTCGGGTTCTCCTTGATAGTAAGCACTAGTTCCAAGTAACTGGTGATAATTAACACCAGCAGTATCTTCAAGATTCAACTTCTTGAAATCCTTAACTTTACCTTGCCACTTAAGAGATACTGTTGGAATACCAAGTTCAGTAAACATCTTAACCTTTGTATCTCTACTAATAAACATTGGTGTCTTTCCAAATGCACCTTCCTTTGGTCTAATATCTAATCCTATTACTGGTGGAATACTATCACCATAAGGAATAGTGTGCTTCTGCATATGCTCAAAGTAGAAGTAATATTCTTTTGGAACTATTACTTTGTCTTTATAGAGTTGAGTTGAAAGCCACTTCTGTTGTAAAGCAAAAGTCTTGGTGTCCTTATCACTTATCAAGTCACGATTACGACTACAGATATGAATTAGACCATCTTCATCTGCAAAGAAGCAACCATTTCCACCATCAACTTTTTCTTCTACGACTATTTCATCTTCGTCATAGTCTAGGAGTGTCTTGTTCTGGATGCTCCATTGATTCGATATCGCAAAACTTCCAACTCATTTAACTCACTTCTTCTTCTTGTTCTTTTTCTTTCCTTTTGTTGATTTCTTATCAATATATGCATAGAATTCTTTATCATTCATATATGATTCTTTTTCCTTATGATAAGGACAACTCTTATTCTTTACCTTCTTGCAGAAGATACAACTTTTTCTAGTCATTTTTTATTCACTCTCCTTTGATATATATCCAATAACGCCATATGCGTTTCTGAATCATATTTATTATATAGAAAATATATTCTATCAGAATTAATTTTTAATGGTTTATCAAATATTAAAGTAAAACCATCTGGATAATCTACATATCTTGCTAGAATAGTTTTTCTTTTCGTTTGATTAAATTTTCTAGCCATAAATTATCCTTCCGTTTTTTCTTTATAAAACTCTGTCCAATCCTCTATATCATTTTCATATAAAGCAGGATTAGAAATATATTTTTTATGATTTGGTTTAACCACGTTATTTAAATCTTTCAATAAACCATTCAATAATACTGGTTGATACTTAGTTCTTTCTACAGAAACACAAACATAACCATCACTCTTTCTATATCTCTCTGATACATTAGCGTGATGGTGTCCGTGAAAGTTATACTTAAAGTATTGCATTAGTTCTCTCTTTACTGGTGTATGAGTAAATATATTATTACTTATTACCATTGCATCACAGACATTATCAAATCCTACTTTCATATACCAAGCGTTTGATTTCTTATCGTGATTACCTTTAATTAATACTTTATGTCCATTAAGTCCATTGAGTATTTGTTGCATTTTGGTTGCGTTGATAAACCCTATTTTGTCTCCGCATACTATTGATAGGTCTCCTAGATGGAGTATAGTATCATTTGGTGCTACACAGTTATTCCACGCTTTAATGAGTTTGGAATCCATCTCAGTCGCATTCTTAAATGGTCTTCCATATTTGTCTATCATTACTTCGTGGCTAAAGTGTGTATCTGCTGTCAGCCATACTCTACCTGTATTCATTCTACTTCACTTTTAATCTAAATCTTTGGCAATTACATTTTTTAGTTTTAGTTTCATATTCACATTCAGAATAACATTGTTTAGAAATTACTTTTCCTTCTCTATTACAATTTTTAAAACATACTTCTTGACCGTGATTATTTTCAGAATGACCACATTTACACATTCTCTTATTAATCATAGTCATAATAATCACTTCTTTTTCTTTTCCCATTTCCAAGTTTCTTTATTAAACTTATATCCACTTTCTTTATAACTTATGTTTTCATATTCTTTTTTCTTTGGATTCCATACATAAGTATTCCATCTTCCCCAAGGTGCATCATTACAACCGTGATAGAAAGTAGTAAACTTATCTATCTTTTTTGTATTTATAAACTGGTGTATCTGTTGAATTATAGTTGTTTCTATTGCAGCCATTATTTCTCCAACTTTAAATGGATTAAGAGATTCTTTATAATGAAGTTCATCTAAATTTTTATCAAACTCATAATAGTCTAGTGCCATTACTAGTGAGAACTGTTCGTGAAATAGATATCCCAAATCCAAATTTCTATCTGGTAAAAGTTCATTTGTTTTTTTATCAAATTCTCTTACTAGTTGGTATAAAAGTTCTCTATATTCTTTTTGTTTTCCTTTTTTATGATTTAAACGAAAGGAATGATTCTTTACTTTATCGTGTAATTTGATTAGTTTATCCATAATAATCTACTTCTTTTCTCTAAATCTTTTACAATTACATATCTTAGTTTTAGTTTCATAATCGCAATCAGATTGACAATGCTTGGAAATTATTTTTCCTTCTTTATTTTGTTGTATAAAACATATTTCTAAATTATGCATATTTTCAGAGTGACCACATATACACATTTTCTTTTTAATCATTCCCATATTAATCATCTTTTTTGTCCTTGCAAGCAAGTTCTATTAATACATTGGTCGTGATACTCAGCATAATGATACTTAATCTGCTTACAAGAGAACCTAGCTTGAAACTTATTAGAATCAAGCCAACCCTTCAACTCACTAACATTCATACCCTGAGTCTTACAAAACTGATTCATCTCTTCATCCGTTGGATGTAAAGCCAAGAAGTTAGGAATCAATACCGTATGCCTAGCTCCCTGTGGAAACTTCATCTTCAATGCCAATGATAATACTGGACAATCTTTAAGCCTAGTATTCTTATCAACATTAATAAATATTCCTTTATCTTCTTTAACCTTTGGGTATCTAGACAAGTCTATACTATTAAGACCATCAACCTTAACAACTCTAACTTTTGGTTTACCTGTCTCTGGATGCTTTGCACTAAATAATCTTACACCGTGTGTATTAGATAAGAGATTCTTATCAAATGGGTGTCCGGGAAATAAGTCTTCTACTATTCTAACTTTCTGATATCCAGTTAGTTCTTGGTCATATTGTATATGAACGTGGAATGACTTGTTTCCAGAATCTCCAGCAATATACGATATCTTTTCTTTATCCAACTTTGGTTTAACGGTATCATAGAAATACTTTTCGTTCTCTTCTTTTGTAGAGAAGTCTGTTTCTAATACTATTTCGTTGGCGAGTATTACATAGTCTGTTGGGTCTGTTTTGTGTAATGAATACCAGTCTTTTGCTGCTACCCAATGTGTTGTTAATATTTCTCCATCGTGTTTGAATCTTGCGAACACTTTAGTTTCTGGATAGTGTTTTAGTAAGAATGAAAAATGTTGGTTCATTGTATTATCCCACGTTCAATCCATTCGTTTTGTTTCTTTTTAAGTTCTTCTTTTGTATAGAATACTCCTTCTATGTTATATCCTTCTGCTTGTTTTTCTGGTTCTTTATGTTTAAAGAATTCTATTATTTGTTTTCTTATTGTTTTAAAATCCATCTTAATCACTAGACACTATATATATAACCAAGAGCATATGCTACAAAAATTATACAGAGTGCAAAAAATATCATTCCAACAAAAACAATTGAGGAAATATAAGTTACTAATATTATAGCAAAAATAACTATTACTATTAACCAAAATAGTATTCCAGAACCAATTAATATATTACCAATAAATTTATATCCATCCATATCAATCATCTCAATTGTTAAGCTACCAGCGTCCAGTTACAAGACGAATCTTATATAATGAACTAGTATGTGAATGTCTAAACTACACACTCCTAAAGATATGTAGCCGCTTAAATTCACTACCATTGCTTTTCATAGCTTGCTGGTTATAGCCCAAAAAAGACTTTTAGAAGGCTAGGACTACTAATCTTATTTATACTGGAACGAAACAGTATAATCACGGAACAGTATTACTACCTTATCCCCTTTAATTACTAATCCAATTTACCCAAAAGAAAGGAGTATTTACTCCTTGTTTCCTTTTTCGACAGTCTCAGAAATCTTCTGAATCTGTGCTATTGCAGCATCGAGTTGAACAATCTTCTTGTTGTTGAACTCTGTTTCTACTACTGCTACTGCTTTAGCATCTTCAAGTTCGTTTTCAAGTTGTTGCTGACTACGAGCTATATCCTGTTTCCAGTTGCGAAGTTTTGCTTCGAGTCCACTAATCCTATTCTTTTCATTCTTGATTGCCATTTCAGCAAGTAACTTGTCTTTCGCCAAGTTCTCAATGATGCTGTAACGACTTCCTGCGTCTGCCATTTGTATCTCCTCCTCTTTATTATTATAATCTAATGCTAATCCTGAATCTCTAAGTGACTTTATTAGTGATATTGTTCTTCTTCCACTATTAACAATTCCATTACCATATGTTAATAGATTATTATCTATTCTTAGTTCGTCTCCATCTGATAATGTTATTGGTGGACTATTACCCCATATTATTCTTGATACCATAAGAATCACTCCATATAAAATTTATTAATCATATGAACATCTATTTCTCTCATATCAAATGGAAGTTTATTTTGTAAAAGTGGTAAGAGTGGTGCTGAATCTATTTCATCTTTACTTATTGATATTATTGTTCTTTTATCTAAATTTTTATTTAAAAATATTATAATAGATTTATTGGTCTTTTTTAATTTTCCTACTTTTGGAAACTCTGCTTTTAAAGTTCTATCTGCTATACTCAACAATTCTTGTTCTACAGTTTCCATTCTATTCACTTTTAATAAATATATTGGTGGAGGCTGCCGGAGTTGCACCGGCAACATATCCTGTATTCAAACATACAATCAATTACTGTAGCTAGTTTGCGGCACACGGCCATCAGTTATTTCTACAAAGCCCCCACTATAATTATTACTTTGATTTATAATACTTTTTTATATATTCTTTATAGAATTTTTCTGCATCTTCATAACCATCTTTAAAACCGTTATATCTTCCGTCTGATTTACCGAGTTGATATACACAATATTCTACACCTATAAATACGGCTACTATTATTGCTCCTACTATTCCATCTGCAAAACAATTACTTGGACACATATTATTCACTTCCTCTTTTTCTTTTTACAATCTTTGCAATTACAAATACAAACTACATTCATAGAAGTATTAGATGTAAGTAATTCTTTTTCAAGTCTTTCTATAGTTTCAGAAAGATTCTTTATTTCATTATTTTTACGATATACCATTCTACTATATTCTTCAAATTCTGAATCTTTATATCTTCTTACTCCATCTTGAAATCCTTTATTATATTCAAACTTACTCTTTTCTTCTGATTCTAAATATCCTTTCTTATATCCTTCTTCTTTTAAATCTTGGTGACTACCCTTATAGATAGTATAAGTAATTCCAGATGCTACTAAACCACCAACAAATCCTAAAAATAATTCACTCATTCTTCACACCTTCTTTATGAACTTCTTCTAACTTCTTCCAAACTTCATTCTCATCTTTATTAAAACACTTTATACAACAACCTCTTCCACAACAAGAACAAAAGATTACTGCTTTATCCTTATTACAGACTACACAGATTTCATTCTCCAGAGTTGTGTTCATTAATAACATCTACCTTTTCTATTACTATTTCTTTATTAGAACTATTATTTGATGCGTGAATTAGACCAGAGTTATCCATTTCTGACGGGTCATATAATCCACTTATATTAAATGCTCTCCTAAGACAAGATGATTCTGCAACCTTACCAAGCATTACACAAGGCATCTTCTTCCACAATGGATTACTACTTGAGTTATACTCGTTAAAGAATACTGTGCATTCAAATGGTAAATTATAATCTTTTCTAAAGACTAAGCAAGTTGCTGAGATTGGTATTCCAATATTATTTTCTTTTGGAAACTCGAATGTAGTTTTCATACTACCAAACTTTCCAGACTTGTGTGCTATCGAAAGATAACCATCTCTTCCTGCAAAAACAAGTGCTGGTCTTCCTGCAAACTTTACAGCCCAAATTTCTTTCCTAAGAGGATTCAATCCATAAGACTTAGCCTGATGAATAAGATATAAAAACTCATCATCACTACAATCCTTTGCTACTATAGACTTTACTAAAGCGAGTTGGCGTTCCCAAGTCTCTATATCCTTTATATCCATTGTAGCATAATCTACTTTATTAACTACTTCAAGTTGTCCAGATGTTACTGGTTTCTTATTAAATAGTTCTGCTACCTTTTGTGCTTCTGTCTTTTCTACCATTTTGTTCTCTCCTCTCACAAGCACTAACACAAGTAATGCAAGCATCAATCTTTCCACAAGCGCATACTATATGCACACCAACGTGATTGCACTTACACTCCATATGAGTATGTTCCATTCTATCAACTTATTGTTTTACGAAAGTTCCAACCTTTCCAAATGCCTGTCCAGAAGTATCTTCAAGTATGGCCTTGATATCTTTAAGACTAATAATCATATACTGTCCTTCTGTTACTGGTTGCTTGATACTAATAGTAAGACTCTTTCCACTCTTACTCATTCTAATAAATCCGACATTAACGAGTTTATTATCTGGTTGTGCTAATGCTGTCTGTATTTCTGCCATTTATATTTTCACCTTCTTGTATAACTTCTGTTGCGTAATCAACGCCAATATACATATCAGCATCTTTAGCTATTTCATCTTCCATCTCTTTAAGTCTCTGATATTCATCTCTTGGATTTACTATCATAGCATCTTGGTCTGCAAAGTCTGCTTCGAGTTCCTCTCTCTTCTTCTTCGAGATATCCTTAAGGAATGCTCTAAATGTAGCAGTTACTTTGAACTCCGTGTTATTCATAGAATTGAGTAAGTATATAAAGTCGTTAGCATTAAACTTGAATCTCTCTATAACTTTGTCTTCTCTAGTAACTTCTATCATTACTACAGAACCAAGGTGTGACATTCCAAGTTCTACTGGTGTCTTTGAATATTCAAAATCATCATCTCTATAGAGTCTAGATTCTTGAACACCATTAACAAATACTTTACACTCACTCTTCATTCTATTCACACCTTCATATATTTTTGTATATCTTCAAGAGTAAATATTTTCTTTACAAACATAGAGTAAGACTCACTTCCATTATATGGTTTAGTTTGTAAGTTACCTACTATAACATAAGTTGTTTCTGGTTGTATCTTCATAGAATCGTCTATGGACATAAACAATGATACGAATTTATCTAACCACTTTATTCCTGTTACAAATACAAATGATGGATTCTTTGTCGGTCTAATCTTAACTGTTCCATCTTTAAGAGATGTAACTAAGAGTATCTCCATTCTTTTTTCTTCATTCTTATACTTCTTAAAATAGAATGTTGCTGCTGAGTCTGGTGATAATTTCTTTATCTGTTCTACTATAGCAGGTATTTCTTCTTCTGATATTTCAGTCCAAGGTCTTTTTGCTGAACTGAGTTTAGATGCAAAGTCTTGTCCGAATATGTCTGAAACATTAGCCATTGTTACCACCTTATACTATTTTGTCTTCTAATATTTTATCTAGTGCATCTTGTATCTTAAGATATTCTTCTTTAGATATCTTTAATTTATTAGATGGAACTAGGACAATATATTTTCCACTAATGAAAGTATAATCGTCTGCATCTCCGAATAGTTTACAATGCATTGATGGTATGGATAATAGTCTCTGTCCAGATACTTGAGACTTGTTTACTTTTCTTACACTAACTAGTGTATCTATGTTGATATTATCAATATCAATATATCCCATTACTACTTCAACTCCTACTTATATAGGATATTATATTAATATATAATATATGTTTATATATTAACATATTATAGTCGTTACGAAGTAACGACTTATTGAATTTAAATCTTTAATATATTATATGTTATTATATATTATATATTTGTATATTATATATTTATCTTATATGATTACATTCAGTTATAATATTACAACATATTGAATGTAATAATATAATGAACCTAAAGATATATATATCTTTTGTATAGATATTGTAATATCTAGACATTTAAACAAAGTTATGATGTTTAGATATCTAGACATTTAGATATTATAACTATCCTAAGATAGCTTATAAACTTTTTTTGCAGACTCAGGATGTATATACGGACTGACTCCTAGCTTGCGTAGAGAGTTATATGTCTGTAGTCTAGACAATCTAGTAGTATTTGCTATATCTTCTAGAGTATATTCTTTACCGGGTTCTTTCATAAGAACATTAAATATCATATCTTCTGATGAACTCCATACTGCCATAGAGTTCTTATGATACTTCTCTGCTGTAGCAATAATATCTTCCGTAGTAGTATCAATACCATACCACCTACGAGCTAATACATAAGATATAAGTTGAGCAGATTCTCTTACAGTAATAGGTTCTTTCCTATGATATACTTCATCAGGAAGTATTACTTTCATATCTATGTTAGAGTTTTCTTTTAACATAGATTGAAGAGTTATGACTGCATCTACATCTATCAATTCATTAAATGGTCTGCTATTATTAACGTGCTTTACTAGTTCAGGAGTAAGATGTTCCATAGGACTACATACTATAAACCTAGATTCGAGAGCATTATCTACGAGATACTTCTTTGCGTATGTTCCTGCAAACAATATCCAGTTAGTCTTATAGGTAAATGTATTCTGGTCTATGAACTTTAGTCCGGGATATTTAGCTTCTGCATCTAATCTTGCTATCTTATCAAGTTGTCCTATCTTTACGAGTGATACAGATACAACTCCTTCTTCCAATACGTTGAGTAGTTTTTGAACTAGGTCTTGTGAGTCTGGATTTACCATTTGTCCAAACTCTGTTGCTACTGCAAAGGGAGATTTTAGTGTTGATGGGACTACAAACTGTCCACATTCTACTGAACCACGCATTGCGGCTAGAGTAAGGTCGCTAGTAAATGAACAGTTTTGTTTTCCTAGTATATCGTTAAACTTCATTAGGATGCTAGACTTAAGCCATCCTGCTGGATAGTATAAGCACAAGTGTCTACGTATTCTAAATTCTGGTTGCTGGAATTGTTGTATGTTATATGATGCTACTGAATACATAAATTCTTCTCCGACTTCTCTTCCGAGTCCGAGATACTTATCTTCAAATGTTTGTGTGATAGAATTAAAAACTTCATTTCTTTGCATTAGTAACATCTCCATCGTATAGTTAAATAGTTAGAAGTATATATAGTTATAGTTAGACTATTGTTCTAGTGTTCCCACGCTAGTATTAGTAGTCTGTAGTTGGGGTGGGTTCTCCTACTTCCCCACTCTCAACTTCTTCAAATAGATTAGTGTTAAGAGTTTCTTTTACTATTTTTACTAAATCTATATGCTTGCAGGTTTTTCTAAACTCGAATCCGGGACAAGTGCAACTATATTCTGAGCCATCGAATCTTGGGTAATATTGTATTTCATTTGGGTGTGTTTTCGACTGGACTCTGAGTTCTAGTAGACTCAGGCTTCCTGAATACTTCTCTTCCAATTTCTGTTTTTGTATTGCTTCCGTTATCGCTCTCTCTATTTCTGAGTCCATACTTCATTCCCTCTCTTTGGTAGTCTACTACTATTGATTCTTTTTCTTTATAGTGTAACATATCTGGTATGTGTATAAATACTTTCATTCCAACTTTGATTGCTTTGTTGTGTTCTTCTATTTCGTCTGCTACGTTGAGTAGGTTTTGGAATGCTTCTTCTAGTTTTTGTTCTGCGTTTCTTACCATCTTATCACCATTTACTATCGCATAATCTTGCTACTTTATCTTTAAATTCTTTTTTTAGTTTGTCTTGCTTTTCTAATAGGCTAGTTAGATTATAACTAACATTTGGTATTTCATCTACAGATACGAAGACTCTATTATAATGGTCTTCTGGTAGATAGTTGTTTACTGTTATTGTATTTATTGTTGCTATTCCTCCATCAACATCGTCTTGTGGATGGTCTATATAGTATGAAGACGGAATGTATATTTTATCTCCAGATTTTGCTTTAATCATTATACTTCACTTCTTTGATAGTTATATAGTAATTCTTGTGCTTGATTTATTATCTTATCTTTTTCTTCTAATCTCTTTTCTAGTTTATCTATTTCTTTTTCTAACATATCTATAGTAATCTTATCTGTTTTAACGTCTGGTATTACTCCTTCTCTATATACTTTAAGAGGATTCTTAGTATAGATACTTACTATTCTTTCATCATTAAAAGTAGAATTATCTACTACTACTAAGACTTCGTTATTCTTTAGTATAAGTGGTTTATCACCAGACCTAGTTCTCCATTCTATCATATCTTCAAATGTTTTTGAACCAGTTTCAAAAGAATATCTTTGATTATTCTTCTTTGTTTGTTCTGGGTCTGAGTCATAGAATCTTGAATCTTTACAAGGTTTGAGTGGTCTATCTATTTCTACTTTTGTATTGGTTATATTTATTCCAGTATTCATTATATTCATATTAATCATCTATATAATCTTTATATATATTCATCTGTTCGGTTTAAACCAACTAAAACATAGGGCTAAATGAACAGCCAAGTATCACGGATTGGATTAAAACCAAGTTCCTTTTCAAACCGTGAAGCCCACAATGCACCAATTGAAGCATATTCTAATGGTTATGGTTTTTGTTTGTCTGATATGGACTAAACGCTTATTTTAGTAGATAAACTATCAATATATATTAAATATATATATAAAAGTTATTGTGGTGTTATATTTGTAGTATTTGATTGAGGAACAGTTCCAAATATCCTTTTAACTTCGCTATCAATATACACAATAATACAATCAGGATGATAATACTTATTAGCACTCTCACGCCTTCCAACACCACGAATACTAACCCTAGGAGTATTCAAAGCAATAGTAGTATTACAACAACTACACAAAGTCCTATTACTAGGACAAGATTCTATATTCAAAGTTACATTCATACTAACACCTTACATACCAAAAGAGAAACAAACAGCCACTATACCCAAACCCAACGCTAAAGTTGGGTGTCCATTAAAAGCAGAGTAAATAGTAGCACAAAACATTAAACCAGTAACAATCGCCCACTCCTTATTCATAATTACCAACCCAAAATCCATTTAACTATAAGAGTAAAAACAGTAGCTATAATTAATGCCACAACCAATTAGGAGCTATACTCCAATCAAAATTCATTCTTTCTTCCCCTCTAACTCCAAAATTAAAGAACGTATTTTATTATATTTATCTTGATAAAATGCTATTAGCCACCTATCATATTCAATACACCAAGATTCGTCTATTTCTCCGGGTTCAAAATTATGCTTCTCTTTCATATACTCCCAAAACTTCATCGGTGGATTTAAAATTTCTTTAAGTTTATTTGCTATCTGTAAACGCTCAGTTTGAATATCTTGTTTTTCTCTATTACTAAAATCTTGAACTAATTGTCTTACAAATTTACTTCCAGTTTGTCTATTAATATTACAAACTATTTTACTATTCATTCAATTTCAACCCTATCCAAACTATAAACTTCCTTAAATAAACAATCACAAGCATAACACTTACAAGCCCTAATAACAAAACCATCTTTACAAGAAGAATCTTCAACAATAATATCATCACTCTTACAACGAGGACACAAATCAGTCATACTTCTTACACCTCTTCTCCCCAACCAAAGCAACAATAATTCTAGCATCACAAGGATAAATATACTTACTCCTAGTATCTTTACCTATCTCCAACTTCATAATAGAACCATCACTATTATGAACATCAGTATAAAACTTTTGAATATAATAAACATAAAAATAATCTCCGATAAGTTCTAATCTCAAAAAACTATCCACTATCTCATCAATCTCAAAACTATTGAGACGAATAGGATTAATCATAGAATAGAACCTCTCATCATAGATAACTACTACTTATCCCCAAATCTTCTTAATCTTCTTCTTAGACTTAGAAGCCTTCGCAGGAACTTTCTTAACTTCCTTAGACTTAATAGTAGTTCTTGAAGGAATCAACTCCCTAATAACACCATAATATCCAAGACAAATTACAGGATTACCCTTCTTATTCCTAGGAAGTTTAACTCTAGAATTAAGAGTATCATTAAAAAGAACCTTACCCTTAGTAAAAGTAAGAATCCAATCAATCTTATTACCCTTACTATCTACAGCATCAATATCTACCATATCATTTTCTATTTGATGAAGTTTAAGATAAAGAATATTATCCTCTACCGGCTTATCAAATACCTTTACTTCTGACATACCTACATCTCCTCCTTATTATCATCTAACTTAATCATAAATCTTTTATCATTAAAACTACTAAGACCCCTCTTCTTAGCTTCCTCTAATTGCAAACTCAAAAACCTAGCATCATCTTCAAGAGTAGCAATCTCTTCCTGTGCCTTAAGAATCCTACCACGTTTAACTGCTATTTCATTACGCAAATCCTTAAGCCAATCTTCATACCAAGTAACTGCACGTTTCATTTACTAGCCACCTTTTTATTATTAGTATTCCATCTTATGTTTCTACGCCTATTGGCTTCTCCTAGAAATATATCTAGTTCGGTCATAAGAGTCTTATATTCAAGTTGCTTCTCTTTAATCTCATCATTCTTATTTCCAATTTTATTAAGATAAGACTGAATAATAAATTCTATACTATTATTACTTAACTTCTTAATAGGAGTCTTAATAATATTATGACTATCACTTTCTATCCAAAACTTCTTAGAATCATCAAGCATCTTTAATCTCCTCACTACCAAAAGTAAAACTATTCAAAATATTACCACTCCTAGAAACAGTCATAGTTCCACTACCATCAGCCTTAAGAAAACCAGTAATAACAGTTTTCATAGTCTTAGCATTAATAGTCATATCAAAATTAGATACACGAACAACCCTCTTCTGATTACCATCACTATTAACAGAAATAATCTCTCCAACACAATCTGACATTCTAATCTACCTTTTTACCCCAATTAGAAACAGAACCAGCTTTCTCTTTAATCTTTCTAATATACTCAGTCTCATCTGCTTCTCCAATCTTATTATGTTCTTCTAAAGCCTTATGAATATCACCATTATGTTTCACTACTAGTTCCCAACGTCTCATAACATCAGGATGAGCATCAGGAGATTCTACAATCTTCTTCTTAGCCTCTTTTAAAAACCATTCACTACTCTCAGTCATAAACCTATGCAAATCATCTAAAGGATTATATTGTGGATAAAGAAATTTATCAAAATCAGTAACCATATAATTTCCTTTAAGACTATGAGTTTCTCTAAATACTCCACTACCTACACAAGAAGCAGAGAAACCACTATTACCAGCATCATTAATAAACTGATTAATAACGTCTATCTGACCTTTTATACTACCATTATAATCAAAAGGAGCAGTTTCATACTTCTTTATCATATCAATAGTCTTATCAAACTTGCTCAAAAGAATCTACCTCTTTAACTTCCTCATCCTCAGAAGATTGAATAAGAGAAACGGTTCTCTCACTATCTTCTCTCATATTAGACATATCAATAGGAACGGTCTCCCAATCAGAATCATCTGCATTCTGACTATTAGCAAGAGCAGTAAGAGGATTTTCTGCCTCTACCGAAAGAGTCTGCTCAACCCTAATAATACCAGTCCTAACAATCTTAAAAGTGGACACTCAAATCACCCAATCTTCTTGAGTGCCTTCTCAAGAGACTCATTAGATACATCTTTACCCATATAGAGTATAACCTTTGCAAGATTAGCTCTGTCTCTTTCCCAATTACTACCTGAATAAGTAATATCTCTTTCCCAATTACTACCTGAATAAGTAATATAATCTGATTGATAATCAAGGCCAACTTTCTTTGCGGCTTTCCTAAGTTTTTCTCTATAAATTAAAAATCTAGTCTGAAAATATCTTTCTTCACAAATATTAAAATTATTATCTTTCTTAAATTTAGCTACTTTTTTACTAAGTTGCTTTTCACGCATCTCTTCAATACGCTTAAGAATATAGCTAGACACTTCCTTCGATACCATTTAAATCTACCTCTTTGCTTCCTTCTTCTTTTTAGAAAGATTACTAATACAATTATCACAAACTGGTTCTTTACCCTCTTTACCACATAGTTTGCAACCTTTAAAATTCTTTGGATTCTTATTATGTAGTATAAAATACTTTCCATTAGAATTATCCTTAATAAACTCTATCTCATCTCCAACAATAATATTAAGGTCGTGCCTAACACTAACAGGAATAACTACCCCAAGAGTGGAACTAACACTATTGCATTTAAAAACTCTAGTCATTAATACCACCCTAAGAAGCTATAACTCCATTATCAGTATTAATCTGCTCTTCTATAGCCTTTTCAATAACCTTATCAAAAACTTCTTCCTGAACATCTTTTTCAGCGTTCTTAATCTCTTTGAGTTTCTCGCAACCGCGTCTATGTGCTTGCCTACAACCAAGATGAATACCCTGACCACACGCAGGACACCAAGCAGCTTTCTGACCCTTTATCTTAGTAGAACATTGACCACAGAACGTCTTACCATCTGGATGATAGTCATTAAACTCTGGAAAGTCATTAGTATTCTTCTCCATATCAGAATGAGCTAGAATAGTTTGTTGCGAAGAAGTCCCTTCATCTTCCCACATAGGATTTCCCTGACCGTCCTTATATGGAAACCTAGGACAAGTCCCATTGTTAGCATAACCATAGTTACGAACAGTAATCTTTGCTTTAACAGCTTCTACAAAAGACTTATTAACAAAAAAGATTGATTCCCTCTGAACATCACACTTCAAGTGCATCTGTCCACCAACAGGAATATTAACTTTAAGAGTAGCATAATATTCATACTTATTATTTACAGTAATAGACAAGTCATACATATGAGCAGTATGAGTATCAGTTCCAGACTGGAAAGCAGACATAGTATTATGAGAGTGAAGCCAACCCAAGAGACTAACTTCTGCCATCTCTGCTGCTCCACGATTAGTAACTTCTATAAGAGCCTTACTACCTTCCTGTTCAGGAATAAACAAATCAGTAATAAAGTAATAACCATCTCTTACTTCTCCTATAAGACCAGCCATCCATTCGTGGTCTGGAAACTCTTCAAGCAAACCACCAATCTTCTGTTCTGCTTCTAGAGACATTACTATAGGAACTGGTGTCTTTTCATCAAATACTATTTTATCTTTTTTAGTTGAACTTTGTATAGTCCAAGTATTTCCAGTAGTCATTTAATATCCCTCGTCTTCTTCGTCACAACCACAAGAAGCCTTAGATTTCTTGTGAGTCCAACAAAATACTTTATTTAATGCTTTATCTACTTTAGCATCAACTCTATTATTATATGGACTAGTTGGATTTACTATTTCTAGCATAGAAAGTATATCATCCATAGCCTTATCTATTTCACTTGCATTAAATGAAAGAGTATTAAGATTTGATTTCAAATCTCCTGTGCAAATATTACCACTACTACTAGATATGTGATAACTTTTTACTGGACTAAAATTACTATTAAAGAAGTATGCTCCATTATACTTATATCCATTACCAGAATTAAAGAATTGTATGGCAATATATCCTTTAACAGTAAATGGAACTGGTAATTCAAGACCCATAGCATTATCTCTAATAGTAATCATCTTAACAGTATGAGTTCCCTTTCTAAATATAAGAATAGCATTATCCTTTTTAACAAAGAACATACCGTGTTCAATAAAAGTAAGATAATCACTATAAGATATGTTAGGCATTGCTATCATACCAGCAAATCTACGTTCCATTTCTGCTTTCTCATTCTTATGATTTATCATAATCTGGTCATACTGATGATTATACTTATCTCTAACAATGATAGAAATATCATCAGAGATATCTTTTTCTAGCAAAGACAAATCAGTTTTAAACTTTGCTTCAAAATCAGTAATTAGTTTATAAAAACTATCAGTAATCCTATTTAGTGTTTTAGGACGATAATATGTAGTATCGAGATTACCACTAATAAAAGTATTAGAGTGACTAATATATTCTAGAGAAGAAATATTACAATATACTCCATTTCTTCCATCTTTCTTAAGAGCATAATTTAGATTATTACCAGAAGCAAAACTATCATCTAGTATCATAATACCATATTCATTATCGCGTAGTTGATAACCGGATGGAGAATATTCTCTAGGTTCTTGAACTACCATACCAATATATTTTATAGATGATGGATTAACTTGATGTATAACAAAATCTCCTTTAACTGGTATAGTTTTAGCAACAGTAACTATAGTTTTACCATCCTCAGTTTTAGCAGTAACTAAACCAAGTTCATCTCTAATTTCTGCAACAGACTTATTAAGAGTTTTCTGTTTTGTCTTAGTAGTCTTCTTTGCCTTATCTACTTTCCATTCAGAATCTTTACCATCTACTATAGTAACATTTCCACTAATAGTAGTAGTTCCATTAGAATTAGCTGGTATAGTCATAGTATATCCTTCTGGAATAGTAACATTAAGATACTCTGAATTTAATCTACTAGCGGCACTCCTAACAATAGCTTCTGATTCATCACTCATCTTCAATCACCGAACCAATTATATTTCTCCTCGTATGTGAAAGTTCTAAAGGTGTTAGTTCACAGAATAAACCAACAACATAAGCAGATGCAGCTAAATTACTAAGCCAAGTCTGAGTAGAATTATAACCAGTCCCAATACTCCAAGCATTAAGTTCCTCATTATCTAACTCAAACTTAATCTCATAATAATCTCTATCACAATTAATTATAATCTTCTCAGCCATATTATAATTCTCATAAACCAATCTCTTACTAACAGTATTATCTGTAGCAAGAATAGCAGTATTATAACCATCATCATAAGCCTTAAGAAACATAAGGTCATCAACAGATACAATCTTCTGTTGATAAATATCAATACTAAGTTCTGGACAAACCTTCAAAAGATTCTCTTTAAGAGAAACGACTTTTGGTTTACCAATATCGCACTCAAAAAAGAACTGTCTAGAAAGATTCTTCTTCTCGACTACATCGTGGTCTACTAGCACAATCTTATTAAATTCACAATTACTTTCGTGCCTAGCGACTAGCATAGCAATATTGCTACCTACTCCACCACAACCAATTATTATAAGATTCCTAGTCATAATAAAACCCTTTAATATAGTATAAGCGTAAAAAAATAAAAAAGAAGACAAAAATAAAGTCTTCAAAACAATTTACTGTGCGCCCTGTGCCTTTGCAAAGACGTAAACCACTCCACCGAAAGAAGCGAGTGTATCTCCACTCCTTGCTGGCGGGATAGTGTCCTCTGCATTGCGCGAGGTCTTTACGATTACCGAAGTGAGTCCTTCCTCATTAGCGGCATCGTTTACTGCATCTACCAACTTTGTAGTTGATGGATACTCATATGGAGATTCGCTACCGTTCCTGACAACTACTACCTTTCCTTGTGCAGGAGACGTTACGTTCCACGCATTGTCTGCCATAGTTTTTATTCACCTACTTTTGTTTTTAAAACTCTCTCAAATGAGATAGAAACATTAATCTGATTCTGCTAATCTAACTTTCAATCTTCCTATAGGTAATTCTTTACCTATAAGATTGATTAGGTCTTCTACTTTCTTTTTAGCTTCTGGTTCTGTTAAAGCATTACTACCAGTTCTAAAAGTGACAATGAAAGTATATCCTTTTTCTTCTGGTGTCTTTGGTGTTTTTACATCTTCTGACATATTAATCATACTCTATTTCACACGCTTCGATAAATTTATTTTTATCAAAACGGGGATTATCTTTCTTTAACATAACTGCCATATTTGAAGCAAGAGTTTTAATAATATAAGAACCAGCATAATCTTGAAGTTTATACATATTTCTTATTTCTTCTGCAATCTTTCTATAATCTTTTCTAGTCATTGACATAACTATCACCCTTCTAATAGATAAGCACAGTTTTTAAGTCTCTTTGCAATTTCTTTATTACGTTCTCTTATTTTCTTTTTATCTGAAATAAAAGAATTGAGTATTATTTCACCAGACATTTTATCTAATGCCTGTGCAACACCATTTGCATAATTTAAATGTTCATCATCAGAAATAACAATCTTATTTTTCATTTATAGTCACTTCCTCTTTAATCTTTTTATCCTGTTCCTCGAAATGCTTTCTCATCTTAGAAAAGTTTTCATCATCGTGAACACTAATATATTCTAAAGCAGTCTTTAAGTAATTTATTGTTCTAGCAGTATTTTCTAAACCACTAAAGGTTGGAGAGTCACCAAGAACTATATCTTGAATAAACTTTGTTAGTTTTTCATCTATCTTATTCTCTTCTTCTTCTACTAATTGTTCGTATGGTTCAGACTCATCTATTAATCTTCCATCATCAAATGAAGATTCGTCTTCTTCATCAGTATTAGGTATTTCACTAACTTCTTCTTGCATAATAATCAACTCTTAAATAATTATTAATTCCCAATATAATTATAATCTAAGCATTACAACTATACCAACCACCGATTTTAGTATAGCTATAGAGTTAGTCTATTATTTGTGGCGCAAAGTAATAGGCATATCTATATGAAAATTATAATTATATTACTGAGTAATAATTATTCAATTTAATCTACAACTATATGAACCAGACATAACCCCAATAATATACATTAGTATTAGTAAAACTAATGGATTGGAAAGTATATCTATTACAAATTGTAGTTTTGGTTTTGGAAGTTCTACAACTTTATCTTTCTTCATTTAATCACATCAAAGTTTCTATATCTTCTTCAACTTTAGGTTGTGATTTCTTTTCCTGTAGGAGAATATCCTTCTTTCCACAGACGCAACCCATTACACGGTGTCCCCACCTAGTAACTCCTACTGGTTTATCAAAAATATGTTTATGTCCCATAATAAATCACCTATTTCTTAATGTGTATATAGAAAAGGAAGTGCCACATTAAAGCAAACATTCCTGCATCGTGAAAAGACAATTTACCAACAGAATTACTTATATCTGTAGCATTAAACGCAAGCCACAAAATAAGAGCTATAAAAGCAATCCATATTAGATAAATTAGAAATTCTACTAAACAAATTCCTAATCCACTTACAAAATCTATCCAATATTGTTTATTCATAAAAAATCTAACCTCTTTTTGCCCTTAAAAAAGTATATAAGCGAATAAAAATAAAAAAATCTTTAGGTATTTCGTATAGGTCTATATCGTCTTTTGTCTTTAAACTTTTTCTGTGCGTCTTTAATTACTTTATTATAGCATTTTGGATGGAAGAAAGCGTGATTTGAGACTTCGCATTCTCTGTTTCCACAGTCATAAAATCTATTTGTTACTGTAATACGTCTTCTTTCTTCTCCTATCTTTATAGGATTACTACAACCATCGCAAGTTAGTTTTCCGGTTGTAGATTTGTAAGTATCTATTTCTATGCTCATCTTTAATCACAACTTTTGTTCTTTTTGAATCTTGATAAGTAACTCTTGAACTTTATATGGTCTTTCTTCAAAAGCAAAGTCTATCAAGTTTTTAATCTGTTCATCTGAAAGATAAAAACGAAAAGACATTTTATTCACTTTCTTGATTTGAGATAAAGTTTTCTTTCTCTATTTTCTCTGTGTTTTTGTATTCTCATTTTGTCGTGCCAATTGCCTAACTTTTTCATTTAAATCACTTCCATCTTTTAAATATAATCTATATGGTTTAGAACGCAAGAATAATCTTTAATATTTGTCCAAGTAATCCCATATTATTCTTGGCGAAGGTTGGTCTTCATATCTTGCACATCTATATAACCTAGATTATATCTTATATGTGTCCTGACTTTAGAGCATCTCCGACTATACGGTAATATAACATTTTAAGTTATACTGTGACACTTTGTAACAGACTATCATAACATATTAGATTCAAACCTAATATGAGCTACTTTGATTATAGCAGTCTGGAACTTTTCACACAACATTAATTTATCTGCCCTCTAAAGACATTTAGACTATATATCATATTTGATTAGAATATAGAACCGTAGAATATCTTAACAATTAAACGCCTAACTACAGAGTCTAGAATCTGTTTTAGTATCGTTCAAGATAAACCCTACTTTAAATCGGTCATATCCTCAACCTAATGGTTTTACTTTCTTTCCCAATCGAACTATATTCTATTAATCTATGATATATTTTAGTATTGCTGCCATCCCAGACCGTTGCTTTACGAGATTACGATTCCCGCAGGGCAGAGTTTATCCTCTCTCAGCAAACCCATATTAAACCCTCCTTCTGAAAGATGGTTTCAGCACTATTTATGCTTATCAAATTCTCTCTATATAGGAACTTCAAAGACAACCAATCTTTGACTATTTTATCTTACCTTTAATTATCGGCTAGCGGTTAATTACTCCGTCCTAGAGATGATAAGATATGGTTCATTCCTATAATAGTTTAGAGTTGATTTTTATTATAAAGATTATCTGACCTGTAGGCGTGCCGAAAAAACAAACGCCTCGTTCTTCGGATATACGATATATATCCTACACTCTCATAATATCCATAGGAATTTATCCTATGCCACCAAAAGATGTTTGAGCCTAGAGTCTCCATCAGATAATCTCTTTATCTACTGTATCACCATAATATAACTTATCCTCCTCTTCTACTAAAGCACTATTACACAATGAAATAGCACTTAATAACAATCTACGCTTAGCACTATAAGGCAATTTAATAGTCTTAAGATGCTCTAAAATCTTTAAAGATAGAATATTAGTCTCTTTTTCTTCTCTCTCTATCTTACTTAATATCTTTCTATATTCGTCTGGATTAGGTGATATTACTGATACGTCTTGATTAGTAATATTAGTAAAATCCACCGAAATCTACCCTATTCTAGATAAAAATAAAGAATAGGAAGACTCGCATCTTCCATATTCTACTTAGTCGCAGAGAACCTTTTTCAAGATTGCCTCTCCGACTACCTGCCCTGTGCTTCCCTTCTGCTTAGCGACACTATCAAGTGCCTTCCAGACGGGATTCTCATCTGTGAAGATGAGATAGTGCTTTGTGGCAGACTTCTGCTCTTTGACCGGAATATTCAGGTCTCCGAGTATGTCGTCATTCATTCTGCATCCCTCCAGTCCTGCTATTATACCTTGCTTGATATCAAGGTTATAACAGTTCAGGGGAAAGATGGACAAATCCTCTTTGGTATAAAATAAGTAAGGCTTCTTCTAATCTTAGCAAAGTCCGTGAACGCTTAGATTAACTTACTTATCTTATGATACCGAAGATTATCCTATTGTGGGGTCTTGCGGATAGGTTGAACTACTTCTTCTTAGACTTCTTAGGTCTTCCAACTTTGTTCTTCTTGTGCTTTGTGTATTTGCGCTTTGTCTTTTGTTTCTGTTTATTATAGTAAACATCAAGTTCACTTATAAGACTATTAATCTTTTCAATAGTCTTTATTGTCTGTTTATCCGAATATGTAAATACGCGGATATTTGCAGTTATGACATTGTATTTTATGCTTCCACCTTCTCTTTGGGTAGTTATGTTTGCACTATCAACGTGCATATTACTCTCTGTTATATTTTTCATTTAAATCACTCCTAGTTTATATTTAATAGAATTACTATATCTTTTATTATGTTTGAAGAGTAAATACCACATTATACCCATAATCAAGATTAAGATTCCCTTGATAATGTTTTCATCTAACATCTTAACTCTTCCTTCTTCTCATCTTTAAGAATAGTATCTTTAGGAATATAACCAGAGTCTAATGCCCACTTCCATATTACTTCTGGTGGACAACTAGCTATAGTCTCTGGTAGTGTAATCTTATTATCTATCAAGAATTGTCCTGCCCTCTGAACATCCATTAGAGTGACAGGACGTTCTTGTATAGTTTCATCTGTCATAAGACATCAGCATATAAAGTAATTTGTTTTATCTATTGTCATACAGGTAGCATCAAAGATATAAATCTTTAATACTGGACTACCATATTTCATCTTACATCATTACTCTTTCAGAATAATTTAATTGTGATATAGTTTTAAGTAAATCTTTATCTACTTCAAAAGATTCTTGCATTTCTTCTATATCTTTTATTATCCATTCAGAAGTAATAATAAAACCACCATCAGATATACCCCAAATAGACATATCATCTTCGGGTGTTAAAATATCTATATTAGTTTCTGTCATCTCTTGAACTTCATCATCACTATATGGATTATCTTTATCCATATTAGCTTTAATAAGAGCCTTAAGATAAGTTACTGCATCTATCTTATACATTTCCATAGTTTGTAGATTCATAACAGTAATCTCATTAGACTTATCTTCCATCTTCATCTACCTTTTTACTATCTTTTTCTATTTCTTTTATCTTATTAACTAAATCTTCTAAAGCGTCAGAATAACCTTTACAGTAATCCTCTTGACTTGCTATTATCTTTCTAGTAAGAGGATTTGTAAACAAATAATATAATCTGTGCTTAAGACCAGTTGCTAATCCTTTAACTCTTGATACTCGTATATATGTAATCTTAGACATTTTATAAACACTTATGATTTAGTATAAATAGGAAGATAGACCTACGGTTACTTAAAGTTCAGTCTATCCTTATCCTAGAAGATTTAACCGATTAAAGTTCTCCTCTTCAATCTAACCACTTTCCAGAAAGTCAGTATAAAACTTATTTCTTTTTATACGAAGATAAAACCTCGCAACAAGTTTCGCATTCTATACAAACTTCATTTGGATATAGAATACAAACTATTGTATGACCAAGATGATTATATGCGTCAGCATAGTTTTGTAAAGACATAGTATTTTCGCCTTTAATCTAGTTATTAAAAATCTCATCCCAGATTACTCTATCAATCTCTTGGTCTGCCATCTCCCAAATATCCCACCACTCAGATGGTAATTCGGCTCTAACAGCTTCCCTAATACTAGGACAACCTTTAGCTTTAAACTCTTTAACTAAAGCCTTAATCCTATTAATCTTAGCTTTACCAATAGTTCTAGCCATAAGTAAAAACGCCTTTAATAAAGTAATATATATCTTATCTTCCAAGATAGAAGATAGAAGATTGAGAACGGGCTTAGACTCTAAGCCACTTCTCTAAACCCCTCTTGCTAATGGCATCTATCTGTTTCTGATAGTGTGCCTGCCTTTCCTGAACGTCTTTTATCCGTTCTTCTTCAAGGTGTAACTCTTTAGCCCGTTGGCGTTCCAGTCTTTCCTTGATTTGCATACTAATCTTAAGCTGTGTATCGTTAAGAAACTCTTGGGTCTTAGCATCGCCATAAACCCCGATTGGCCTAACGTGCGCTGGTGCGCTTCCAGCTTCTTCCTTCTTGCGTCTAATCTGCCGCAACTTGTGTTCTATGTGGTTGCGTTTAACCAGCCTGCGGTGTTCCATTATACCGCTTGCCGAATCAAGAAACTTTAAGGGTTTTGTCATAAGAATCAACTATATGAATCTAAAGAAAAAGAATAGAGGAAATTAACCTATTTCCTCAACGAAACTTTTACCACCAACACTAAACAATTGGTAGTTCTTCTTCTTGGTAAAGAAGAATCGTTTATTGTCCATCTAAACCATCTTCCGCAAGGCCAACAAATGAATGCTGAAACCCTACAAAAAAATTAATGAAAAAGAAAGGAAAGATTAAGCAAGAATCTGCTTAACCAACTCATCGTATTCCTTCTTCTCAAACAAACTGTTAGCGACAATCAGTTTGCAGATTTGAGAATCCTTAAGGTTCTTCGCATTAGCAACCTTACGGACTGCATCTGCAAGCTTCTTATCGCCAGCATTGTTCAAGTCAGCAACCATCAGGTAAGCCCGACTCGTCTTCTGTCCTTCCTTCTCTGGTATTTCTAGCTCCTCCAAGAAGCTAAGTTTATCCATCTAAACCACTTTCCCCCACCATAAGACAATGACATCTTAACAGTAGGAATACCATCTTATTTAGACGAATATTCTAATAAGAAAACCCACAGATGATACAAAGATAGTATAAAGACAATCTACCAAAAGATAGTAGATAATCTTCTATCTGAATATACCACCCATTCCAAACAAAACAAAAAAAGAACAGGTCTTCCTAATATAACAGGAAGCCAACAATTAATAACCTATGTTTTGTTAATACGATATTAACTACTACCTACCAAGTTGATTATTTGTTCGTTATATTATATGTGTATGTGTTTATAATACATTGTTTATTTATATACTGGTTATGTGTTCTTTTCTATTATACGAGTAAGTATATATACCTATTTGTTATATATAAACTTATGCTACAAAAAAACAATACAAACATTAATATACTAAAACAACACAAACAAATATAAATACCATTCACGAAAAAATAAAAATACATATATAAGTAACACACCTTTATACTTATTTTTTTTTATTATTTTTTTTTAGTAATATAGTATATATAGTATATATGTTATTATATTATACTTAGTATGGTTAGTGGAGGGGAAAGGTTTATATAGTTGTTTTGTCATATGGTTGTTTTGGGTAGATTGTTGTATGGGTTCTGATGTTGTTGTTGGGGATTGGGAGAAGTTGGCTTGTGTGGACTTGTTTGTGAGGGGGAAGTCGGTTGAGGAGGTTACGGAGAAGTTGAATGGTTGTGGGTATGTTGTTTCTGTTGATGATGTTCGTGGTTTGAGGAAGAGTGGGGAGAAACTATTGGCGAGTTCGGCTGAGGGTCAGGCTATTGGTGGTTTGGTTTTGACTGAGGTTGGTCGTGTTGAGGGTGAGTTTGAGGATTTGTATTCTTCGACTAAGTTGTTGTTGAAGCGTTATCAGGATAATTTTGGGGAGAGTATGAATGACCGTAATGTTTTTACTCAGCTTGTGATTATTAAGGAGGTTCACGCTCAGTTGAAGACGGCTTTGGAGAGGTTGGGTGAGATTAAGGCGGCTAGTAAGGTTACGAATAATACTCAGGTTAATGTTTTTGGTCAGCAGGATGTTGTTGATGGGTTTAGGAAGTTGCAGGATAATCAGTTTGATTTATTTGACGCAGAACTTATTGATGGGAAGATTGTTTTTAATAAACCTAGTCCTGAGTTTGTTGATGCTTTGCGTAGGCGTAAGGCTATTCGTAGTGGTGTTGTTAGGGTTCAGAGTAATTGAGTTGATTGTTTATGAGTGAATGTGGTCAGAAGTGTGAAGTGTATTCTAGGGTTGTGGGTTATTATCGTCCTGTGACTAACTGGAATATTGGTAAGCGTATGGAGTTTAAGGATAGGTTAGAGTTTTCTGAGAAGAAGGCGTTTGAGAAAGAGTTTAAGAAGGATTGTGGCTGTGTTTAGTTTTGGATTATGATGAACTTGAAAGTAAGGTCAATGACTTAGATTTTATTGTGAAGTGTCAGAATAGTTTTCCTTTTTTTATGGATAATGTTCTTGGCTTTAAGATGGCTGAGTTTCAGATTGAACAGTTTAAGGAGACTTCGTATAATCGTTATATTTGTATCGTTAATCCGATTGGACATTCAAAGACTACTGTTTATGGGGTCGGTTATCCAATCTGGAAACTTTGGAAGGAGAGGGACTTCGAGATTTGTTCTATATCATCCTCGCTTGACCAGTCAAAGAAGACTACTGATATTGTTGAACAGAACATCGAGTCCAATCCTTTCTTAAAACACTTGGTTCCTAAGGGTAATGATTCTTTGTGGAATAGGACTGAGTTCATTACGACTAATCGTAACAAGTATTATACGAAACCGTTTAATTCTACTATTCGTGGGGTTCACCCCAATCTTTTATTGTGTGACGACTTGTTGAGGGAAACTGATACTCCGATGAGTGAGATTATTAATTTGTTTTGGACTATTGTTTATGGAAGAGTTCAAAGTCGTAAGGGTCAGTTGGTTGTTATTGGAACTCCACAGAGTGAGGACGATTTGTATTTGGGTCAGATTAAGTCTCGTTCTTTGAAGCCTGATACTCAATGGAAATATATGCATAAGAGTGCTGTTATTACTGATGGTTTGGGTTTAGACCCTTCTCATTGGGTAGCACCCCTGTGGCCTGAGAGGTTCACGCTACAAGAGTTGAAACAAATCCGTGAAGATATGGGAGCCTTCGCGTTCAATAGAGAGTATATGTGTTCGCCAAGTGGTGAAGGTTCTCAGTTATACTTGTCTAAAGACTTAAGTAATTGTTGTTTTAATGAACTTACTTTCCAGCAGTCTGCTGATTTATCTTTTGGCCCTGTATATATTGGTTGTGACTTTGCAACTTCTACATCGGTTTATGGGGACTACTCCGTGTTTACTGCTGTTCAGCATTTGAAGAGACCTTTGTTAGTTAAGTCTAAAACTTTTGAAGGAATAGAGTATGATAAGATTATTAATGATGGAGTTAGGATATTGAAGATTGAGAGACATCACGGTATGCCAACTACTTTACAGACTGAAAGAGTTATTGGTATGATTAAGCAGTATGGTGCTAGTAAGGCTATTATAGACCAGTCTAATATTGGTGCTAACTTCTTACAAGATTTAAAGAACTCGTATGTTAATGTTGATGGACAGAATATGCAACCCAATGCTAGGTCAGCAATACTATTGAACTTAACTAGATTCATAGAAGCTAGAACTGATAGTTCTCATAGATTGATTATACCCACTAGTCAGGACGACCCAAACACTTATACTCTTACTAGTAGATTGTTAAGAGAATTGGAATCGTTTAAAGAAACAAAGACTAGAACTGGTTTTGCAACATTCCAATCAGACATAGACCACGATGATATGGTAATATCTCTCGCATTGGCAGTAAGGGATATATCTTCTACAAAGAGTGGAAATACTAACGTGATTTATTCTACTACTCTAGATGGTGACGATACTAGAGATTCTGATGTAGAAAGATATGCAGGAATATTAGAAAAGACTAATGTAGATGGAAGATTTAGAATTATAACAAGATGATAGAAAGATTTAAAAGGAAGAACTTCCTTAAAAAATAGGCGTTAAATAATGAACTTGACTGATACTATAACAAATATTTTAAAACAAAAGAAAGTAGAACATACTAAGGAAGAGTTCTATCGTCTTGCAAAGACTGGAAAATACAAGATGGATAAAGAAGAGAACTATGAACCTAGTAGAATAACACAGAGAGACGTAGCAAGACCATTCAATAGAATTTCTCCAAGAGAATTAAAGTATGCAGCTTATACAGACCCCATCTGTTTTAACACTCTTAATAAGACCACTCAACTTATTTTATCAGCAGGATATCGTTTAGAAGGAGATTCTAAACAAATCGAAGTCGTAGATAGATTTACTAATTCTCTCGCATTGAAAGGAACTAGCACAGATTGGGAAACTGTTCAAGAATTAACATTTAAGAATCAACTTATTTTTGGAAGAGCATTCATAGAAAAGATTTATAACAAACAACACACTCGTATTGTAGACTTAGATTTGGTAGACCCCGAAGTTATTGATTACGCTAGAGACTATATGGGAAATATTGTCTTGGATGAAAATGGAGACCCGAAGGGTTATGTTGAATATATTCCTTACGGTGTTACTATGCCGAAGGTTATAATTCCATTTCCAAATGACATAAAACCCGTTTCTAATGGAATATACGTTCCAGCAGACAGAATGATTCACTTCTCTCTTTATCCAATGGGAGATGGAATAAACGATTATGGAATCATAGAACCAGTTTATCCAAGTATTCAACAGAAGAAAAATGTCCAAGATTCATTCTCTTCATTCTTAGTAAGACTTGGTTATCCAATTCTTGCAATGTATGTTGGAGACGACCAGCACGAACCATCAGAGAACCAGTTAAAGAATGCTTTAGAGGAAGGAAGAAAGATTAAGAATAGAGATGTTCTTGCTTTACCATATTGGGCTAAAGCAACAATCATAGAACCGCAAGCACCAGAAGGAATGAGAGAACAATTAAATTATTTCAATGATGAAATTATTGCTGGACTTGGAATGCCAAAGGCATTCTCTACTGGTGGTGGAGAAGAAACCAATCGCGCTACACTCGCTAGACAAGAATATCTTGCAAAGATTGGATTAAAGAATATAATGAGAAGAACTTATTATGTTTGGAATACACAATTATTTAAACCACTCTGTGAACAAGAAGAAATAAAAGGTTATCCAAGAGCAGTTCCTAATGAGATTGCATTAGAAGAACTTGATAGCAGAGCAGATAGAATTGACAAGTATGCAAGAGCAGGAATATTAACTCCTGACAAGGAACTTGAAGAGTATATCCGTAGAGCAGAAGCAATGCCAAAGATGGGTCATTCAATTGCTCAGAAGATTCAAAAACCAGACGTAGAAAAAAAGATTAAAGAGGAGTAGATTATTTTAAATGCCAACAGTTATTGGAGGTAGTGGAGCAGTAAAGTTATTGGATGAGAATGGAAATCCAATTAAGACATTAAGTGAATACAAGCAAAGAATAGAAGATTCTAAGAGAGAATTAGAAGAACTTAATCTTTGTATATCTAATGCTAAAGATATTGTTAGTGAAACTACTAAGGCTATAAAGACTCTTAGAGATTCTATGTCAAGTATTTCTACTGAGGAACTTATTTATGATTCTAATAAAGACCTTCCTTTAAATATTAGAAAGATTTATACTCCAAAACAACAAACCGTATTTCGTAAGACTTGGAATGCAGTTTATAAACAGTATGGAGATGAAGGTAAGGCATTTGCTATAGCTCACACGCAAGCAAAGGCTACTGTTGAGAATAGTGAAGAAGTTTATAATTATGATAAGGTTGATTCTGAGATAGAGAATCTGTTAAAGAAAGATATTGCTGAATTTGAAAATTTATCTTTTAATTCTAAAAAGTTTATTCCTTCTTATGCTGGAGAAGTTTTAACTGATTTGAATGTTGTTTTAGAAAAGTTATCTTCTAAAGAAGAGGATATTGTATTCTTTGAGAGAGTATTAAATGGTCAGAGAATAATCTTTACTAAGATTGGAAAGGATATAGAAATTAGAGAACCGTCTATGAGTGAATCGGTAGATGATTCTAAGTTAGATTTGGAACAAAGTATTTTAAGTTCTTTAACTTCTCTCACTAGCGATAATATTATTGTTGAGGGTTTGTTATCTAATAATATTATTTATCTTAATGACCTTCTTTATCTTGGAAAGGATTTAACTAAAGAAAAGTTTATTGATAGAAGAAGATTATTATCTAGTTTAGCTTTTGATAATAATGTTAAAGAATCTCCTATTATTATAGTTAAACCTAGTCAGTATCAAGAAGCTATAAAGATGTATTCAAAATTATATAATAGTTCTGGTTGTTCTATAAGAAATGTAAATTCAGTATATACTTTTGGAAAAGATAGTTCTTGGAATATATACTTATCAGATGGTTCTAGTGGTTCTCCTTATTCTGGTCACGTTTTAGAACCAGCAAGTATTGTTAAAAAGAAGGATGAAAAGAAGGTTGTTAAGAATGAGTAATGAAGATATGGTTGGGTTTCCAATTTCTCAGAAGAGAATTAGTCATATAGCTAAACTTACTAAAGAAGGTATGAATCGTCCTTCTATAGCTAGAGAAGTTCAGGTATCAAAATTCACAGTTTACAAGTATCAGAAGAAATTGGGTTTATTGTAAACCCTAATTAATTAGAACTTTACAATAGATATGTATGACAGATAAAAAGGAGTTCGTAACTTATGCCGAACTTATGCAAAATCCTATTATCAAGGAACTTTCTGATTCAGTTGTAACTTTAGGAGATTCTACTGTTACTATTCCTTATGTTATTAAGGATAAAGTTCTTATGGCTCCCGGTGTTTGGAATGATAAATACTATTCTAAGGAAAGTATTTTATCTGCACACAAGATAACTGATTGGTCTGATAGATATAATTCTCAATTGTTTTATGACCACGAAGATGAAAAGGCTTCTGAGTGGATTGGAGAAGTAAAGAATATTAAGACTGATGAAGAATCTGGTTTTCAGACTGGAGACTTATATATTTACAATCCTATTGCTGCTATAACTCTTGGTATTGGAAAACCTAAGATGGGTATTTCTCCAAAAGTTGAAGGAACTACTAATGGTAGAGAAATGTATGATTATACGTTTAAGAATTATTCTGTTGTTATAAATCCTGCTGTTAAGAAAGCGTATATCAATAATTCACAGGGAAGTAAACCAATCATATTAGAAGATGGTAAGATGTCTGAATGTGTTAAAGCTGAAAAACCTAAGTATAAGTCTTGTTCTATAAATGAACTTGAAAATGGTTTTGAAATTTCATCTTATGGAAATCCAGAAATAAAAGTTTTCTGTTCCGATTATAAAGAAATAACTGATAATTTAAATAAGATATTTGGGGTGTCAAGTAAAATGGCAGATGAACAAACTACAACTGCTTCTACTGCTCCTGCTGCTGCAAATCCTACACAGGAAGCACAGGCAGTTGCAAAGATGTCTGAGGTAGAAATACTTTCAGCTATTGCTGAAATATTAGAGAAGAATGGTATCTTTAAGAAGAAACCAGCAGCTTGTTCAACTGAGAATGCTGATGATTCTGCATTAAAGGATATGCAGACAAAGGTTGAGGCTCAGAGTAAGGAGATGCAGGCTATGTCTCAGAAGATTGATAAATTAACTTCTGAACTTACAAAACCAGAAAGTAAGGTTGTTGTTACTAACTCTGCTAAGAAGGCAGATGTTGTAGACCACGATGTTGCAATGTATAACTACTTGAATAGTCAAGCAGCTAAGATGAAAGGTTAAATAAAATATATTTTTGAGGTGTCCTATAAATGGCAGAAATGAAAACTGTAGAAGAATTGGGTCACACCACAACAACTGATGTTCGTGGTAGTGCATACTCTGGTTACGAGTTAGAACCAGCAGTATGGGAAAAGGATATTATTGATGCAGCTAAGAAGCAATGGTATTTTGCTCAGTTTGCATACCAGACTGAACTTGGTGAAGGAAAGAAAGATGCTATCGTGCCTATAAGAAGCAAGTATGGTCTTTCTTGGGAGGCTTCGGTAGGAGAATCTACTGAGGTAAACTTTACTGACCTTGCAAACTTAGATGGAGTTACATTCACTCCTGCTGATGCAAATTATGCAATAGCAATCTCTAATCGTGCATTGCGTGTAAATGCTCTCGACTTGTTAAAGGCTGCTAAGGAAGAATTAACTTATCAGGCTGGAGACGTTGTTGATATTGCTGTAGCAACTGCTCTTAAGGGTGCAACTGCTGCTGGAGCATCAACTGCTGGAGCGCAAACTATTTACGGTGGAGATGCACAGGCTGATTCTGCATTAACAACTGGAGATAAGTTTACTACTGATATGGTAGCAGATGCTAAGACTAAGTTACAGTCTACTATATGCAGATATTGGACTCCGGGAAGCCCTGCTGCTGAACAGGTAAGTTCTGCAACTAAGAATCCTTGGAAGAATGAGGCTGGTGAACCTTTCGTATTGTTCGTATCTCCTGAACAGGAGAACGTATTGCTTAAGGATTCTCAGTTCGTGAATGCTGCTGAGTATGGTAGCAGCGAAGTCTTGATGAATGGAGAAATTGGAAAGTATCTCGGTGTAAAAATCGTGGTAACTCCTAACGTGCCTTCATTCACAGTTGGTGGAACTTCTCCTGATGGTGGAGGAGTTGCTGGTGCAACTGGACATCGTTGTATGATGATAAAGGCAAGAAAGGCTATGGGTCTCGCTTGGGGACAGAAGCCTAAGTTGCATATCGTTCCATTCGAGAGTTATCTTGAACAGAGACTCATAATGGAAATGGCATATCAGGCTAAGACTTTGCAGAATGATGCAATTGTCTTCATAGACGTAACTGACGTTTAAGTTTCTTTTCTTTTCTCCTCTTTTTTTATTTGAGGAGATAATAACACTATAGGATTCTGTTGAACCATTGGTTCATAATCCGAGGTAGATTAAAAATGGCTAATAATAAATTTGGTTGGCGTTCTGGTATAGTTAAGGCCAAAGAGGTAATTGTTTCCGGTGATATGACTATCGGTGGAGACCTTGCTTTTGGTGATGCTACTACTGATACTCTTACTGTAACTGGTAAGTTAGATGCTAATGGTAATGTAGATTTAGGTTCTGGAGACGACACTATTAACGTAGGGTCTGGTTCAGGAGATACTCTTAATATTAAGGAAACTGCGACTGTCGCTGGAGCTAAGAAAGTTCAATTCCGTGATACTGGACTTTATGTGTATTCGAGTGCTGATGGTCAGTTAGATATTATTGCTGATACAACTGCAAAAGTTACTTCTCCAGCAATAGAACTTGAAGGAACATTAACTCTGGATGGAGATATTTCTATTGATGGCGCACATACTTTTGGAACTGGAACTGGTAATGTATCAATAAATGGTGATGCTTTACTCGCAACTAATAAGAAAGTTCAGTTTAGAGATACTGGATTATACATTAATTCAGGTGCAGATGGTAAATTAACTATTTCGGCAGATGGTTCTGGTGCAGATGATATAACTTTATCTGGAACAGTAACTCTTGATGCTAACCTTACTACACCCGGACGTATAATTTGCACAGCTTCATCCGCTTCATATGATGCACCCGTAATAGGTGTTGGTATTTGGGGAACTGGTCTTGCTGATACTGCTTTAGTTGATAATATCTTAGTTACTATTGTTAATAGAAGTGGTGTGAATAAGACTTCTGCTGATTCAAGTTCTATGGCACTTGGAATAAGTAATGCGACTACTGCTGCTGTAACTAATAACAAGATACAGGGTATATTAGTATCAACTAACATTGGTCACAATGTTTATGATGCATATGGAGTTCAGTCTAACTTCTTAGTTTCTGAAACTATGGCAACACAGGCTGGTAATGCTAACTTGGTTGCTGGAGCATTCAAGGCTGCAATAACTGATACTAAGACTGCAACTGGAAACGTATCTTCGCTTTACGTTGTAACTGGTGATACTGGAGCAACTAGTGGTTCAGTAGCAACTGGAAAGTTTGATGCAATAAGATTTGAGAATAATGCGACTAATCTTAATAGCTATATGAACTTTGGTGGCTGCACAGGAGTTACTTATGCAATGTCATTTGATGCTATTGCTGGTTGTGTAACTGCAAGTCAGCTTACTGGTGGAACTTCCGCTTACTTGACTGTAAGTATTGGTGGAGTTGCACACACCATACAGGCTACTAGAGCAGCTTAAATTTGAAGTGGGTTTTCCCACTATTATTTTTTTTATTGATTATTGAAGAGGAGATTTAAATGAAGATTGTTGAAATGAAAGAATGGCAGATTAATGATGGTAATGGTAATATTACTAAAGAAAATACAATAATGGTTTTAAAGATTTTAATTAATTCAAAGAAACCTGAACTTATGCCAAGGGGTATAGATAAGTTTAGATTATTTAATAGACTTGGTAAGGCTTTTGAAAATTCAGAAAAAAATAATTTCTTGGAGTTAGAAGATGGAGATTATTTGTTCCTTAAGAAAACAATTGAAGATGAGATTGTTGGTAATTGGGGAATGAACAATGATAGGGCTATTGCTATAGAATTGTTTTTAAATCCAACTGATAAAAAGGTGTAGAGTATGGTTACTAAGATAAAAGGCCCAATTGTTATTAAAAAGGGAGACCTTGCTGGTTTTATTAAAGAGAAGGTTGGCGATGCTAAACTTCCTTTTAAGGCTACTGGTTGGAAGTCTACTGAGAATGAAGATAAGGTTAAGGAGTAGATTTAAATGACCGTTACTGTTGCAGTTTATACAAATTATAAGACTTATGTTGGCACTCTTGCAGAGGTGGTGCAGCAGTTGTCTAATGAGAATGTTCCAGACCATACTATTGTTGGTTTCTTTTATGATGTTGGAGCATCTAAAGTTAATGCTGTTGTAAAGATTTAGTTTTCTTAGGGGTTGCATTGTGATGGATGCTATTGTCCAGTATGTATTGTGTGGTATTGCTGGAAGTGCTGTTAAATCTGTTTTGGAATCTAATGGTAATGTTATGATGCCTCATAAGATTCGTAATGAGAATGGAGATGTCATTGGTTGGAATGTTGGATTCTTGGGTAACTTCGTTGTTGGAGTTTCTACTGCTTTGGTTGTAGACCATAGCCCTTATGTATCTTTCTTTTCGGCCATATCAGGTGCATATATTATAGAACAACTTTCTAAGAAGGTTGCACTTATCGTTGTTGGTGAAAAGAAATGATAGAGGCTATACCTATTTTAATTATAGTTATTTGGTTTTTTGCATTTGCATTATTTATAATGCGTGGTTCTAATCATATTAGGGCTTTAGCTATAATGATGATTCTTACTTATCTTAGTGAGATTACTTATTCTGATTATCACGAATTTATTGGTTTAGTTACTAATCTTATTATTTTAAAGTTTGCTTTTGATATTCGTGATGAGAATGTTGGTTATTTGGGTAGGAGTTTAAAAGAGCAGTATCACGGAACTATTAATTTGGTTAAGTGTGTTACTAAGTGCGTTGATAAGGGTAAAAGACAATGTTATACTCTATGTGCTAATAAGGTTAATGTCCTTTAACCATAGTTTTATAAGGTTGAGGTTACAAAATGAATAGTGGGATTACTCAAAATGTTAATACTTCGGATATCCTTGGTTATATTTTGAGAGATAAGTATGGTAATATAAAGTGTTCTGGAGAACAGAGAGAAGTTAAGATTAGCTTTGATGTTTCTTCTGACTTTTATGATATTCAAAAAATAGTTTTATATTAGAGGTGTTGGATAAAATGATTTCGGGTTATGCTTTTACTGACGACCCTTCTGTTAAGGGTATGGTAGAATACGTTTTGCGTGATTCTAGAGGCAATGTTAAGTTACAGTTTACTAAGAAGAACGTGGTTACTATTCTTGGTAAGAATCAGATGAGTGCTAGATTGATTGGAACTACTATTGACCCCGTTTCTCATATTGCGATTGGTTCGGTAGCTACTACTTTTACTAAGAACTCTACTACTCTTGGAACTGAGACTCATAGAGAGAGTGCTACAACTTCTATTGTTACTATTACTGATACTAATGATACTGCACAGGCTGTAGCTACTGTTACTTTTACTGGAGCAGAAGTTGTTAGAGAATCTGGTTTGTTTAATGCTGCTTCGACTGGAACTATGACTTGCGCTCAGAGTATGAGTGACATTAACGTAGGGGATGGAGACTCGTTGCAGATTACTTGGAAAGTAAAGTATTCGTAACTTTTCTTTTTTCTTTTTTCTTTTTTTTTATTTCTAATTCTTTAAGAGTTGATAGTTTATGGCTTGGGACACTACTAAGGTAACTGATGATTTAATTATTGCTACTGATTGGAATGATATGGTTACTGACCAGAAGTCTAAGGTTGCTAAGGCTGGTGATGAGTCTATTACTGGTGCTAAGACTTTTGATAAGGATAAAATTTTGATGAAGGGAACTAGCACAGGAGTTACTACTGTTTCTACTGCTAATACTGGTGCTTCTAATTATACTGCAACTATGCAAGCTAAGAACGGAACTTTGGCTTGTCAGGATGATACTCATTATATTGGGACTACTTCTATTGCTTTGAATCGTGGTTCTGCTGCTCAGTCTTTAACTGGTATTACTAGTATTGATGGTTCTAGTGCTTCTTGCACAGGTAATGCTGCTACTGCTACTAAGTCTACTAATTTGGCTGGTGGGTCTGGTGGAACTATACCATATCAGGCTTCTGCTGATAATACTTCTATGTTAGCTAATGGTAATGCTGGTCAGATATTACGTTCTGCTGGAACTACTGCTGCTCCGGTTTGGTCTACTCCTACTTATCCTAATTCTGCTACTAGTGGTAAAATTTTAGTTGGTGATGGAACTAATATTGTTTTATCTACTCCAACTTATCCTAATGCTTCTGCAACTTCTGGTAAGATAATTGTTTCAGATGGAACTAATTATATTGCTTCTACTCCTACATTTCCTAATGCTAGTGCTACGTCTGGTAAGGTAATTAAGTCTGATGGGACTAATTGGTTGGCTTCTACTGAGACTTATGCTGCTCCTTCGACTTCTGGAAATGTTATGACTTCGGATGGAACTAATTGGACGAGTGCTGCTCCTGCGGGTGCAGTTACAAAGATTACAAGTGGAACTCTTGCTTCTCCTGCTGCTACTATAGATATTACTTCTATTGCTGCTGGTTATGCTGTTCTTGATTTATTTATAGCTGGTGGAACTCAGACTAATAATAAGATTGCATATTTTAGACTTAATAATGATAGCACAGCAGGTCATTATTCTTATCATATTGCTCGTTCTTATTCAACTACTTCTAGTGGTGTAGATACTCCAGATAATACAGCATTTGGAACTGGTGGAAATACTACTATGGGTAATTCTATTAGAACTTTTCTTCAATTTACTGTAAATAATCGTGCAGATGCATATATAAAAACGGTTATGATTAATGGTGGTTCTTCGGATGGAACTTTTCAGGTTGGTGGAAACTGGACAAATGCTACAGATGAAGTTAGTCGTATTACTGTTTTTATGAATGATAGTGAAAATTTTGGAACTGGAACTAAGTATATACTCTTTGGTTATAAGTGATTTCTATGGAATATGAAACTGACAAAGATGGCAAATGGGAAATTTATCGTGAGGAAAATGGAACTATTGTTCGTTTACTTATAGAACCTTCTAATTCTTATAAAGATGAAGGTCGTATTTTAACAGAACGTATGAATAGTGCATTAGAGATAGCTGATAAAAATTCTATAGAAGTTTTTATAAAAGCACTTAAAGATAAGGGTATTGTTTCTGATAATGATTTAACTAGTGCTATTAATAGTTTAAAAACTGTGAAGTAGTTTAAATGGTTCAGAGTATTCCTACGTTTGGTGTTGCCAAGTTCGGTGTGGAGAGATTTAACTCTGCTTATATGGATAGTGAATTAGTTACTTCTACTGATACGTTTTCTAAAGATATAGATATAGTTATTGATGAAACTGTTACTTGTAATGATTATAGATTGTCTTATCCTAAAGTTAATTTTAGTGAAATAGTTACTATTACTGATTCTAATATTAAAGATGTTTCTATATTTCTTTCTGAATCTATTACTACTACTGATTATTTACCTAAGTATCTTTCTGTAGTTTTGTTTGAAGATGTTACTTCTACTGATTCTGTTAGAATTATTAAAGTAGTGGTTAGAGAATTATTAGAGACAGTTACTTCTAGTGATTATGTTTATAAGAAACCAAGTAAAGTATTTTTAGAGACTTCTACTTTATCTGATTATATTACTAAAGATACTCTTAAAGTTCTTTCTGAGACTATTACTATTAGTGATTCTTTTGGTAAGGATATTAGTATAATAAGAAAAGAAACTATATCTTTAACTGATAGTGTTAATAAGTATATTTCTATTTGGTTAGATGATGGAGTTACTTCTTCTGATTATATGTATAGGGGTCAGTTTGCTAGGTTTAATGAGACTGTATCTACTTCTGATTATATTACTAAATATCCTATTAAGGTTCTTTTAGAAAATGTTACTTCTAGTGATTATATAGTTAAAGATATATCTTTTCATTTATTACAGAATTGTTCTGTTGGAGATTATATTTATAAGTTTATTACTAAGACTCCGTTTGATGAGGTAGTTTCTTCTGCTGATAGTGTAAAGAAGTTGATGAATAGAACTTTGAATGAGAATGTTTCTACTTCTGATTCTATAATAAAGAATATATATAAGGTATTGATTGAATTAGTTACTACTTATGATACTGTTAATACTGGTGCTTTTGAAACTGAGATTTATAATGATATTTCAGTTTGTTCGTTGTTAGATGATGATATTGCTTTGGTTGCTAGAAGATATTGATTTGGTGATTTATTATGGGAGTTACACTTAAATGGCAGATACCAGACCCTACACAGGCTAGTTATGACCTTACTTATATTTATCGTTCTACTGCACAGGATGGAACTTATGTTTCTCTTAATAATCAAGCTATTGCTGATAATAGTTATTTTGATATTGATGGAACTAATAATCTTTGGTATAAGATTCGTTTCTATGATTCTGCTAAAGCGGAGTATTCTAGTTATTCTAAACCTATTCGTGGTGGAACTGCTCACGGTTATTGCACCGTTGATGATTTGAGATTACTTACTGGTTTTGCTTCTACTGAACTTACTGATACTGAGTTATTACAGTTTCAAAAGTTTGCTATTACTCTTTTAAATGGAGATATTGGTAAGTTTTATGATAAGGAGTATGCTGAGCAGGTTAGTTATATTAGTCCTGAAAAGGAGAATAAGATTGATGGGTCTAATACTACTTTCTATGTTCGTAATCCTATTTTAGGAGATAAGAATTGTGATGGTTTGGTAGATTCTGATGATTTATATGTCTTTACTATTGATACTGAGGGAGTTAGAACGGTTTTAACTGTATCTAGTATTGATGCTAAGATTGGTAAGTTTGTTGTTTCTACTGCTCCTATTGGTTCTGATACTCTTTTTGTAGAGTATATGAGTGTTCCTGTTTTGGAAGACCCTGCTGATATGCGTATTAAATTAGCTACTGCTGAGTTAGTTGCTGCTATGGGTAGTCAGAAGATTAATCCAATTAATTCTACTTCGTTTAGAGTTGGTAAGATTAGTGTTTCTGGTGGTGGTAAGACTCAGTTTGATTTGCATATGGATAAGTTTAGACAATATGTGCAGGGTATTAAGGAGAAACCTTTCATTAGGATGCCTACTGACCCTGTTGTTTTGGGTGAATATATTATTCCTAATAATCCTAACTTTAGAGTGCCGGTGTTTTATTAATGTCTTATTTTGATGTTAGTGGTGTTTTGGGTTATCCGGGTATTAAGGAGTCTTTTACTCTTCATCATATTACTGGAACGGTTATGGATGATAGGGGAGATACTACTGATACTACTGTTGATTATGTTTTGTCTGGTAGTGTTCAGGTTGTTGCTCTTAATGATGTAGACCGTTCAGAAGGGCGTTTGCAAGATGGGGATTTACAGATTTTTGTTTCTTCTAGGGAGACTTATTCATCGTTTATCGAGATGGATGATACTCTTACTTGGGATAGTCTTGTGTATCGTATCGTTTCTTATATAAAGAATCCGGGTCATTACGAGTTAATTGCTAGAAGGTATTAGTTTTAGTATCACCCTTTTGATAGTAAGTGGTTATCAAATCAAATACTCTTCAATTGGTATGTTCTAGCCTTCACAGATTGAGTTCTAACACTTTTCTATGCAAATCTGTGATATCTAGCGTTTCGTTTAGACCTATCTTTTGAACCTTTGTTTTTCTTTTAAACTAATTCTATGAATATATATAAGATTTATATATAAAACTTATATGATTACCTTTATTAAATAGAAGTCACCACTACTATAGTGACTGGAATGATTCTAGTTAAACTACGCAAGTGACTTGCTTATATGACAGAGACAGATGATTCTGTAATCTATAGTGAATCGTGGCAACTAATCTACAGTTTAATTCTAGCCAACGTAACAGACCCAATAACACCAGCTAGAACAAAGTGGATTTACGCAAACTTTCCAGACGAAGCCATAGAAGATATGTCTTATTATCCAATAATAACTATAAGTAATACAAAGATAAATAATATTAATATTGATACTACTGATAGAAATACAAAAACATTCACTACTTATAACGAGATTACAGTATATTCAAGAAAATCTACAGAATTAGATTCTATATCAGGTAGTATAACTCATACACTTAACTCTAATGAAACATACTTTGGAGAAAATGCTTACTTCAATATATATACTACTACAGATAATGACCAGTTTACTAACGAGTCTGGTAAAAGAATACACGCTAGAACAATACAATTAACAATGGAAAAGGATATTAGATACTAATGGCTAACACTTTTGATAACACAGTAATGACTCCATTAGACACAGACAGTATCAATAATGCAATAAAAGAAAGATTAGAAAATATATCAACAACACTTATGCAAGAAATAGCAGAAAGGTCAATAGGATATGTAGGAGCAACATACGCTCATAAATTTGCAATGAGTTATAGACAAAGAGCAAAACTCTTCAAAGGAACAATGATGAAAAGAGTAAAATTAAAAAAGATAGCAAAGAATAGTTATGTAATGACAATACCATATGTAGCAAGATATTTCTCTCCATCTTCAAAATATAAGCACTTTATACCATTAACAAAGGGTCATACTGGAAATATAGAAAGATTAGCAGATTTAAAAGAATGGGTAAGAACAAGATATCACGACCCAAATGCAAAAGGAATAATGTTCTCTGGAAACAAAGGAGCAGACAACGAACACAATGTAATACAAGAAGCTAAATTAACTTCATCAGAATATCATAGAGCATTACAAGACGCAATAGATGATACTTATAAAACAAAAACTAGAACTTCTATCAACAAATCAAAAGGAAGAGTATCAATATACGCTACAGGAATGCAAGCAAAAACAGATAAAAATAAAGATTTAAGAGATAGAAAAGTAAAAGAACATTATAGATTATACTTAAGTAAACTTGGAAAGATACGTTGAATTGATTGAAAATATAGTGAGGTGTAATATAAAATGACAGGATATACAGGAGTAAAACCTTGGAAAGCAAAAGAAACATCAGCAGTTCTTGGCCCTGCAATAGCAACAGTAGCAACAACTAGTTCTGTTTATGCACAAATAGTAGCTTTAACTGGAGAAGTTCAACTTGAAAATGTCTTAAAGAATGTAACTATTACTCCTCCATCTGGAGATGTAGAAATAGAAGATACTTTAGGAGTAGACTCTGCCGGATTCCAGAACGCAGAATTAGTAGAAAAACCATATTCTCTTGCAACTTTAACTGGAACTTTACTTGTAACTGATGTTGCTAAGACCGAACCTTTCTTTATGGGTTCAACAGGAACAGCAATATCTACTACTGAAACTGGAGTTAGATATCAAGTTGGTCAAACTGCATCTGGAAAAGAAAGACAGAACTCTGCATTAGCAGTTAAACTCAATCAAGTTGGAGCATTACAATCTACAACTTATAAAGTTTACTTTGCTTTAAATAATGCATTTATAACTAAAGTTGGAGATTATAAATTACCCGGTGCAGATGGAAGATGGGAAGTTGATATCGAAGCAAAATGCTTACCAAGAGACTTCTATGTAGAATATATGACTGCTTAAAAAAGGAGGATGAATAAAATGGTAGCAAAGAAGAAAGCAAAAGCAAAGAAGAAGTAATTTTTACTTCTCTTTTCTTTTTTTTATTTTGGTGGTTTGAAATGTCGAATGAGGGTTCTATAATAAAAGAAAATGTTACTTGGGGATTAGTAGCATCTGGTTTTCCATATGACTTATTTCAAGAATGGGAAGCAGATTGCAAGAAGAATTATGGTAATTGTCGTTGGATGAAAGTTTGGCACGACCATTTATCTGCAAAATCCTCTAATGATTTAGTTGCTTTATTAAAAAAAACTAACGAATTAGAAAGTAAGTTAGAAGTTTTAGAAGCAAAGATAGTAGAAATAGTTAATATTATAAGTAAGGATAGTAATGCTGGTAAACAATCTTTAACTATTGATGGAAACACTTATGAATAAGAAGCTATAAAATAGTATTAATTGTTTGGAGTTGGTTTGAAATGGCTACACCTTTTGATGGATTAGCAGGTAAAAAACTTTCTATAACTATAGAGGGTAAAGAAGTATTTATTAAGCCTAGTGTTGGGGATATGGAACCCTTTTTTGTTGCTGATAATATAGATTCTAAGAAGAAACTTGGTTTATCTTATATATCAATGGTTATGAGAGCATATCCAGAAGCAGTAAGAGAAGACGTTGAGGCTTTTGTAGTTGGAAATATTGGAGAATTTATGGAAGAAGTTCCTATTGCTGTTAAGGTTATTAGTAGAAAAGAATTAGACGATATGAAAAAAAGATTAAAGGATAAACAAATGAAGGAGAGTGGAAACACCCCTTTATAAAAAAAGAGATTACGCTCGAAGAATTACGTTTATTAGCAAATGCACAATATAAAAATGATAGTTATATAGAGGATTTCTGTGACACTATAGTTAGTGTTTGTATGGAATTACCACAATATACTATTAATGATATATTGGCTATGGATTATATGCAGTTCTTGGAGATTACTAATTCTCTTGAAAGAATAGGTAATAAAAGAAAGAAGAAAATGGAAGAACAGTATGCTCATAAGAATAGACAAATGACTTTTAGGTAGTTAGAATGGCAACGTATTACGATGAATGGATTTTAAAGATGAATATTGCTGCTGGAACTACTCCTAAGACTAGTCCATTAGGAACACCCACCGAATCTACATATAAACAATTAGCTGCTAGAGATAAGTTAATACAACAGAAGTTTAGAAATATTGCAGATATGTCAGCAGAAAGACTAGATTTACAACGTAGTGGTAAAAAAGGAGATAAAGGTTTAGCAAAAGAGTTGTCTGATGCTATTACTTTAGAGAGAGCTAGAATTGCGGATTTAAAGTCAGGTAATATTGCTTTAAGAGAAAATATTAAAGATGCTCGTAGATTTAAAGGAGAAAATCTTTCTGTAATGTTCTTAGCTATGCAAGCGCAGAGAGCAGTTCAAGGTATGTTACAACCAGCTATGGAAGCTGCTGGTATAATGGAGTTAATTGGAGCTATATTTGAATTATTGTTCTTACCTGCTATGCTTTTACTTATTGACCCTCTTGTTTGGGTATTGGATATAGTTAGTGGGCTTCCTGATTCTTTAA
>Ga0209340_1000291_pt1 | contig 61509 bp, 62 predicted proteins | sample EPASupsiteSAE323_FD_187266 | JGI IMG/M metagenome (GOLD analysis project Ga0209340, IMG submission 187266) | Bioremediated contaminated groundwater from EPA Superfund site, New Mexico - Sample SAE3-23 (SPAdes) (version 2) | ecosystem: Environmental > Aquatic > Deep subsurface > Groundwater >... | reverse complement strand
TACCCCTGTATTCTTTTGCTAGTACTTTTCAAATGGGGTGGCTGAAGGGGATCGAACCCTCGCAATAACGGAACCACAATCCGCCGTGTTGACCGCTTCACCACAGCCACCATTAATTTTTACTTAACATTCCCTAGCGACAAGATTTATTTTACCACATCGTTTTTTTAATGTCAAGCTTTTTTATTTTTTTATTTTCAAGTACTCGTACTGCTTCTTCTTAGGAAAAAGCCTACCGTTTTTAGCAACTTTAACAATATACCAAATTACCGTCATTTAATCAACAACCGTTTTTATTGATTAAAGTGAAATACGTTATGTTATCTCCACATTTCCCACTTATACTTATTAATTCAATCTTTTTCTAAGTATAAGTAATTAGAACTCTCCCTAAAATCATACCCTTATACTTTACACTTACTTACAACATCTTGCAGTTGGCAACAACGCCCACCAATTGTCCCAGGAACAAACGCAAATAGCACAAAAAAAATAAATTTCCTTCTTCCTTTTCACAAATTGTTAATTAGGGATAACAAAAAGCACTTGAAGTTCTCTTCAAGTGCTACAAATACAAATGGTGACCCCGGCAGGATTCGAACCTGCGACCTCTTGATTCGTAGTCAAGCGCTCTATCCAGCTGGGCTACGGAGTCATTATTTAAACCACTTGTTTATTATATATGTTTTAAAACGGTATGTCAATCCTTTTTATTTACTTTCTTTTATAGTTTCTTTCATCATTTCTTTCATCATCGATTGCATTTCAGGATTTTTCATCATCTCGGTACAATGTTTCTGCATATCACCATTCTTCATCATATCTCCCATGGCAGCATGATCCATATTACCCATTTTATTTTCACCTTGCATCATCCCATCATGCATCCCAGGCTTTGCCACTTCTTTTTCCGCGGCATTACCAACGGTAGCATTAAAACCCAGGCCCATGGCTGAAGCTGTAATAATACCGCCCACAACCCACATTGTTACTTGTTTTTTCATATTAATCTATCTCCTTCATATTGTATTTACTTACTATATTTATATCATACACATACATTGTGAAGAAGTTATGAAGAAATCTACATTATTTTTTCTCCCCAGGAAGATATATTATAAATCTACTACCTTCTCCAACCCTACTTTCAACCTTCACCTGACCGCCATGGGTTTCAATTAACTGTTTCACAATGGCAAGCCCAATACCTGAACCTCCACTTCTACGATTTCTCGACTTATCAACACGATAAAAATGACTAAATATAAAGGGTAGATCGGCTTCTCCAATTCCAATACCATTATCTTTTATATCAATGGCCAACCAATTATGATGTTTTTCATGTACAGTATAGGTTTCTATTTCCACCACCCCATACTCAGGAGTAAATTTAAGAGCGTTTGTTAATAAATTGTATAACACTTGATTTATTCTTCCCTTATCAACCATAATCTCAGGAATAGGTTGTAAATTTTGCTTGAACGTAATCATCTTTTCATCTGCTAACGGCTTTAACATATTAAGAACACGTATAAGAAGTCCATTTATATCTATCAATTCTTTTTCCAAGACCAGTTGCCCTGCTTCTGCCAGCGATAAATCTCGCAGTTCTTTTATCATGCGATTTAAATGTACTGTTTCATCGTAAAGGGAACTTAGTTGTTTCATACTAACATCAATCACCCCTTCTAGCATACCTTCTAAGTTACCTTGAAGAATAGCAAGAGGAGTTTTCAGTTCATGAGCAATATCCGCTAAAAACTGTTTGCGCAATTGGTTATTAAGCATTAAAGCTTCGGACATACCATTAAACGCTATCCCTAACTTTCCCACCTCATCATCTACCATAATAGTAACTCTTTGATCATAATTCCCTTTTTGGATTTCCGTTACTGCTTTACTTAAACTACGTAGAGGAATGGTAATACTGCGGGCTAAAAGATAACTGGCAGCTAGCCCTACTACTAAAATGACAGCTCCCACCCAAATGAGCGAACGATGCACAGAAGCTAGAAAGGTTTGCTCAGGCATTCCCATCATACCTGGCATTGTTCCAGTATGTATTCCCATCATAGTATAGGTCATTACATATTCACGAAAATGATCATCCATTTGTTGATTTGCAAGATATGTCAGCAGAAATACAGTAACTGCAACCAATAAAAACATTAGCCCTGTTATTCGATACGCAATACTATGCATGATTATCACCCACTACTTTATAACCTACACCATAAACCGTTTGAATATAACGAGCTTCTTTGGGATTTTCTTCGACTTTACGACGCAGGTTTTTGACATGGGCATCAATCGTCCGTTCATAACCATCAAAAGCATACCCCTGTACCTGTTCTACAATTTGCAAGCGGCTAAATACCCGCCCTGGACTACTTGCCAGCAGCTCCAAAATTTTGAATTCCGTAGGCGTTAAGTCTAAAAGCTGCCCATTACGTTTTACTTCGTGACGTTCAATATCCATCACCACTTTGCCCATCTTGAGAAGTTCAGGCTTAACTACTCCTTTATAAACTCTGCGTAGAATTACTTTAACCCTTGCTACCACTTCTCGGGGGCTAAATGGTTTTGTTACATAGTCATCAGCACCTATTTCTAAGCCAACTAAACGATCTGTTTCTTCCTCTCTGGCCGTCAGCATGATAATCGGAATATCACTATCGCGCCTCACTCTACGGCATACTTCCCAACCATCAAGAATCGGTAGCATAATATCCAAAACTACAATATCAGGCTTCGCTTCCTGAATCATCGTTAACGCCCGTTTGCCATCATGGGCGACAAGCACATCAAACCCATCTTTTTCAAAATAAGTCTTCAGTAACTCTACTAATTTTATGTCATCATCCACAATAAGTACTATGTAATTAGACAAATCAATCCCTCCATAATTGCTATCTGTTATATTATGTTCGGGATTTTTTCTGTCAATCCTGTTAGCAGCTATACTTATCTACTTTAGTAGCCATAATTTAAAAGAATAAGACCTATCAGCGATAGGTCTTATTCTTGCCTAGAAACCAGCAGCTTTTGCTAGTTCTATAGCCTGTTTAGGAATATATACTTTTCCAGTCTTAGGAGCGTACACCGTAATACCTACCATTTCATAGTTCGTACCATTAATGGTAATCGAATTTTTGCTAAAAGGCATTTGAGCTCTTTTTAAACCTTTTTCAACTACCAATACCATATTGGCTGGATCTGTTTTGTCAATACTGATAGTAGCCCCAATAGCTTTAAAAGCATTACCAGCCTCAACAAATAACTTGCTATCTGCCTGATCAAGATCATAGCCTAACGTATTGGCACAAATATATGCCAAATCTTTATTTTCAATTAATCCTGATATATTATGGGGACCATAAGCATAAAGGAAAACATCTTCTCCGCTATGTCCATTTGTTGTCCAACCTACAATCGAACGAGCACTAATAATTGGACCAAGCACAGAATTCAAAGTACCTTTTTTGGCCGTTTGAATCGCTTCTACCTCTTTTGCCGTTAAATCATCAACACCATAATATTGACTTACGATATAACGCACATAAGATTCTGCTACATTTCCATTTAGCATCATTTCAATTCCTTCTCCAGTCATAGATGCTTTTTTCAAAGGATCTAATAGTTGCCCTAAAGGTGTATTGGAATAGGTTTTATCTGTTTTTTTACTGCCAATTGCCATACCGCCGTTGCTGTGGTCGGCAAAACATAAGATCGTTGTATTACCATCTTTTTTTGCAAAATCAAGAGCCACTTGGATTGCATCTGCATATGCCAAAGAATCACTAATTACACCAACGGGATCATTAGCATGGGAAGCCCAGTCTACTTTACTGGCTTCCACAAACAAGAAAAATCCATTAGGATTCTGTGCCAATAATTCAATAGCCTTCTTGGTCATTTCAGCTAGGGATGGCTGTTCGGGATGGAAATAGCTGCGATCTATTTCATAGTCCATAGCATCTTTCGCAAACATTCCCCAAACCTTGCTCCCTTTAAATTTCATCATATCACTACGATTATCCACCAAACCATAGCCCTTATTTTTCAAAATATCCAACATATTTTCCCCATCTAAACGAGTGCCGCCTTGTTCTTTAGGGATCAAATATTGTTTCCCGCCGCCAAATACAACATCAATATTTAGATGCACTTGCTGCTCAGCAATCTCTTCATAATTACTGCGATCAGGCCAGTGGGCTGAAAACGCTGCCGGGCTGGCATGTTGGATATTGGATGTAGCTACTAGCCCTGCTGATTTCCCCCTAAGTTTTGCCCCTTCCAGCACGCTGGCAACGGGTTTATACATTAAATCTTCACTGATTTGGGCAATACCAGGTATGGTTGTCTTTGCCGGCAAAACACTGATAAATTTGTCATCTGTTTTATGTCCAGTCGCAAATGCACTGGCCGCTGGAGCAGAATCCGTAATAATAGAATCTGCACCATATGTACGTACTCCACCAACAATTAATTTATCCTGCGGCAGGGAAGTTCCTCTGTACCAACGAGTAAGCGCAGTGTGTGTAGCACCTGTCCCATCTGTCATCAACACAATGACATTCTTAGCCGGCATCGCAGCAGAGCTAGCTAAAACTCCAGCCGGTAGCATTGCCGCCATAAAGCATACAACCAACAAACATACAAAACTCTTGGAAATATGGACCTTCTTCACCAAAACAATCTCCTCCTTCTATTTTTTACTAATCTCTCCTTACATAGTATATCATATATTTTTGTATTTTTCTGTATATTTTGATTTTTTTAAATAATACACACACAAAAAAGCAAGTAAGGAATTAATCCTTACTTGCCTATTTCATAGCACGACGAGCAATATCTTTGCGATAGTGCATACCATTAAATTTTATTTCTTTTACTGCCTGATAGGCTTTATCTACGGCCTGTTTAATATCTAAAGAGGTTGCAGTCACGCCTAGAACACGACCGCCATTGGTGACGAATTGTCCGTCACGATCAGCTGTACCCGCATGAAATACATAAGCACCTTGTTTTTCAGCCTCTGCAATACCGCTTATCACATCCCCTGTATTGTATGAGCCAGGATAACCGCCAGCTGCCATTACGATACAGACGGCAGCTTCCTTCTTCCACTTAATTTCAGTAGTAGACAATGTACCATTCACACAAGCTTCCATAACAGTGACTAAATCCCCATCTAGCAATGGCAACACTACCTGCGTTTCAGGATCACCAAAACGAGCGTTAAATTCTATCACTTTAGGACCTTGCTTTGTAATAATCAATCCTGCATACAGACAGCCACAATACGGAGAACCTTCACTAATCATGGCGTCAATCGTTGGCTGCAAAATTTCCCGCATGACCTGCGCACTAATTTCGGGAGTAATGACCGGTGCAGGAGCGTAAGCACCCATACCGCCTGTATTAGGTCCTTGATCCTGATCAAAAACACGTTTATGGTCCTGAGCTGCCACCATCGGCACTATGTTTTTTCCATCGGTAAAGGTGAGAATGGATGCTTCTTCCCCGACTAAAAATTCTTCAATAACGACTTGACTACCTGCTTGACCAAATACATTATCACACATGATCATATCCACAGCAGCTAAGGCTTCCTCGACTGTCATAGCTACAACTACACCTTTACCTGCAGCTAGGCCATCGGCTTTTACCACCACAGGTGCACCCTGCTTTATAATATACTGCTTTGCTGCCTCAGCATCAGTGAATACGGCAAAGCCAGCGGTAGGAATATTATATTTTTCCATCAAGTATTTAGCAAAGGCTTTTGAGCCTTCAATGCGGGCAGCCTTTTGCGTAGGGCCGAAAATTTTTAATCCCTTGGCTGTAAAAACATCTACAATACCGTTAGCTAGAGGCACTTCTGGTCCAACTACGGTAAAAGAAATTTCTTTCGTAAGAGCAAAATCCAAAAGCGCATCATTATCACTAATATCAAGACTTATACATTCTGCTATTTGTCCAATTCCAGGATTGCCTGGAATACAAAATATTTTCTCCACTCGTTGGCTTTCTTTTAGCTTTGATACCAATGCATGTTCACGACCACCGCTACCAATAACCAATATATTCATTACACATCCACCTCTTACATAAAACTTGAGGGGGCAGCAGCCCCCATATTTTCTACTCAGTGGAGTCCATTAAAATAGACTCCTTCTATTAATGTTTGAAATGCCGAACGCTTGTGAATACCATGGCAATGCCTTGTTCATCAGCAGCTTGAATGGATTCTTCATCTCGCATAGAACCACCAGGCTGAATAATAGCTGTAATCCCAGCCTTAGCAGCAACATCAACGGTATCACGAAATGGAAGAAAAGCATCCGAGGACATGACAGCTCCTTGGCTTTTATTACCAGCTTGTTCTAGGGCAATAGCCGCGGAACCAACTCGATTCATCTGACCTGCTCCAACCCCTAAAGTTTGGTTATCGCCTGCCACAACGATAGCATTTGATTTTACATGTTTTACAACTTTCCATGCTAGCATGAGTTGTTCCCATTCATCCTCAGTAGGCTGGCGTTTGGTCACAACTTTCATATCAGCGCACTGCTTTACAGCCATGTCTTTTTCTTGAATCAGCATACCGCCAGAAACTGTTTTAATATCAACTTGTTTACTGCCCACCTGCAAGGAATCAATGGCCAATAGACGAATATTTTGTTTTTTGCTCAGGATGGCAAGTGCGTCTTCTGTATAAGCAGGAGCAATTACAGCCTCAACAAAAATCTTACTAATTTGTACCGCAGTCACAACATCAACTTCACGATTTAAAGCAATAATACCACCAAATGCGGACACAGGGTCAGCTTGGTAGGCTTTTGTATACGCTTCTGATAAATCGCTACCAATTCCTGTACCACATGGATTGGTGTGTTTAATAATAGTAGCTGCAGGTTTATCAAACTCCGCTACAATGCTATAAGCGGCTTCTACGTCTACAATATTATTAAAGGATAATTCTTTACCATGAAGTTGGCGAGCATTAGCTACACCAGAGCCAGTAAAGTATTTTTCTCGATAAAAAGCTGCTTGCTGATGAGGGTTTTCACCATACCGCAAAGGTTGTACTTTTTCGTAAACCAAATGTACAGTATCCGTAAATTGTCCTTCTCCAAGCTGCCCTGCAAGATAGCCCGCAATACATGCATCATATTCCGCGGTATGACCAAAAGCTTCTTTCGCTAATGCCATACGAAACTCTGATGTAATGTTTCCATCTTGGGCTAGCTGTGCCAATATCTCATCATACCGTTGAGGATTTACGACAACTGTTACATATTTAAAATTTTTCGATGCAGCCCGAATCATAGCTGGCCCACCAATATCAATATTCTCTACCGCATCCTCAAGAGAGACATTAGGTTTTTCTATGGTCTGGCGGAAAGGATATAAATTCACAACTACCATATCAATACCTGGAATGTTATGTTTCTCCATGGCCTCTACATGGGCAGCATTATCACGAACTGCCAAAATACCGCCATGAATATAAGGGTTAAGAGTTTTTACCCGGCCATCCATGATTTCTGGAAAACCAGTAACCTCACTAACATAACGTACTGGTATACCTGCTTCTCGTAATGTTTTCATGGTTCCGCCAGTAGAGATAATTTCTACACCATAACTATGAAGTTGCTTGGCAAATTCAACAACGCCCGTTTTATCAGAAACGCTAATTAGCGCACGTTTAATTTTCATTTTGTTTTCTCATCCCCCGATTATTTTTACATTCCGTCCTTCAACACAAAGGCGCTGGTCACAATATAAGGCAATCGCCTTTGAATACAGTGTATGTTCTGCTTTAATAATACGCTGCGCTAAAAGTTCAGCTGTATCATCAGGGAGAACAGAAACCGCCTGTTGCATAATAATTGGTCCCGTATCCATACCCTCATCCACAAAATGAATAGTACAGCCTGAAACTTTAGCCCCATAATCTAGCACCTGTTGATGAGCGTGCAGTCCAGGGAAAGCAGGCAGCAACGATGGATGAATATTCATAATACGTCCCGGAAACAAATTAATAAAATATCCGCTCAAGATTCTCATAAAACCTGCCAGAACAACCAATTCCACCTTATATTGAACAAGCATCTCCGCAATTGCCCCTTCAAATTCTTGCTTGCTGGCAAAATTTTTGCGTTCAATACAGATAGCTGGAATACCAGCAGCACTGGCGTATTCCAAAACCTTAGCATCGGCATGATCACTAATGACTACACCAATGCTTGCGGAAATTTTTCCTGCATTAATATTTTCTAAAATGACTTGCATATTACTGCCCCGGCCTGAGGCCAATATGCCCAGTACTTTTCTACTCACCAAAGATGCCACCTTTCAGCACAGCTTCTCGTGGTCCTTTCGTTACATGACCAATAATATAGGAAGTCTCCCCCCTTGCTGTAAGATCTTGCTGAATGGCGTCTGCTTCTGACTGAGGTACAACTAGAATCATACCAATTCCCATATTAAAGGTTCGATACATTTCTGGCCAAGCAACATTACCCCATTGCTGCAAAGATGAAAAGATTTGTGGTGTTGGCCATTTTCCAACATTTACTTCGACGCCACAACCCTCAGGCAAAACTCTTGGAATATTTTCATAAAATCCACCGCCTGTAATATGTACCATACCACGGATATCAAACTTTTCTACCAAAGGCAAACAAGCTTTTGGATATAATTTAGTTGGCACTAGCAATTCCTCACCAAGGACCTTCCCAAGTTCCGGAATATATTGATCAATTGTAAATTCTTTTAGATCAAAACAAATTTTTCTCACTAACGAATAACCATTGGAATGCAGTCCACTAGAAGGCAAACCAATCAACACATCACCAGGTTGTATTGTTTCACCAGTAATGAGCTTAGAGCGTTCTGCCACGCCTACGGCAAAACCTCCAATATCATATTCTCCATTTTTATAAAAACTCGCCATTTCAGCTGTTTCCCCGCCAATTAGCGAACAACCCGACTCTAGACAAGCACCAGCAATACCGCTTACAATGGCAGCAACTTTTTCTGGTTCTAAAGTACCAACGGCCAAATAGTCAAGGAAAAATAAAGGTTCCGCACCTTGTACGAGAATATCATTGACACACATCGCAACAGCATCCTGCCCAATGGTATCATGTTTATCTGCCATGAAAGCAACACATAACTTTGTACCAACACCGTCCGTTCCTGAAACAAGAACAGGTTGACGATATTTGGTGGTATCTAAGGCAAACAGTCCGCCAAAGCCACCAATGTCACCTAATACTTCGGGCCGATAGGTAGAGCGCACATGTTTTTTCATTAGATCAACAGCTTTATTGCCAGCATCAATATCTACACCAGCTTCACGATATGTTAATTGGCTCATCGAGGGCCTCCCTGTTCAAAAAGATATTTTCCATTTTCTGATGTTTGTTCGCAAGGTTTACTACCTGGATACTTAGAGTTAAAGCAAGCATAACACATATTTTGATATTTAGCTTTAGTAACGGATTTCTCCAAACCTTCTATAGAAAGGTAATGCAGGGAATCAGCACCAATATACTGTCGAATTTCTTCCACGTTTTTTGTGGCAGCAATCAAATCTTTACGTGCCGATGTATCAATACCATAGTAACAAGGATAGCCAATAGGCGGTGAACTAACGCACATGTGTACCGCTGTCGCCCCTGCGTCTTTAATCAAACGTACAATTTTCCCACTAGTTGTACCACGTACAATGGAATCATCCACCATAATGACGGATTTTCCTTTCACTACGGATTTCACTGCATTTAGCTTAATTTTAACACTCAAATCCCGTTCCTTTTGATCAGGTTGAATAAATGTACGCCCAATATAGCGATTTTTGATTAAACCTTCTGCAAAGGGAATGCCTGATTCTTGGCTAAATCCAAGAGCTGCTGTTGTACCAGAGTCTGGCACCGAAATAACAATATCCGCCTTAAGACCACTTTGGCGAGCTAAGGCTCGTCCCATTTCTAAACGTGCTTGATAAACACTTTGCTCATCAATGACACTATCGGGACGTGCAAAATAAATATATTCAAATATACATAAGGCTTGACAATTCTTTTCACCAAAATGAAAGGATTGTATGCCATTATCATCAATCACAACCATTTCCCCAGGTTCAATATCCCGCACAAATTCAGCCTCAACGGTGTCAAGGGCACAAGATTCTGAAGAAATGACAAAACCACCATTTAATTTGCCAATACAAAGCGGACGAAGACCATGGGGATCACGTACCCCAATCAGTTTCTCTTCCGTCATAATTACTAAGCAGTACGCTCCCTCGATTTTGGATAAGCTTTCCATGACTTTTTCTTCCAAAGTTGCCTTGCGAGAACGAGCAATCAAATTTACAATAACTTCACTATCAATAGAAGTCTGAAAAATACTGCCTTCTTCTTCCATTTGCGTTCTTAGCTGGCCTGCATTAGTCAAATTACCATTGTGAGCTAAGCTAATATGCCCCCCTGAATATTTTACCTTTAGGGGTTGAGTATTCATCAGCGCACTAGAACCTGTTGTGGAGTATCTCACATGACCAATCGCAATATATTGTCCTGGCAAATCAGGTAACTGATGACGAAAGACCTCACTTACCAGCCCCATTCCACGCGATACATCCATCCATGATCCATCAGTTACTGCAATTCCCGCACTTTCCTGTCCGCGATGCTGAAGAGCATATAGACCCCAGTAAGTGTTTTTTGCTACATTATCCTCGCGGGAATATATTCCAAAAACACCACACTCATCATGCATTTTATCCTCTTCTAAAATCATGCTTTTTCTCCTGTTAAGCGATACAGTACTTCTTGATAGGCTTCTTCAACATTGCCAAGGTCACGGCGGAATCTATCTTTATCCATTTTTTCACCAGTCAAACTATCCCAGAAACGACAGGTATCGGGAGAAATTTCATCGCCTAATATGACTTCTCCTTTATGAACACCAAATTCTAATTTAAAATCAATAAGTTCTAGGTTCTTTTCTTTTAAATAACTGCTTAAAATTTCATTGATTTTCAAAGCATATTCTTCCATAGTCTTAACTTGTTCTTCTGTCGCTAAACCCATCATTTTAATATGATAATTATTGATCAATGGGTCGCCAAGATCATCATTCTTATAGTACATCTCAAGGATGGTTTGTGGAAGCTTCGTTCCTTCTGCCCAACCAATACGCTTTGCTAAACTGCCAGCGGCAATATTACGGACAACAACTTCTACAGGAAGAATTTTCAATGATTTTACTAGCATTTCCCGTTGACTTACCATGCGAATAAAGTGATGAGGAATACCATGTTCACTTAGCAAATTAAAGAAAAATGTAGAAATCTTATTATTCAATACTCCTTTACTTTCAATGGTACCTTTTTTCTCACCATTAAAGGCTGTTGCATCGTCTTTGTAGTACACTAATAATTCATCAGCACTATCTGTTGTATAAATTCGTTTTGCTTTTCCCTCGTATAAAGGTTGTTTTTCCATAATAAAATACCTCCTAAATTAATTACTTATTGTTTAATAACTTGAACTTAGCAGCAAGCCTTACGTCTTTTTCTTCAACCGCATCAGCCATTTGCTTACGATAATCAGCAAGCTTACCAACTAAAAGCGAGTGCTTACCTGACATAATTTGCACTGCAAAAAGACCCGCATTCTTAGCACCATTAATAGCCATTGTAGCTACTGGAATGCCCGCAGGCATCTGTACAATACTAAGCAATGAATCAAGCCCATTTAAAGAAGTACTATTAATAGGCAGTCCAATCACTGGCAATGTGGTATAAGCGGCTATGACTCCTCCTAGATGGGCTGCAGCCCCAGCAGCAGCAATAATAACTTCAATTCCTTTTTCCCGAGCCTCGGAGGCAAACGTATGCACTTTATCCGGGGTACGATGAGCTGAAGCCACAATGACTTCTGTCGCTATACCAAACTCCTTCAAAACTTTAGCAGCTGGCTCTACAGTAACCCAATCGGAATCACTACCCATTACAATGGCAACCTTCATAACTTTCCCCACCTTCTCTTCATCATTTTATAATGTTACCGAGTAATAAACCCAGATACCCTTTATATTGATATCTGGGTTTTTGGGTTTACTCAGCAAGAAAAACTAGACGTATAATAACCAAAATAGCTAATGCATATACAATCCAATGTACTTCCTTGTGACGACCAGTAATGAGTTTCAACAAAGGATACAATACTAATCCAAAAGAAATACCATTGGCAATACTATAAGTAAAAGGCATCATGGCAATCGTAGCGAAAGCGGGCATAGCCTCTGTAAAGTCAGTAAAATCAATCTTGCGTACACCTTCCATCATAAGGCATCCAACAATAATCAGGGCAGGAGCCGTAGCAGCATCTGGAATCAAGCTAACAATTGGAGTAAAGAAGAGAGCCACAAGAAACATAATACCGCAAACAATTGCCGTAAGACCTGTGCGACCACCTGCTGCTACACCAGCAGCACTTTCAACAAAAGCCGTAATTGTACTTGTTCCAAGGACTGAACCAAGGCTTACCCCAGTAGCATCCACTAACATAGCTTTTCCAATACCAGGAATTTTCCCGTCCTTCGTCATTAAGCCAGCTTTACTCGTTGTTCCTACTAACGTTCCCATGGTGTCAAATAATTCCACAAAGGTGAAGGTGAAAATAATCGTAATTAACCCCATACCAAGCGCCCCTGCAATATCGAGTTCAAAAAAAGCATTATTACTAAAATCAGGCATAGACATAGGTACAAATCCTGCAGGTACATTTACAAGGCCCATACCAATACCAACAAGAGTGCTTGCTACAATTCCAATTAACATCGCACCTTTTACTTTACGTGCGATTAAGATACTAATAAAAAACAGACCAAATAACGCAAGCAATACGTTCTTATCTGCCACTTTTCCCATCTCAATAATGGTTTCAAAGTGCATTGGCGTACCATTACCATGGCCAGCAATAATTTTTTCCAAGGTAGGTGGAATCAAAGATAAACGAATATTCATGAGACCTGAAAGTTTAAGACCAATAATGGTAATAAACAGGCCTATCCCCACCGTAATGGCGTGTTTTAAAGAATTTGGCATACCTTCTACTAACAGTTGGCGAACTTTAGTCACTGTCAGCAGTATGAAAATCAAACCGGATATAAAGACTGCTCCCAAAGCAACCTGCCAAGAAACGCCCATACCAATAACTACGGTAAAAGCATAAAATGCATTAAGACCCATACCTGGAGCCAAGGCAATTGGGTAATTCACAAAAAGCCCCATCATCATGGTAACTAAACCCGAACCAATAGCAGTAGCAAGTAGCACTGCATTTTTATCCATACCCGCCGCACCAAGAATACTAGGATTTACAAATAAAATATAGGCCATTGTCATAAAGGTGGTAATGCCGGCCGTTACCTCTGTTTGTACATTAGTCTTACGCTCACTTAGTTTAAAAAAACGATCTAACATTTACTATCTCCTTTGATCACTTATCATATTTTGTTATTTATATTAGAAATAAGGCACTTATAAGTATTAATACTTATGCATAGGATACTTCAATCACCTCCATTGTAAAACAATAACCCGGGCAGGGAGAATCGCATTAAATAATAAGCGAAACCTCCCCGCCCGGGTTTTTATCCCATCGGTGTAACACTATTTCTAGTGTCTGTACCACTTGGTCGCAGACCATCATTTAATAAGCAAACTGCCTATCGAAACTGATGCGGAACCCTAGGTACACTTTCACTCGTAGTTAGACATTTTGCGGTCGTCTAGTAGAAACGTTTGAGCCTTATTCTCAAAATTATACGAGTTATATTCTATTTACGCTATTATTTTACAACATACGCTAAATGGTGTCAATTAATTATGAACATTATTCTGTTTTTCCATATTAACATTCGGATTTTATTTTTTTTGAATGGATGGTCTTTTCCTGGCTGATAACTTACGCCCAATAATAAGAACTAACAAGGCAAAAAAGCTCGGAATCAGCCATCTTAGCCAAGAATATGTACTAATAAGTTCAACAGCTTGCCTATCTGTTACAACCATCTCCCCTGCTGTCCATCCTAGAAAAACTGATCCAATCGTAATCAGAAAAGGCCACTTTTGAATGAAAATACCAATCATTTTACTTCCCCATATAATGAGGGGAATGCTAATCATCAGCCCAATGATTAATAAGCTAGTTTTTCCCTTAGCAATGCCAACAATAGCAATCACATTGTCTAAACTCATGGCAACATCTGCAATAATAATGGTTTTTACAGCACCCCATAGGTTCTTTTTTGCTTTTACATTCTCATGTCGATGTTGATCCCCAATCAACTTTATGGCAATCCACAATAATGATAATCCTCCAATAATCTGCAAATAGGGTATCGTAAGAAGAAAGATCGCAACAAAAGTCAAACCAACCCGCAGTCCAATCGCGCCAAGACTGCCATATAACACCGCTGCTTCTTGCTGCTGCGGTGTCAGCTTTCGGCTGGCTAAGGCAATCACCAAAGCATTATCACCACTAAGCAGAATATTAATCATTATTATACTGAATAGAGACAATAAATATTCCATGTCACCAACCCGCCTTTTTTTTGCAGAATCAATATTATAGGATGCATCTGATGCGATGGATAAAAATTTACTTATAGACAATAGCATTCCCGATATATCCATCCATCATGTAATTATCCTTTTTCATCTTCTTATTCTATGCCGATGGCAATAAAAAAGTGCGGTTACAAAAACCGCACTTTTCCATTTGAGCACAAATGAATTGGATATAATATCTAAATATCTAATTCTTCGCCCTGCAATATTTTATTCATTGTTTTCATAGCACACATTTTACCACACATTGTACAAGTATCTTCTTGTTCTGGCACAGAAGATTCTCGATAGGCTCGCGCTTTTTCTGGATCAATAGCTAGTTTAATCATTTTATTAAAATCAATGTCTGCCCGCGCCTGACTCATTTCATTATCCCAATCCCGTGCCCCTTTTACCCCCTTGGCTATGTCTCCTGCATGGGCTGCAATTCTTGCAGCGATAATACCCTCTTTCATGTCCTCTAGATTTGGCAATCGCAAATGCTCTGCCGGTGTTACATAACACAAGAAATCTGCACCTGCTGCTGCCGCCATTGCTCCACCAATGGCACTAGTAATATGATCATAACCTGGAGCAACATCTGTTACCAAAGGCCCCAGCACATAAAAAGGAGCTCCATGACATAATCTTTTTTGTAGCATAACATTGCCTGCAATTTCATTAATTGCCATATGGCCAGGTCCTTCAATCATAACTTGAACATTTTTGGCCCAAGCCCGCTTTGTCAAATGTCCGAGAACAATAAGTTCATGAATTTGAGCAGCATCTGTAGCATCATGAATCGACCCTGGTCTGCAGGCATCCCCCAAACTCAATGTTACATCATACTTAGCACAAATATCTAGCACCTGATCATAATAAGCAAAGAAGGGGTTTTCACTCTTATTTAATTCCATCCAGGCAAACAGCAGGGAACCGCCCCGGGAAACAATGTTCGTTAACCGTTTTTCCTGTTTCACTTTTGCTGCCGTTTCCTTATTAAGCCCGGCATGAATTGTCATAAAATCCACGCCATCTTGGGCATGTTTTTCCACAACAGATAAGAATTCTTCCGCAGTAATGTTCTTTAGTTCCTTATCCAAAAAACCAACAGCATCATACATAGGCACTGTGCCAATCATTGCTGGTGACATTTCAATGAGTCGGCGGCGAAACTCCCGTGTCTTGCCAAAGCAACTTAAATCCATAATTGCATCCGCTTTCATATCAATGGCTTTTTGCACTTTGCAAATTTCCTGCTCTACGTCGCAGCAATCCTCTGATACCCCTAAATTAACATTTATTTTGGTGCTGAGACCTAGTCCTACACCTGTAGGATCTAGAGAGATATGATTTTTATTTGCTGGAATGGCAATTGCCCCTTGGGCTACTCGTTCCATTAGCAAGTTTACATCCATCTCTTCTTTAGCAGCCACTCTTATCATTTCTTTGGTGACAATCCTTTTTTTTGCAGCATCCATTTGTGTTGTATAATTCATCTTATCTCTCCTTAACCATTTCATTTTTTATCCGTTGGATTTCATTGATCTTTGCTCCGATATCCTGAGCCGTTGTAATATCCGTCACCATAGCATAACACTTCGCACCGCTTTCAATAACCTCCGCTAAGTTCCCGACTTTAATGCCGCCAATCGCAACAAAAGGAAGGGAAATATACTGCGCTACATATTCTAAATACGCAAGCCCCACTGGCTGGCAAACGTCTTTTTTCGTGGCCGTTTTAAAGATAGGCCCTACCCCTATATAATCAGCACCATCCTTTACGGCTTGCTGGGCTTCTTCTGGGCAATGAGTGGAAATTCCAATAATCATATTTTCCCCCACTAATTCCCGCACTTTTTCAAGGGGCAAATCGTCCTGTCCAATATGTACGCCATCTGCCTCTACCATCATGGCTAAAGCAATATCATCATTCACAATAAAGGTTACGCCCGCTGCCTTTGTCATTTCTCGAATGGTTTGGCATTCTTGGTATTTAGCCTTCATTTTTTTATCTTTTTCCCGGTACTGCACTATTTTTACGCCCGCTGCAATCATTTGCTGTACTACAACAATATTACTGCGCCCTAAAGAATGTTCTTCGGCTGTAATGCAGTATAAATCCGTTTTAAAATCAAAATTCTTTGCCATCCTAGTCCTTTCCCTTCAATACATATTCTAGAATAATATCTGCCTGTTTTGCTGCAGCAATATTAACCCTTGGCGCACAGGGAGGCAGTTCTTTACTAACCTCTGATGATAAGTCGCCAACAACATAGAACTTTTCTCTAATCCTATGAATCTTTATATCATCGCTATTAGCCCAACCTGCAATTCCAGAAGCTGATACCACCAGCCTATCAGTCATTATATATTGTTCCACAAGCATTTTTTTGTACTTTGCTTGGTCGAAGGCCTCTACTATAATATTGCAGCCTTGAAAGATAGCCTCAACATTGTCTTGTTCAATTTTTACTTGCTGCATTTCTAGTTGCAAGTTTGGATTAATATCCAGTAAATTTTCCTGCAGCGCCTCGACTTTGCTACGTCCAATTTGATGATAAAAATAAAATTGACGATTCAAATTAGAATGCTCAACTTTATCAAAGTCTGCAATTACCAACTTTCGAAAACCACTGCGCACTAGATTAGCTGCACAATTCGATCCTAGCCCTCCAGCACCAGCAATTCCGACTGTTACCTGTTGTATCTTTCTTAAATTGTCTTCCCCTAAAGCACTACATAATGCTTTTTCAAATTCATTCATACTTTCTTCTCTCATAATATCTGCCAATCCTTACAAATGGGTTGATACCCTAATTGAGAAATGGCTTGACACATTTCTTCAACATTTCTAGTATCAGAAACAGCAAATTGCCCCGAATTCTCCTGATTGTCGCTGTGACCACCCACTGCCGTATTTACCCCTGCAGACATTTTTGTAACACCTAGTTTAATGGCATTATTGCGAAATTCTGCTGTTTCTCTTGTAGAAAGAGTAATACCAGCCCTTGGCATAAACAAGCGAAAAGCAGTCATAAATTGCACCATATTCTTATCATTTACCCGAATGCCTTGCTCACAGTTTCCCATAGTAGGCCGTATCCTTGGCAAGGAAATACTGATTTCTATATCCGAATACTGGTTTTGCAGATAATTGGCATGAATCCCTGTGAAAAATGCATCCTTACGCCAATTATCCAGACCTAATAGTGCACCTACATTTACAGCCCGTATACCAGCCTTACAAGCTCGCTCTGGGGCATCCAAACGATAGCGATAATCCTTTTTGGGCCCTTTTACATGAAGACTATCGTAAATATGAGGATTATAGGTTTCTTGATACATGGTCATACTCTCTACACCAGCGTCAATTAATGATTCATATTCAGTAGTTTCCAGTGCATAAACCTCAATAGCAATGGATGAAAAGTATTTTTTTAAAATTTTTACACATTCCCTTATATAGGGAACTCCAGCAACCTTTGGGGCATCACCTGTAAGAATTAAAATATGTTTAAGGCCTGTCGCAGCAATATTTTTCGCTTCGGCTTCCACCTCTTCCATGGTTAACTGTTTACGAGTAAACCTATTCGTTAGATTAAAACCACAGTAAGTACATTGGTTTGTACAATAGTCGGATAAGTACATGGGTGTATATAATAAAATGACTCTGCCAAAATGCTGCACTGTCAAAGCATATGCTTTTTGCGCCATCACTTCTAAATATTCTTCGGCTGCCGGGGATAACAATGCTAAAAAATCCATAACGCTTAGCCGCTCTTTACCAATAATTTTTAATACCTGTTCCCCTGTAACATCCTCAAAACTCGCATTTAGCATAGCTTCTGAATAAGTTAAATACTCATCATAAAAACTCATAACATTCCCCTTTAATTATCTAAAAATCCAGTAAGAGGTGAGGATGCAGCAGCATATTGCTGTGTATTTCCAAGTCCAGCTAAATAAGCTTTTCGCCCTGCAATAACCGCTAAACCAAAAGCCTCTGCCATCACATCAGGATGATTGGCACTAGCAATCGCTGTATTTAGCAGACAAGCTGCCGCACCCATTTCCATGGCCTCGCATGCATCTGACGGTTTACCAATGCCAGCATCTACAATGACCGGTAAAGGAATTTCTTCAATTAGTATTTTCAATAATTCTTTGGTCTTTAATCCCCGATTGGTTCCAATAGGTGCACCGAGTGGCATGACTGCTGCCGCACCAACCTGCACTAAATTCTTGGCTACCATTAAATCCGGACTAATATATGGCAATACGACAAAGCCTTCCGCTGCTAGTACCTCTGTAGCTTTAATCGTCTCATACCCATCAGGCAATAAATATTTATTATCAGAGATAACTTCTATTTTGATCCAATTACCACAACCTGCCGCTTTTGCCAGTCTCGCAATACGAATTGCCTCTTGGGCATTTCTCGCACCAGAAGTATTGGGCAGCAATTGCATACTTTTAGGAATATGATCCATAACATTTCCTGTCGAAGAATTAAAATCAACACGCCGCAGGGCAACTGTTATCACCTCAGATCCCGATTTTCTTATTATTTCAGGAATGATAGCATCGGTAGAATATTTACCCGTACCAATAAACAACCGACTCTTTAAACTTTTACCACCAATTATCAATTCATCACTCACAGCATTAACCTCCTCCAACAAAGTTCATTATTTCCAAGCAATCCTTGTCTTGCAAAACAACCTGAATATATTTATTTTTTTTTAATATTTCCCCATTGTACTCTACGATTACCGTTTCTGGATGTAAGCTTTTTGCAATTAAAAACTGAGATACATTCATTCCACTTTCGAGAGTTACAGGACTTCCATTTAGTATAATTTCCACATTTTCCACCTCACTTTTTTATTAAAAGATAAAATAAAAAGCTTATCCAAAGAGGATAAGCTTAGAAACTACTATATAACATATAGCAAACAGCTTCCCTACGATGGTATTAACCATATCAGGTTCAAAGGGTCAGGAATCATTTCCTTCTCAGCCATTTGGCTCCCCTAGCAAATTATTTAATTAGGTCAATCATAATGCATTCATCTAAAATAGTAAAGTACATTCTTAAGAACTGCTCTTTGCTATTCTGCTATTTCCAAAGCAATATTCATCATTTGAGTAAAATTACTTTGACGTTCATCCGCCGTAGCCGCTTCACCTGTAACCAAACTATCACTAACCGTTAAAATCGTTAATGCGTTTATACCATGTTTCGCGGCTAAGGTGTATAATCCCACCGTTTCCATTTCTACAGCCAATACGCCAAAATCTGCCCAACGTTTCCAATCGTTAGGTTCATCATGATAGAAAGTATCAGTCGTCAATACATTACCTACTTTAACTTCAATATTAAGTCTTTGAGCAGCATAGTAGGCCTTGTTCAGTAAATCAAAGCTAGCAGTAGGCGCATAACTCCTGCCCTCAAAGCGTTGCAGATTAATATTCGAATCATGAGAGACTGCCATTGCCATAACAACATCTTTAATCTTTATACTTTCTTGCAAAGATCCGCAAGTACCAATGCGAATAATGTTTTTCACATTATAGCTAGTGATAAGTTCATGGGCATAGATAGAAATAGAGGGCACTCCCATACCTGATGCCTGTACTGAGATTCTCTTTCCCTTATACAAACCCGTATACCCATACATACCTCTAACTTCATTATAACAAATTGCATCTTCTAAAAACGTTTCAGCAATAAACTTAGCTCGTAGTGGATCTCCTGGCATTAAAACTGTACTCGCTATCTGACCTTGTTTTGCATTAATATGTAAACTCATTTATTGTTCCTCCATTTTTAAATCTGCCCATATTATATAATTTTCATCTGCAATTATGCAACCTAGTTCCTAATTTCTTAAATAATTCCCATTGCTCGCTGCAATTGAACATAAATATCCGCCACTCGATTCACATGGTTTTGTGTTTCCTCATAAGGAGGAATTCCTTGATACTTAGCAACAGCTTCTGGCCCTGCATTATAGGCGGCTACTGCATAGGTAGGTGCCCAATCTCCCCATGAACTAAAGCGCATGATTTGTGTTGCTAAATACTTTACTCCCCCTTCTATATTTTGTGCTGGATCAACAGCATCAAATCCCAAACTCGCAGCTGTTTCTGGCTGCAATTGAGCAATACCCATGGCCCCAGTTCGGGAACATGCAGCCATATTAAAGCCCGACTCCTGATGGAACAAGGCTGTAACCAATAAGGGATCGATATTGTATTGTCCTGAATAATAAAGAATGTTGTGCGCGATCCACTTAGACCATTCTGATCCCATTGGGCTGCATTGGGCAATATGCTGATATATCACTTGATAGTACAAATCGTTTTCATTATTATTTTGTCCACCGGCAAAAACAGTCCCACTACTCGTAAATAAAATAACCCCTACAATCAACAATATGGATATTTTACGCCACATTTTCTAATCCCCTTTATCATCTTCTAAAATTTGGAAATCAAACTACTATCCATTTCTCCATATTTTTACCAATTCCTGCTGGTTAGTTATTTTTTTCCAATTTTATCGTTTAAAGAAGTTTAGTTTTGTGAATCAAGCAGATTTTTAATTTTTAAGAGTGTTTTCTGACAGCTTTCTTTATCTTTTTCCCAGGAATTCTCCTCTAGTTTAGTCATCATTTCAGAAATGGCCTTTATCCTCAGATTGCTTGAAGCGCCTTTTACTCCATGAGAAAGTTTGCCCAGCTCGATAAAATCCTCCACCGCAATTGCCTCTTCCATTTTCCCCAGTGAGGAAATGAGATATTTTCGATAGTTAACAAAAAGATTGTGAATATTTTCCCGACTTAATCCAGTACGAACTATAAATTCTTTCATGCATTGATCTAAAAGATCATGCCCTGCTTTCTCCGCAGTTCTCGGTTTTGCGTACTTTTCTATCATTTTAAAAATAATAGCACCATTGACAGGTTTACTGATATAATCATCCATCCCTGCATTTATACACTGTTCCCGATCGCCTTCCATGGCATTAGCTGTCATAGCAATAATCGGTGTATGCTTTTTACCATTTTCTAAGCTCCGAATTTCACTAGTACTTTCATATCCATCCATTATAGGCATTTGGCAATCCATAAAAATAATATCATAATCCTTCTTTTGAAAAGCTTTTACAGCCTCATAGCCATTTATGGCAATATCACATTCAATATCCTTCTTTTTTAGCATCATAAGCACAATCTTACGATTCATTTCTATATCATCAACAAGAAGTATTTGAGGTTTTATACTACGATCAACTTCTTTTATATAAGTTTTTTCTACAACGAGAGGTTTTACGATACTGTCCATTTTCACATCTAATATTTTTTCAATAGATTTTAGCAAGTCATCTCTTCGAATAGGTTTTGATATATATCCTGAAAAATGTTCTTCCTTCAGCAAATCTTCTTTTATTGCAATTGAGGTCAACAATATAAACTTGCTATTTTTTACATAGGGCATTGTTCTTAGATTTTCAACCAATTGTTTACCGCCGATCCCCGGCAATTGATAATCGATAAGAACTACAGAAGCCTCATCTTGAGGATTTCCATATAGTACCAACTCTTTGTCTGTTATTTCAGCTTCCGTAATTTTACAACCACTATCTCGTAAATATTCCCTGACTATTCTACGGCTACTCTCATTATGGTCCAATATAAGAACATTTGCATTATGCAAATTCTTATACTGGGAATAATAGTTTTCTCCATTATCGACTACTTGGAAAATCCCCGTAAAATAAAATATTGATCCTTTTCCTTTGTCACTTTCTACACCAATATCTCCGCTCATCATTTTGACAAGTTCTTTCGATATTGCCAGTCCAAGACCTGTTCCTCCAAATTTTCTTGTCGTAGAGGCATCAGCCTGCATGAAGGGTTTGAAGAGTTTTTTGCAACTTTCTTCCGTGATTCCAATACCAGTGTCTTTCACTTCAAATCTTAGATATGCAAGATTGCCACTTTCTTTAATCAACTCAACGGAAATATTAATTTCCCCTCTTTCCGTGAATTTTATTGCATTACTGGCCAGATTATTTAATACTTGCCTCAATCGCGTCGGATCGCCAATCAACCGTTTAGGAACATTGGATTTAATCATGGTATATAATTGCAAATTCTTTTCGCTAGCCTTAGGGATTAGAAGAGAAATGGCATCTTCGACTGTGGTCCTCAGTTCAAATTCAATTTTTTCCATTGTCATCTTCCCAGCTTCAATTTTAGAAAAATCTAAAATATCATTGATCAAATAAAGTAGTACGTCAGAAGCTGATTTTGCTTCCCTCATTAAATCGCGCTGTTCCTTAGAAAGATGAGAATCATGCAATAAATCTATAAACCCAAGGATACCATTCATCGGTGTTCTAATTTCATGAGACATATTTGCCAAAAATTGGCTTTTTGCAATATTTGCTGTCTCTGCTTCTTTTTTAGCCTTCGTAAGTTCATCTTGTGCTTGTCGTTGTTCTGTTATATCCTCTGCTGTACAAACTAAATACTCAACATTTCCCCTACTATCGAGTAGGGGCTGCCCCTTTATTAATAATAGACGCTCCTCATTATTGCAATTCTTGATATATAACTCCCGTGCAGTAGCTCCCTTGTTATGAAAAAAACTCCAATTTTCATTACATAGCTGATTTGCAATATCGGAAGAAAAGCAATCGTATAAATCTTGATGCTGAAGTTCTTCTTTGCTTTTTCCAAAAAATCTTGCATGCGATTCATTGACCGATCCATAGACTGAAATATTTTTAAGGGACCACAGTTGCACATCTGAGTTACCTAGCAGCAAGGATTGTTCATATAATTCCGATTTTAATATTTCTCTCTCTAGAATCCTTACCTTAGATGAAATTAAAATTTTTGCAAAGGCTTGTAGCGTCCGTATACAAAGCTCATCCCACTGCACATATTGAGAAACCGTTTCGCCACCTAGAAAACCCCAGATTTTTTCTTTTGCTTTTAAAGGAATAAAAAGACATGATTTCACCTTTTCACTAGATAACATGTCCTGTTCTTGAACGGCTGCCCTGTCTAATTCCATAATATTAGAAGCCACTATCGTTTCATTCTTTTTAATCTTGCGTATAAGCCAGGGAAATTCATAGGCTAATTCATCCTGCAATAGCTTCCGCTCAGAATCAATCCCCTGTTGTTCCCATTCGTTAATTCTCCTCATCATCGTACCATCTTCTGAAAAACGATAGGAATATAGCCGATCCAGAAAAAAAGACTGTGCCAAATACGCAAAGGCTTTTTGAATTTCCTCTTCTAGAAATTCATCCTCAATATCTAAGAATCTCATTGCAAGATTTTTTATAAACTGATCCAATTCCTTTTCTCTTTCCACCATTTCAAGAGACTGGTTTTCTACCACAACACTCACCCCACACCCAAATTATAAATCGCAAGCTTGTGTTATAAACAAAGTAAGTTCCTTGTTTAAATCAAGTTCATAAGGTTCAGTGACTTTTTCATTATTTTTCCCATATATCACTTTAAGAACTGGACGCAGAGGAAGAGAAGGATTTTGACGAATCACTAGGCATCTTTCATTGGTATTTAATTTAACACCACTTCCTGATGGAAATGCTGCAATATTTACCGTAAATTTACTAACAATATTTGCATCAAAATAATGTCCACTCATACCAACTAAGAATTCTAACGCTTGATAAACAGGTTTTGGTTCCGCTCCGTTGTGTCCTGAAATCATATTATCAAAAACATTACAAATTGAAACAAGCATAGCATTTTCATGAATTTCCTCGTTCTTAAGCCCTAAAGGATAGCCACTGCCATCGAGCTTCTCATGATGCATCAAAACGGCAACCTTCGAAACAGCTCCACACACATTATGCTGACTTAGAAAGTCATATCCTACCTTGGGATGCATTTTTTCTATGTACTCTGACAGATCTCCTATTTTTTTTCTTTCCTCTACAATCTTTTTATCACCTAAAATTTTCACTTTCCCAATGTCGTGTAAAATCGCACCTATACCAATGTCTTTAAGCCGTAACATATTATATCCCAAGTGAATACCAATCAAAGTAGCTAACACACATACATTTACAGAGTGGGAATAAATTTCATCATCTTTTGATCGAATATCCGAAATATTAATCATGACATCTTTATTCATAAGAATATCATCCATAATAGAGTTTACGGATTTTAAGATTCCCTCATTTTTAAGTTTACCGTCTCTGCTGTATTTCTCCATCATATCGTTAATTGCTCGTTTGCTTATTTGTCTTGTTTCCTCTGTGATGGTCTCTTCTAAAACAACCTCACTTGATATTCCATCCTCAATATAAACGGAACTGATTCCTAAATTTCTTAGTTTTTCAATATATCCAGCGGTTAGTGTTGTACCTTGCGCAAGTAAAGTTCGCCCCACTTCATTATAAATTGGCTTGCCTAATATTTCATTACCCATTAAATTACTAAGGCTTATTATCCTCACTAGCAACACCTCAAAATTATATTACTTTTCTAGCTACAAATAATTGCTATAGAAATACAAATTTATTCCTATCTTTCGTTAACATAACTGATTCGCCACAGTATAATCAATACCTTCTTTTCCTCGTTACACCTTATTCAACAAATGTAGTAACCACACCCGTCCAACAGCAACGGTTGGCACTGCAAACAACATTCCCGTTACACCAAAAAGATGACCAAATAGCAAGATAGTAACCATAATAAATAAAGGGTGTACTTTTATAGCTTGCCCCACGACCTTTGGATATATAATATTATGGTTTATTTTTAACAAAACAACATAAAATAACAATACTTGAAAAGCTAATAAGGGAGAGAAGGATAAGGCGACTAAGGTACCAGGTACTGTTGCAATTACCGAACCAATTACAGGTACAAACTCAGATAAGGCAGAAACCACTGCTAAAATATGAGCATACGGAAGGCCAAAAATAGTCATTGCTACAAAAACTACAATCCCTGATACAAGGGAAATAAGCATTTGCCCTCGTATATAACTGCCAAGTACAGTACTAACATCACTTAAAAAAGGAGAAAGTCTCTCCACCTGTGCTTGCGAGAGAAAGCTTGCGGCATTTGCAGCAAGTTTCCTGCCATCCATTAATAGATAGAAAGTTAAAAAAGGTACTGCAATCATTTCAGCAACACTGGAAAAGGTACGCATTACCGGAACAATGGATTCTTTGACAATATCCACTCCAAAAATAGCTGCATCGCGCAAAACTTGATTTCCATAGTTCATTAATTCTGGCGGCAAAGCACTTAATAACACTGTAGAATCAAAATTAGCAATAAAATCAGGAAAATCCCGCACAAAACCAGCTAAATCAGGTAAAATCGTGCGAAATACCATACTGATTAATATCAATAAAAATCCAAAAAAAGTCACTAGCACCAAAAGCACAGATAAGCCATGGGCTATGGAAGAGGTAAGCTTTTTCACCACAGGATCAAGTAAAACAAATAACAACCCTGTTAAAAACAATAGAATCAGCAAAGACTTAGCAAACATATACAATACAGATACCACAATAATAAATATGATGAGTAAAATAAATATTGGATCCTTCCATAAGCTCTTTGAGCTTAATTGCCGAAGAGTAGGAGTATCTTTAATCATAATTTCTCGTATTCCCCTTTATAACAATAATTATAATAATTTCTCCATCCCTATCTAAATATCCTGTCTTATTTGTTTAATTCATTCCTATGTACTTTTCTAAGATAATGCTTTGATTTAAGTCCATTGTTTTTGTCAAGCAAACAAACTTCCTTTTTAGAAAAACACAGTTAACATTCATCATTGAAATCTCATCCCAATTAAACTATTCCTTGACATACTTTGTCGGTTTGTTATAATAGAGAGCAAATGATTAAATTTTCATTCCCAAACTAATGTTCATTGGAGGATAATCTAATGTTAAATCTCATGCATAAAGTAATTAGACAACAATATTTTTACTTTTTTAGTTGGAGCTACTTTTTTAGCTTTGACTCTTTTTGCTGGGAAATTTCAATAGACTATCATTCACTGAGTAACTAGATGCGCTGGTAATGTCAGATTCGAACTGACAACTATAACTTATTCGCAAGCATCTTGACAAGACTCAATGGAGTCTTATTTTTTTTATTGTTATCTAAAGAATTTTTTGAAAATTATGAGGAGGTTTTATTATGGTTATTGTATTAAATGAAACAGCAACTGCAGAAAATGTTGAGGAATTAACACGTTATTTAGAAACGAACGACTGTAAGGTTTGCCCTACCTATGGAGAATTTCAAATCATCCTTGGTGTAGTTGGTAATACCCAACAAATTGACAGGGATCGAGTCCTAAATAAAAAATATGTAGAAAAAATTCTATCGGTACAACAACCTTATAAAAAAGCCAATCGTATGTTCCATCCTGAAAATTCATTAATTCAAGTCGGCGATCAAACCATCGGCGGCAATAAACTAACTATGATTGCTGGCCCATGTTCCGTGGAAAGTGAGGCCCAAATTCTCGATATCGCCAAACAAGTAAAAGCTGCCGGCGCTGGATTTTTACGAGGAGGCGCATATAAACCACGTACTTCCCCTTATAGCTTTCAGGGTATGGAAGAAGAAGGTCTTGAATTACTAAAGTTTGCACGTAAAGAAACGGGTTTACCCATTGTTAGTGAACTCATGTCCATTGCAAAACTAGATAAATTTGTTGAAGATGTTGATATTATCCAAATCGGTGCACGTAATATGCAAAATTTTGATTTACTTAAAGCCATTGGTCAAACCAATAAGCCCATCTTACTAAAGCGGGGACTAAGTGCTACCTTTGAAGAGCTACTTATGTCTGCAGAATATATTATGGCCGGCGGCAATGAGCAAGTTATTCTATGCGAACGCGGAATTAGAACCTTTGAAACCTACACACGCAATACTCTTGACCTTAGTGCTGTACTTGCTTTGAAAAGACTAAGTCACTTACCTATTATTATCGATCCTAGTCACGCAGCCGGTAAATGGTGGATGGTAGAAGCCCTTTCCAAAGCAGCAGTTGCTGTCGGTGCTGATGGACTTATTATCGAAGTACACAATGATCCTGCCAATGCCGTTTGTGATGGCAAGCAATCCATTACTCCAGAACGTTTTGCAGCTTTAATGGAACCTTTGCGTTTAATTGCTCAAATCGACAATCGTACGATCTAAAGAAATTCCTTTATTATAGCGAAGGGAGCAATTGATCCATGCACATTCAATCTATAAATCTTCCATCAAAACAATATTCCATCATGATAGAGCGCGGCCTGATCGCGGATGTTGGAAAGCATATTCACAGTAACTATAATAGTAAGAAAATTGCCGTGGTAACGGATGCAAACGTTGATAGGCTCTACGGCAATACCCTTCTGGATTGCCTGAAAAGCCAAGGATTTATTGTTACCAAAATCGTCATCCCTGCTGGTGAAAAAAGCAAATCTATGGCGATGCTTGAGCATTTATATGGCCAGTTTCTTGATTTTAAGATGTCTCGTTCTGATCTCATTATCGCTTTCGGCGGAGGCGTAGTCGGCGACTTAGTCGGCTTTGCCGCATCGACCTACTTACGCGGAGTACGGTTTATACAAATCCCAACTACACTCTTAGCACAAATTGATAGCAGTATAGGTGGTAAAGTTGCTGTCAATCTGCCAAATGGCAAAAACTTAATCGGTACTTTCTATCACCCAGAGGCAGTGTTTATTGATCCTAGTCTCCTTGAAACACTTCCCCTTCGCGTACTGCGCGATGGTATCGCAGAAGTCATTAAATATTGCGGCATTAGTGAAACAGATCTTTTTGAAAAGCTAAATTCCTATCAAGATGAAAAAGAGCTTCTAACAAATATCGAAAGTGTGATTGCCACCTGTTGTCAAATAAAACAACAGGTGGTAGAAGAAGATGAAAAAGATACAGGGGTGCGCATGACGTTGAACTTTGGTCATACCATTGGTCATGCCATTGAGAATTATTTCAATTACGAAACGTATACTCATGGTGAAGCAGTAGCCATCGGCATGGCTCACATTACCCACCGCAGTGAGGCCCTAGGTATCACTGCACCTGGTACTGCTCATAACCTTATTGAACTCATCAAAAAGTATGGTTTACCCATCACTTCAACAGAATATAATCGTCAAGCATTATTAGAATCCATTACCCTCGACAAAAAGAATTCCAATAATGGTCTTAACATTATATTACTTTCCGCAATGGGTAAAACAATCATCAAAAAAATTAGCATGGATGAAATGCATCTATATTTATAATCTGGAGGTATTATATGAGCGATACAACCGTTTTTCCATCACCCCTTACTGGAGATGTTTGCATTCCAGCCTCAAAAAGCGTTTGTCACCGGGCTGTTATTTGCGCAGGACTGTCAGAGGGGACCTCACGAATTAGCGGAATACTACTTTCCGATGATATTATTGCAACTATGCAGGCTATGGAAGCCTTAGGAGCTGTTATTCGCCAGGAAGGCGATACTCTTATCATTACCGGTACAGATTGTAAGAATCCGGTGCAGAATGAGATTACTTGTAATGAATCAGGATCCACTTTGCGATTTCTCATTCCCCTTGGCCTCAAGGGTCAAAAAATGACCTTTACAGGCAAAGGTAAACTTGTCGAGCGCCCTCTCCATGACTATTTTGCCATTTTGGACGAACAAAAAATTGAATATCAAACAAATCATGGTCATCTCCCATTAACAGTAAATGGACGGTTACAATCAGGGCAGTTTCGATTGCGTGGTGATGTCAGCTCTCAGTTTGTATCTGGCCTACTCTTTGCCTTACCACTCTTAGAGGGTGATTCATCCATCATTATTACTACGGAAATGGAATCACAAGGCTATATTGACTTAACCCTTGCTATGCTCGCCCATTTCGGCATCGAAGTAATCAATAAAAATTACCAAGAATTCATCGTCCCAGGAAATCAAAAATACCGCGCTACCGATTATCATGTCGAAGGAGATTATTCGCAAGTAGCCTTTTGGTTAACAGCTGGAACAATAGGGTCTCCTATCCATTGCGCAGGATTAAATCCAAGTTCCCTGCAAGGCGATAAAGTAATCCTTGACTTAATTAAAGAAATGGGTGGAAATTTAGAAGAAAAGTCCAATTCTACGATTGCTCATCCTACTACTACTAAAGGCATTATTATTGATGCCTCACAGTGTCCAGATTTAGTACCGATTCTAACCGTACTAGCAGCTGTCAGCGAAGGTACAACTCAGATTATAAAAGCCGGTCGACTTCGCATCAAAGAATCTGATCGCTTAAAAGCTATCGCGCAAGAACTTAATAAACTCGGAGCCCACGTCCTAGAGAATGAAGATTCTCTAACCATTCATGGTCGCCCTGGCCTTGTCGGCGGTTGCGTCGTTGATAGTTGGAAAGACCACCGTATTGCTATGGCTTTAGCTGTAGCTTCTATCAAATGTCAGCAGCCTATTACCATTCGCCATAGCGAATGTGTTAGCAAGTCCTACCCTGACTTTTGGCAAGACTTCCAGTCGTTAGGAGGAAAAGTCAATGAGTGCCACTTGGGGTAAAAAAATTCGTTATACAATCTTTGGCGAAAGCCACGGCAAAGGAATTGGAATTACCATTGACGGTTTACCAGCAGGTTTTGCATTAGACCTAACAGAAATAACTAGAGAGATGGCTCGGCGCGCTCCTGGCAAAAGCCAATTAGCAACAGCGCGCAATGAAAAAGATGCCTTTACCATTTGGAGTGGTTTTATTAATGGCAAAACCACCGGCACCCCCTTATGTGCTATTATTGAAAATAGCGATCAGCGATCGAAGGACTATGAAACCATGGCACAAAAATTTCGCCCTGGTCATGCTGATTATTCTGGCTATATCAAATACAATGGCTTTAACGATATCCGAGGTGGCGGTCACTTCTCTGGCAGATTAACAGCCCCTATCGTGTTTGCTGGTGCTATCGCTAAGCAGCTCCTTCGTCAGCAGAACATTCAAATTGGCTCACACATCCAGCGCATCGCTTCTGTCAGCGAATCACCCTTTGATGCTGTTAACATTGAACAGCAATTACTAGAACATCTTTCCCACCAAGAATTTCCTACTATCGATACTGGGCTAGGCAACGAGATGCAGGACTGTATCTTGTCAGCAAAATCGTCTGGTGATTCCGTGGGCGGTATTATTGAAGCAGCTGTTATCAACCTACCAGCTGGACATGGCGATCCCTTCTTTGATTCCTTGGAAAGCACTTTATCTCATCTACTATTCTCCATCCCTGCCGTCAAGGGGGTAGAATTTGGCGCTGGCTTTGCCTTTGCTGAAATGAAAGGCAGCGTTGCCAATGATGCAATGTATAACGTGGATGGCAAAATTAGAACTTCTACCAATCATAATGGCGGTATTCTTGGCGGGATTACCAATGGTATGCCTCTCCTTTTCCGTGTAGCCATAAAACCAACACCATCCATCCATTTAGAACAGCCTACTGTGGATTCCACTGGTGAAAATACTACAATAGTCATTGGTGGACGCCATGACCCATGCATTCTTCCGCGAGCAGTGCCAGTAGTAGAAGCAGTAGCTGCCATGGCAATTTGGGATACACTATAAGGGATGGGATTAGCATGAAGAATATTATTCTAATCGGTATGCCAGGCTGCGGAAAATCTTCGATTGGTTCAATGGTCAGCAAAGTATTAGAAATGGATTTTTGTGATCTGGATAACTACATCGAAGACAGAGAACATACAAGCATCCCTGAACTTTTTAAGATCAGCGAAGATCACTTTCGCAATGCAGAAAGTAGTGCTGCTGCTGAGATATCCCAAAGGCAAGGCATTGTTATCTCCACAGGCGGCGGCATTGTCACTCGCTCAGAAAACATGGAGATGTTCAGTAAAACTGGCATTATCTTTTATATCGAACGGCCTATTGAAATGATTTTAAAAACCTCAGATCTTAGGACACGCCCACTGCTCGCAAAAGATCATACTAGAATCTATACTTTATATGAAAACAGAAAACATCTTTACGAAAAATACTGCCATTTTCGAATTATAAATGATCAATCCATAAGCATCGCTGTTGATCAAATTACAAAAATCATCGGTGAACAAAATCATTGCTAATTTAATACAACAAAAAAACACCGTTTATAACGGTGTTTTTTGTTTACTATTTATTCCCACTCGATAGTAGAAGGTGGTTTTGATGTAATGTCATAGACAATACGATTTACACCTTTTACTTCATTCACAATACGACGTGAGATTTGGTCTAACACTTCATAAGGCATTCTGACCCAATCCGCTGTCATGCCATCTTCACTAGAAACAATACGTAGCCCAATGGTATAGTCATAAGTACGTTCATCACCCATAACCCCTACGCTTTTCATTGCTGGCAAAATAGCAAAGGATTGCCATACCTTACGGTATAAATCGGCCTTTTTAATTTCTTCCTGAACTATTGCATCTGCTTCCCGTAAGATATCAAGACGTTCTTCTGTAATTTCGCCAATGATACGAATAGCAAGACCAGGCCCTGGGAAAGGTTGACGCCAAACAATTTCCTCAGGTAAGTTAAGTTCTCTTGCTAGCCCTCGTACTTCATCTTTGAACAAATCACGTAGTGGTTCAACCAAATCAAATTTCATATCTTCAGGCAAACCGCCTACATTGTGATGACTTTTGATCACTGCTGCTGTATCCGTACCGCTCTCAATGACATCCGGATATAGGGTACCTTGTACCAAAAAGTCAATATCGCCAAGTTTGCTTGCTTCAGCTTCAAACACACGAATAAATTCTTCCCCTATGATTTTGCGTTTCGCTTCTGGTTCCGTAACGCCAGCAATACGTTCCATGAAACGATCTGCTACATTGGCATAGACTAGGTTCATATCATAACCATCACGGAACGTTTTAAGAACTTGTTCCGATTCATTTTTACGCATAAATCCATGATTCACATATACACAAGTCAATTGATCACCAACAGCACGATGTACTAATACAGCCGCTACAGAAGAGTCAATGCCGCCACTGAGGGCACATAATACTCGTTTGTTACCCACTTGCTTACGAATGGCTGCAATGGCATGATCGACAAAAGATCCCATATTCCAGTCACCACTGCATTTACAAATATTAAACAGGAAATTTCGAAGCATTTTCATACCTTCAGGAGTATGTACTACTTCAGGATGAAACTGAACGCCATAAATATTGCGCTCAGCACTGGCCATCCCAGCTACTGGGGTACCATTAGTATGAGCCGTTACTACAAAGTTAGCAGGCGGTGTTTCAATGTAATCACCATGACTCATCCACACTTGGGTCTCTGCACCAAGTTCATTAAACAAATCTGTATTTTTATCAATGGTCAAATGAGTATTTCCATATTCACGAGAGTCAGAATGAGCCACTATGCCACCTAAAGTATGTGCTGTTAATTGCATACCATAGCAAATCCCAAGCAAAGGAATACCTAGTTCAAATATTTGCGCATCACATTTAGGAGCTTTCTCTGCATATACGCTAGAAGGACCACCAGAGAAGACAATCCCTTTTGGATTCATTGCTTTAATTTTTTCGATTGATGTCTTAAAGGATACAATCTCGCAGTATACACCACACTCACGAATGCGTCTCGCAATTAACTGGCTGTATTGACCACCAAAATCCATAATTAATATTAATTCATTTTGTTTATTATCCATATTTGAAAATAGCCCTCCTACCTTTGAATATTAAATCACAATATAGCACATAACGTTACTTATTGTAAATACCTTTTAACAATGTTTCTTTGCGCAATTCACGACAACTACATTTGCCCTCTACTGGCAGACTTCGAATTGCATCTAAAATAATACAGCTAATAAGTGGCGCATCATCATAAAAAATATTTTTCAAATCATCATGAGACCACTCAGCTACTAAGCCTTCACCATAGTTTACTACAAAATAAAGTCCTGCAAAACAAGCACCGATTTCTCTTGCCAAATACACTTCAGGGCAAATGCTCTGGCCAATAATATCGGCATGTCCTCTCATCATGGCCACTTCTGCTGGACTTTCAAAATGACGTCCATCTGTATTGGCATAAATACCACGGGTAAAAATTCTGCCTTTATAGTGTGTATGGGTTTTTTCCACCAAAGTCGTTCTTACTTCCGCGCACAAGGAATCGCGCATTACCAATAGATATTTCCCATCAAGTTCCACATCTTTCCTTACGGAAAGATCAAGATAATCATTAGGAATCACAAAATCTCGAGGATCAAGGAGATGATTGGCAGTGCCGACACCGCCTTCACTAATAATCCTTCTTACACCTACAGAGCGAAATACCCAAAAAATTTGCCGAGAAGCATCCGCACGGCTTACACCACTGCGCCAACCGTGCATTTTGCAAGTAATGACTTGTTTTCCATCTACACTGAATAAACGAAACATAGGGCTCAATCCATAAGGTGTAGCAAACTGCAAATCATCGTCAATCAACACTACTCCAGGATCATTTGCACCAAGAGGAAAATCACTAGACAGGGTACCAGAGCCCCCAATTACTGCATAATCAACTTTTAAATCTATATTCTCCATACTATCCATCCTTACTAAAATGTTTTTATAATATTATACTGAGTGTCACGCTGTGCTGGCTTTTTTCCAGTAGCTTTGATTAGCTCAAGCATTTTATCAATTGACATTTGGTATGATGTACCTGCTGCGCGCACTACATTTTCCTCGAGCATGATGCTCCCCAAATCATTAGCACCAAAGGCTAAGGTTAGCTGCCCAATGTTTTGACCTTGGGTAACCCAAGATCCTTGAATATGCTTAATATTATTAAAGTAAAGCCTCGCTACTGACAATGTTTTTAAGTAATCCCAAGCAGAAATTTTTTCACCGCCCATTTCTGTATTACCTGGTTGGTAAGACCAAATAATAAAGGCTCTGAACCCACCTGTTTTTTCCTGCAACTTTCGCACTTTCTCCATATGTTCCATTCTTTGTACATAACTTTCTCCCATGCCAATTACCATAGTAGCTGTTGTTTCTAGTCCTACCTCATGGGCAGCTTCCATAACCGTCAGCCAATCATTTGCACTGATCTTTTTAGGGCTTATTCTTTGCCTTACAGCATCTACTAAAATTTCTGCTCCGCCGCCGGGCAAGGAGTCAAGACCTGCTGCTTTTAGCCGCATTAGTGTCTCTACAATGGACAGGCTTTCGCCTTTAGCAATATGTAATATTTCAGCTGGTGAAAAGGAATGAATTACGATATCAAAATTCTTCTTAATACTCTGCAGTAAATTAGTATAGTAATCTAAACCTAAATCTGGATTAAGACCACCTTGCAGCATGACTTGTGTGCCGCCAGCCTCTATTGTCTCTCGCAATTTTTCAAAGATAACCGCTTCTGGCAACGTATAGCCTTCACCATGACCCACAGGACGATAAAAAGCACAAAAGCGACATTCGCTAGTACATATATTGGTATAATTAATATTACGATCAATGACAAAGGTAACAACATTACCTGGATGAAGTTCCTGCCGTACAGCATTGGCAGCTTGCCCCAGTTCTAAAATATTACCTGTTGACAGCATCTCTAGCCCTTGCTTTGTTGTAAGGATTGCACTCATTTTATCACCTTCACAAACTCAATTTCAGGTATTTTCTCAATCAATCCCAAGCCATGAGCTAACTTGTAATACATCAACAACGCTTGTTCATGACTTGAAGTAAATTCATAATTTAATAACTTAATATAATTTTTAATTTGCTGTGCCGTAAATGAAACCTTCTCCTCTAGCATATCTGCTGCCTTTGATAAGTTTAGTAAGCCATAGGAAAAGCCGCCTATCACCTGCTGATAGACCATTTGTACTAAATCAGGATGAGCAGCAGCAAATTGACGATTCACCACCCACACCGCATACACCATGGCAAGCCCTGTCATTCTTCGCCACTCTGCACCTAAATCATAATAATAATATCCGGGCTCTCGATGATGATAAGCATGCAGAGCATCATCACCAATAAATAAAACGGCTTGGGCGTCTGTAAGCACCCCTCCCTCAAGAGATAAGGGACTAATAAAATACTCAGGATTTGCGTAATAAGCATGGTGCATAATAATTTTTAATAGTCCATGAGAGGTAGCTGATTTGGCCGTTAAAGCAATACGAGCCTGCCGCAGTTCTTCAATCGGTTGTTTCGATACTAATAAAATACTTTGCAGGGCACCATTGGCATTGATTGAAACGTCAGGCAATAACAGTAATTTTTCGCTATGCTTGGCATAAATGATGGATGACACAGGACTTACATCCAGTTCGCCAGCAAGAATCAAGCTATTTAACTCCGCTGGAGTTCCTGAATGCACCTGAACTTGCTTTCCAAAGCCACCATGGGTCAATCCATAATGCAGGGGCAGACAATTAATAAATTTAATATCTCCTAAACTTGGTTTTTTCATGTTATTACACTCCACTTACTCATTCCATAGGTCGGTAAAAAGTATCTCGTTCCACGGCATGATAGCCTGTTTCGGCCACGAGGCTAATAATTTGTTCTTTTGTAATTCCCGTCTTCGTAGTAGCCCCAGCGGCATGGATAATTTTTTCCTCTACAACCGTACCATCTAAATCATCTGCACCAAAAGTTAAGGATAATTGAGCGACAGGCAAGGTCAGCATCATCCAAAAGGCTTTTATATGATCAAAATTATCCAGTACTAAACGAGCTAACGCAATCATTTTTAGATCTTCCCAGGCTGTAACTCGTTTGAGTTCCGGAAAACCCGTATTTCCAGGATGAAAAGGAAAGGCTACAAAGGCCTGAAAACCGCCCGTTTGATCTTGAATATCCCGCAGTATTAACAAATGGTTTATCCGCTCCTCTATGGTCTCAACATGCCCATAGAGCATAGTAGCATTGGTCGGTAATCCCAAACGGTGAGCCGTAGTAATGACTTCGATCCACTGGGCTGTTGTTGCTTTATTTGGACAGATGATCTTACGTACGCGATCATCTAATATTTCGGCCCCACCACCTGGCAAGGAATCCAAGCCAGCCTCTTTTAGTTCTTCTAAGACTGTCTCTACACTATGCCCAGAAATCTTTGCAAAATGTACAATTTCCACAGGCGTAAAGGCTTTTAAATGTACATTTGGTAAGATTTTCTTTACCCCGGATACAATATCTAGATAATAAGAAAAAGGCTTGTCTGGATGAAGAGCACTAACCATATGTATTTCACTAATATTAGGTGTATCTAAAGCCGTTTGACGTACTATATCCATAACCTCTGCATATTCCATAACATAGGCTCTCTTTTGGTCAGCAGTACAGGCAAAGGCACACAAGGGACATGCTGATACACAAATATTTGTTAAATTAATATGACGATTTACATTATAAAATATATTGTGCCCTGATTTACGTTCTTTAACAATCCGAGCTAAATTCGCTAATTCTAATAAATCATCACTTTGGTATAAGGCCAAAGCCTCACTATAATTTATACGTTGCCCGCCCCTTATTTTCTCGGAGGCCATCGTAACTACATTCATTTATTTCCGCCACCTTATCATAATTGAGGGTAGTTTATTACATATCTTTGTCTTATTATGCAACTTATATCTCTTCGCGATGTATCTTTAATTTCCCTGCCATAAATAATAAATAACCGCAAAGGTAGGAAAATACCCTATCTTTGCGGCTTTCTTGTTTCTTCTATTATTCATATTTTTTTCAATGTCTTACGATTCCACTCTCTGAGTATTGTTCTAATAATTGTCCCACTGGAACAATTTCATAACCTTGAGCCTTTACTTTTTCTAGTAAAATGGGCAAAGCCTCTGCCGTTTGTACCGGGGTATCAGAAGCATGCATAAGAATAATTCCACCGGGTTTTAATCGTTTCATAACCCGCTCTACAATGACATCACGCCCAGGATTCTTCCAATCCAGTGAGTCAATATTCCAAATAATTGTTTTGTACCTAAGTTCATCCGTTACTTTTAAAGACTGTTTACTATAATGACCATTGGGCGGACGAATTAATTTGGCTTCTACCCCTGTCACTTCTTTAATTAAGGCATGGGATTTTTCAATATCTTCCTTAACCCATTCTCTTGTCATATCTCCATAATTTTGATGGCGATACCCATGACTGGCAATTTCATGTCCATCCGCTACCATCCGTTTTGCTACCTCGGGGTATTTTTGCGCCCAAGGACCCATAATGAAAAAGGTGACTTTTATATTATTAGCCTTTAATGTATCGAGAATGGAAGGAGTAAACTTATTTCCCCAGGAATGATCAAATGTAAGCGCCACAACCTTGCGTTCCGTCCGTGTACTTGCAATTGCCATAGGTCCTCCGTCAATCATTTCTGCAACCTGGATATACATGGCACCGATAGCAAATAGCCCAATTGCCCCATAAAATAAATGCCGATAATTAAATAATCGCCGTAAATTTATAATCATACCCCTTCCCCCTTCTACCACGTACATTTAAATCTATGCGGCAGAAGAAGAAATTATGAAGAAAACTGCATCTTATAGACTGAATTTACTAAAAAGAGGTTTCTCAAAAGTTCAACGAACTTATGAGAAACCTCTAAGAAAATTAGTATCGTTAGTATTTGGGTACTATTGGGGTATCATTTTGGTAACAATAGTGTCCATCCCGTCGTCAAACCCTTTGATCATAAGGGTCTGGGAGGGATTATTACATCATGCCGCCCATACCGCCCATGCCACCCATGCCACCCATGCCGCCCATGCCAGCAGCAGCGCCACCGTCTTTCTCAGGCTTATCGGCAACTAGAGTTTCAGTAGTCAATACCATAGCTGCAATGCTCGCTGCATTTTGTAGTGCAGAGCGAGTCACTTTAGCAGGATCAACAATACCCGCTGCAATCATGTCAATGTATTCTTCTGTCAAAGCATTGAAACCTTTGCCTTTGCCAGCTTTTTTAACATTTTCAACAACGATGGAACCTTCGCAGCCTGCATTGTGAGCGATTTGACGTACAGGTTCTTCAATTGCACGTTTTACAATATTCACACCTGTTAATTCATCACCAATTGCCTCAATACCATCAAGAGCAGGAAGAATATCGATGAAAGTAGTACCACCACCAGCTACGATACCTTCTTCAACTGCTGCACGAGTTGCATTAAGAGCATCTTCGATGCGGTATTTCTTTTCTTTAAGTTCAACTTCAGTCGCAGCACCAACTTGGATGACAGCTACGCCGCCAGCTAATTTAGCAAGACGTTCTTGTAGTTTTTCCTTATCGAAATCAGAAGTACTTTCTTCGATTTGTACTTTAATTTGGCTAACGCGGCCTTTGATTACGCTCACGTCACCTGCACCGTCAATGATCGTAGTTTCTTCTTTGGAAACACGAACTTGACGAGCACGGCCAAGATCAACAAGCTCAACAGTATCAAGCTTACGACCAATTTCTTCAGTAACCACGGTACCGCCTGTAAGAGCAGCAATATCTTCAAGCATAGCTTTACGACGGTCACCAAAACCAGGAGCTTTTACGGCTACTGCTTTAAAGGTACCACGAAGTTTATTAACAACCAAAGTAGCTAATGCTTCGCCTTCAATATCTTCAGCTAAGATCAATAGCTCGCGGCCTTGTTGTACCACTTTTTCCAAAGTAGGCAACAAATCTGCGATAGCGCCAATTTTGCGATCTGTGATTAAAATGTAAGGATCGTTTAGAACGGCTTCCATTTTATCAGTATCAGTAACCATGTAAGGAGAAATGTAGCCACGGTCAAACTGCATACCTTCTACTACATCTAGGCTAGTACCCATACCTTTGGATTCTTCAACAGTGATAACACCGTCTTTACCAACTCTTTCCATAGCTTCTGCAATCAAACTGCCGATTTCTTCATCCGCAGCAGAAATGGAAGCAACTTGTGCAATAGCTTCTTTACTTTCTACTTTTTTAGCAGATTTTTTGATTTCTTCTACTAATGTTTTTACAGCTTTCTCAATACCCTTTTTAATAATCATAGGGTTTGCACCAGCTGCTACATTGCGCATACCTTCACGAATCATAGCTTGTGCTAATAGAGTTGCAGTCGTTGTACCGTCACCAGCAACATCATTCGTTTTAGTCGCAACTTCTTTTACAAGTTGTGCTCCCATATTTTCAAACGGGTCTTCCAAATCAATGTCACGAGCAATGGTTACACCATCATTCGTAACGGTTGGAGCACCGAATTTTTTATCTAGAACAACATTACGACCCTTAGGTCCAAGTGTAACTTTTACTGCATTTGCCAATGCATTTACGCCTCTTTCTAGAGCGCGGCGTGCATCTTCATCAAACAAAATTTGTTTTGCCATTGTATGTAATCCTCCTAATTATCCTTATTATTGTATTACTGCTAGAATATCTCTTTCGCTAACGATTAAATATTCTTGGCCATCGTATTTTACTTCAGTACCAGCGTATTTAGAGAAAATAATCTTGTCGCCAACTTTTACATCAAGGGCTACACGTTGGCCATTTTCTAACATTTTACCTGTACCAACCTCGATAATTTCACCTTCCTGTGGCTTTTCCTTAGCAGTATCAGGTAGTACGATACCACTTTTTGTTTTCATTTCACCTTCTAGAACCTTAATGACTACTTTGTCACCCAATGGCTTAATCATTGAAGTAACCTCCTTTATGATGTGTAATTTATAACGTTGTTGTTAGCACTCAGTAGTAGTGAGTGCTAACCACTTATTTTATGATATAAAATTAACCAAGAAAAAGCAAGTGTTTCAGAAAAAAAAATAGTTTTTTTTCAAATTTTATAAAAATAAGTTATGATTACTCCTCATTTCGCTTTTTTGACGCTCCTATAATAGCTTCGGCTACATCTTTAATGGCTTTACGTTTGCTCATACTGTATTGTTGAATGCGACGATAAGCTTCTGTTTCACTTAGATTATAGGCATCCATCAAAATCCCTTTGGCCCGATCCAGTATCTTGCGTGTCTCTAAAGAATTTTTCACATTTTCCAATTCTTGTTCTAGCTCTGCAAATTCTTGAAACCGCGACAAGGCTATTTCCATCGCGGGAAATAAGTTTACTTCTTTTACGGGTTTCACTAAATAAGCTAGTACTCCTGAATCCTTTGCTTTTTCAACAATATCTTTTTGACTAAAAGCAGTCAACAGTAATACGGGAGCAATTTTTTCATTGGAAATGATTTTGGCCGCTGTAATACCGTCCATTTCCGGCATTTGAATGTCCATAATCACTAAATCTGGCTTATGCTCACGTACTAACTCAACAGCTTTGGCACCATTAGGGGCTTCGGCAATAACAGTATGCCCAGCTTCCTCTAACATCTCTTTTAAATCCATTCGAATAATGGATTCATTATCAGCAATAATAATTCGCAAACATTCCATTGTTAGTTACCTCCCTCCACCTTACGGGGAATTATAATACAGGCATGAGTACCTTGATCGTTATATAGTTCAAAACTACCGCCAACATCACTTTCAATTAACGTACGTACAATTTGCAGTCCAAGGCTATTCGATGTTTGGGGATTAAAATTGTCAGGCATACCAATGCCATTATCATAGATTTCAATTTTATATGCATCTGCTAATGTGGCAATATCTACTCCAATAAGCCCTTCTCTTCTACCTGTAAAGCCATGTTCAATTGAATTTTGAATGAGTTCATTAATAACCAATGCTAAACTGCTAGCCTGCTCTGAGGGTAAAATAACAGTTTGACCATTAAAGTGAGTTTTTAAATCAAAATCTGGCTCTAACATGTTTTGAATCACCAGTTCTAAAATATTTTTCGTTACTTCTGCCACATCAATGAATTCCGCATCCTGCTGTGATAAGAATTCATGAACAACGGAAATACTTGAAATACGATTCACACTTTCTCTAAGAGCGGCCTTTACCTCTTGGGAGGTGGTGCGCCGTGACTGCAGTCGCAATAAACTAGCAATGGTTTGCAAATTGTTTTTCACGCGATGATGTATTTCCTGTATAACCGCAGATTTTATTAGCAATTCTTTTTCTTTCTTTTTTAATTCGGTAACATCCGTCATAATGACCACGGTGCACAAACTAATTCCATTGACAATAATCGGAATGGCTCTTTGCACTAAGGTCATATTTCCTGCCACTAGTTCTGTTTCACAGGCTTCCTGTTCCGCCATGGCTTTTTGCGCTAGACTCATATGTGCTTGGCGTTCATAGATTCGTCGACCAATGATACAGCCTACAGCTAACACCTTATAAATACTGTCTGCCGCTGAATTCGTAAAAATAATTTTTCCTTGTTCGTTAACAATAATAATACCGTCACTCGCCGACAGAGAACGATATTTTTTACTGCTGCTAGGAAATTTTACTGTTGCCAGCATTAATTGTGCAGTTTCTACCAACAGCTGATGGCCTGTCAATTGGGCTTCTTGCAAAGTTACCTCAAAACTCACAGCAGCTATCACATTGCCACTGGCATCACGTACAGGATAGACCTGCATTTCCATCCACATGCCAAGAGCCCATTCTCGTTGCCCACGAATGACCTCTCCTGTTGTAATCGTCCGCCAGATAAGAGGTTCTTCTGCTGAATAAAAAGTGGAGCCTACTAAATTAGACTTCTGCTGTACATAACTAGTGTTGGGCTTTGCTTGAGCCACAATCACTACATAATTTTCATTATAAGATTTGGCATATACAGTAACTTGCGCATGAGCCAGGTCACTTGCCAGTCCAATTATAGAGCAACTATTATCAAGTACCGCAATTTGTGCCGGAGCTAATGCTGTCATTTTCCGACAAATATCTCCTGCCACTACCATATATACCTCCTAAGAAACTTCAATATTTTATGATAACGGATGTAAGTAGGATGAGCAACCATCCCTTCATACTTATTCCACTTATCCTTGATACATTCCTTTTTATAAAAAAAAGGTTTCTTTTTACCTTCGTAAATGTACTTCACCTACTGCCTAATTTTAAAGAAGGTAAGGCATTCAAATGAAGATCTGCATAATCACCAACTAAATATTGATAATAAGCTCTGCAGGCAATCATTGCCGCATTATCAGTGCATAAAATCATATCTGGATAAAACAGTTTACTCCCTGCTTGCTGGCACTGTTCCTCCAGTCTTAGTTTGAGTCCGCTATTGGCGGCGACTCCTCCCGCCAGCACAATCTGTTTTACGCCGCATTTATTGGCAGCCTGCAAAACCTTAGTTACTAGCACATCTACCACTGCTGCCTGAAAACTAGCAGCAACATCAGCATGATTAATCTCTTCCCCTTTTTGGGTAGCGCTATTTAAATAATTTAGTACGGCAGATTTAAGCCCGCTAAAACTGAACTCAAAATTATCCCGCCCTGTTAAAGCTCGTGGAAAGGGGATAGCTTCGGGATTGCCTTTTTTCGCTAGTTCATCAATATAAGGACCTCCAGGATAAGGTAGCTTCATCACCCGAGCAACTTTATCAAAAGCTTCACCAGCAGCATCATCTCTCGTCTGACCTAATAGTTCAAAATGATTATAGTCTTGGACATGAACCAAGGAGGTATGTCCCCCCGATACGACTAGGGCCATAAAGGGTGGTTCTAACTCAGGGTGTGATAAAAAGTTTGCAAAAATATGCCCCTCCAAATGATTGACACCGATTAAAGGTATATCTTTGGCAAAGGATAACGCTTTGGCCACCGATACACCAACCAGCAAAGCCCCCACCAAACCAGGACCATAGGTTACACCGATTGCTGAAATATCATCTAAGGTCACCCCCGCCTCCCGCAAAGCTTGGTCAATTACTAGAATAACATTTTCAATATGTTTGCGTGAAGCAATCTCTGGAACAACGCCTCCAAATTTTTGATGCACTGGCACCTGGGATGAAATCACATTGGACAAAACCGTGCGCCCCTCAGCAACGACTGAGGCGGATGTTTCGTCACAACTCGTTTCTAAAGCCAATAACAAACAAGGTTTAATTTTTTCTTCCTCTTCCAAAACAAAAGCCTCCTTTTTGTAACGTCTTGTGATGTTAGTACATATTATAAGTATCAACAATCACCCTATATATAGGCCACGCAAGTGGCTTTTTTTTATAATTGATTGCACCACATAATAAGTGCATCTTCTTGTGTGTCCGTATAATACTTACGCCGTATTCCTTGGGATGTAAATCCAAATTTGGCATATAGGCCCTGGGCTACTGTATTGGATGCTCGCACCTCGAGTGTCATCCTAAGAGCCCCTCGCTCCTTGGCACATTCGATCAATGCTGTCATTAATTTTTCACCAAGTTTTTGTCCTCTATAACCAGGTACAATGGCAACGTTTGTAACATGAGCCTCATCCACAATGAGCCACATCCCTGCATATCCGATGATTTTCCCAGCATCAGACATAATCAGATAATAGGATAATTCATTTTTCATTTCTGTAACAAAGCCATCTCTCGACCAAGGCGTGGTAAAGGATTGTTCTTCTACGGAAAGAACCCCATCAATGTCAATTTCATTCATACGCCGTATATTAATTTGGCTCATAGGCTATTCTCTTGGCGACGTTCCCACAGCACCTCAGCCTCTGAGCGCCGAATATATACAGGTTCGAGTCCCATAACATCATGTTTTATTCCTTGTGTGATCAAAGCATGTCCTAGTCCCGCGACACTAGCTGCTCGTTGGATCATCATATGAGGTCTTGCCAATTCTAGATAGTTACCCATGCGTTGTATTTTTTCTGAATGAATCACAGCCGCTTCTCCCATTACAACAACTGGAAGATTATACTGCGTCAGCTTTTCTAATGCTTCCTGAATATCCATAACTGTTGTTGGCATAAGTTCTTTGAGTTCGCCATTTTGCCATTGAAAGACAGCCTGATATACATTACCTTTTTGTGCATCAAGCATGGGTGCTAAAATTACGCCAGAAACAGGGCATCCATAGGCTAAAGCAGCTAAGGATGGTACTCCAACAATCGGTATCTGCAGTGCATAGGCCAGACTTTTGGCCGTAGCCAAACCAATACGCAAACCAGTGAAGGAACCAGGTCCGATACTTACCGCTACCGCTTTGATCTCCGACTTTTTAATCTGGGCCATCGCTAAAAGCTTGGCAATATGGGGCATTAATAATTCTGAGTGTGTTTTTTTAGTTTGCAATGTTATTTCTCCGAGCAAAGTATCCGCTGTGCCTAAGGCTACACTCGATACCAAGGTAGACGTTTCTAAAGCAAGAATGGGCATTTTTCTTTCAACTCCTCACAGATAGCTTCATAGATACGGCCACAGGCACGCACCTTTATAATACGTTCATTACTATTCTCATTCGTCAATACATCAATCCACAAATATTCATCAGGCAGATGTTCTGGAAATTTATCTGGCCACTCAATAATCGCCAAACCATGTGCTGCCGTATATTCATAAAAGCCAACATCAAATAATTCTTCCGCATAGTCGAGCCGGTATAAATCAAAATGATAAATAGGAAAACTAGCTTCATAGACATTCAGTATAGTAAAGGTTGGACTATTCACTACATCCTCAATGCCCAAAGCCCTAGCTAATCCTTGTACCAATAAAGTTTTGCCTGCGCCTAAATTTCCAGCCAAGCACACTACCTGATTAGGTCCTAAGACCTTCGCCAAATGCTGGCCAAAAGCAAATGTTTCTTCTGGCGAAATGGTTTTAAACTGTAACATAAAAAAGAAATCCCCCTATCGAAAATGGTTATATCCTTTTGCTTTAAGCAAGGAACTATTCCCATCTTCCTCTACTAATAATACACCGAGACGTTCATCAATTACTTCACCTATTACTTTTAAATTACTATCTATGTTAACTTGCGATAATACTGTAAAGTTCTCAGGAGAAATGGTAAATACCAATTGATAATCTTCTCCCCCATATAACGCATACTCTATTGGATTCTTGCCAAGCAGGGTAGCAGCAGCCTGAATTTCCAAAGACAAAGGGATGTCTTTACTATAGATTCGCAGACCGACCTTACTAGCGCTGGCAATTTCATTTAGTTCACTGGCCAACCCATCACTAATATCATTCATACTTTTTGACCCATAAGCCGCCAGCAACCGTCCAGCCTTGACCTGAGGCCGTGGCATTCGATGCTTGGTCACAAGGGCACTGGCAAAATCATATTTTTGCCACCCACCCCTCATTAATAACTCCAGTCCGCACGCTGAATCTCCCAGTGTTCCTGTTACAACAATCAGCTCACCAACGCTCGCACCCGAGCGGCGTTGAAGCCCTTCTGGTTCCACCTCACCAATAAGGGTTACATTTATAATGAGACCATGAGGGCTCGCTACCGTATCTCCCCCCACAATATTAATGGAAAATTCCCGGCAAAGCTCTTTCATACCATCATATAAACTGACAACAAAATCGACTGCTAAATCCTTGGGTAAAGCAATGGAAACCAATGCATGACGTGGAATACCACCCATGGCAGCAATATCACTAGCATTTACTGCTATAGCTTTATAACCTAGTTGCCAAGCGCTGCATGTCGATAAATCAAAATGCACCTTTTCTACCAGCATATCCGTTGTCACCAATTGTAACATATTACCGGTGGTTGTTAGCACTGCTGCATCATCACCAATTCCAATAACCACGTTATCAGCCTTATAAATTGTATCTTTCTTAATGCAATCAATTAAAGCAAATTCCCCTAATTGGGCAAGATCCATTTTTATCACCACCATATATGTTCCATTCTGTGCCTATCTTTCAAGGATGTTCTAATGAGTGTCAACATCAAAAGAATAGTTTTCTGCCTTATTTAGCTAAAATCCTGCTTTACTAGTATGTCACATGTATAAAAATAGTTGTATACAAAAAAGAGTAAAAGGAATAACCCTTGCAGATTATTCCTCTTACTCTTTTTCTTTATACTATTTTCTCTATTTTTTTATAATCTTTTCGGACCGACTAAGGGGTTCACTAAGATCCATATGTCCAGAAATAGTATCAATATTTTTACCGTCTACCATAATTCGGACTTTCTCCACATCATGAAATTCTGTCAAAGTATTAATAATAGCAGCCACCAATAATCGTTCTGCAGCAGAACCGCCAGTATTATTTTTAATTAGTTTCTCATTAAAATCTACATAAGCAATATTATTTTTAATAGAAATATGACGCAACTTTGTGCCTACAGGCATAACCGATACCAAATTAGCATTCTTCGTTCCTGCAGCTAAGATTTCCATAGCTGTTTGTGCTGGTTGTTCATTCGCAGGAACTACATGCTGCTCCGGCACTAAGTACAAAGCATCTTTTGTTGCATGATACACCGTTAAAACCATTTTTTCCTGACTAGTATTACTCGTAGACGATAGATTCTTTTGCATACCTTGTGTAGCTTGTTGCTGTTCATTTTGAACGGAATCCTTAGGAGTTGTTGCTGTTGAGTTGGCATTTTCAGCACATCCTCCAATTACCACCGTCAATAATAGAAGTACAATTACTAAAGAGGTTCTTATCCTCACCATCAGGAGCCACCTCCTTTTTTAGCAGCCTGAGCAAAAAAGTTCTCCAATCCTTTTACAATACCTTGCCCCATTTGTTGCTGAACTTGAGGCATATTCATCAGTTTTTCTTCTTCCGGGTTAGAAATGAAACCTAATTCAAGCAATACTGCCGGCATTTGCGTACGCTTTATTACATAAAATCCAGCTGAATTAATCCCCCGATCCTCAAATCCCCCGATGTCATCAATATTATTCTGGATATTTCTGGCAAGCATCGCATCATAACCTGTTTTTTGATAATAATAAGTAGATATACCGCCAACAGAAGAATTGGAAAAAGCATTAATATGTAGGCTCACGAATACATCAGCCTTATTATTGTTTGCTATCTTTGTTCTCGCGGATAGTTCCTCTACCGCACTAGCATTGGGTCCATAGACATCTACATCTGTCTGACGCGTCATTATAACTTTGGCGCCTGCTTTTTCTAGCAAGGCTTTTACTTTCTGTGATATTGATAAAGTAATTCTTTTCTCCTGGGTTTTATTGGGACCGATGGCCCCTGGATCACTGCCACCATGCCCAGCATCAATAACAATTACCTTATCTTTTAAACCAGGCGTAAAATTATAAATCATTTTAGGAACTGGTTTATTAATATCTATGACCACACGAAAACTTTTATTATTGGCTACATCACTTTTTAATGTAAATATATTATAATCGCTGTCATCAATCATATTCGATAAGTCCACAATAACTTGGCTATTGGTAGTATCTTTCTTAATAAAAGTTACTTTATCTGCAATATCCCCATCAAGTGCTGCTGTAGATTTCATCTTACCTAGGGATGCATCTTTTACATCAATGATCAGTTGACCTGTTTTTTCGCTAAGTACACCATTTACTTTGACTGGCCCAGTTGTATCAATTACTAAACGCAGTTTACTCGTTCCTTCTACGCCATCCTTATGCACTAACCAGCGCATATTAGATAATTCTGCATTCGTTGAACTAACAGCTTTAATTCCATTCAGATTCGTACTACCCGTCAGTACTGCCGCTTTACAAATTTGCGGTGCCATAAAGACCATCAATACCAAAAAGCTTACCACTATACGATGCAATTATAACACCTCCCTATCTCACTACGCATCCATCTGCCATTACTGCTTGTCTGAATTACAATTCGCGCCCTCTGACAAAATCCCTGCAGGACTTTAGGGAAAATCTCTTTTTTCAAGATGAAAATTGTTGCAAAATGTCCTATCTTGCTTTTTTAAAATTTTATATTATCTATAAAGGAATAGGAAGGCAATAGCCTTCCTATTCCTTACCTAGTATTTCTTTCAACAATCGTTCCCCTTCTGCTTTTGCTTCAGCAGTTGCTACCTCATCCACCTCTATATAAATCTGTAGAATATCTCCTTCTGCACTTTCTCTACTCATATATTCCCGAGGCCATACTACCTGTAGCTCTTCCTTTCCCACTAACAATACCGCTTTATTTCCTTCAAATCGATCAATTACAGCTTGCACCTGCATATTATTTCTCCTTTGCTATGCTATAGGTTTTACCGTCACTACTGATCACTACCGTGCCATCAAGGTCGGTACGATATACGTTAAGTTTAGCTTCCGCATATTTTTTGAGTGTGGATGGGTGTGGATGATGATAATCATTATTCGCACCTAAGGAAATGACAACAGCCTCAGCTCCTACTGCCTTTAAAAATCCAGAAGACGAGGATGTATTACTGCCATGATGACCCGCTTTTAGTACGGTACTCTTAAGTTCCTTTGCATAACTTTTGACCATGCGCACTTCCGCTTCTCTCTCTGCATCACCAGTTAGCAACATGGAAAACTGATTATAAATCAGCTTGGCAACTACTGAATTATTATTAGCTGCTGATTCCGTTATAAAAGGCTTTTCTGGCGACAATATTTTAAGTTTAATTTCATTACTAATACTTATTTCATCACCGGCAGTCACAAGAGTAAAGGGTATTTTTTGCTTCTTGACTTCGGCTAAATATTTACGATATAAGGCCGTTGTAGCAGTTTGCCCACTATCATAAATCTGTTTGACTTTAAAGTTCTCCAATACTCCTATCATACCGCCTAAATGATCGGCATGAGGGTGAGTAATAACGACTTTATCAATAGTGGTAATTCCTTCTTTTTTTATGTAAGCTACCAGTTTATCTCTTGCTTCTATATCCCCTGTATCAACAAGGACAACTTGCTCTGCCCCGCGAATCAAAATAGCATCCCCTTGACCAACATCCAGCACCTTCACTTGTAGTGCCGATTGTTCATACCCTCTAGCCACTTGTCCCTGTTCTGCTGTTATTCCATTTGTTTTACTGCATCCCGTGATAGGAATCAGTGCAATAAGCATTACGATTAGTAAACATAAGCCTTTGCGCATATCCACCCCTCCTTATTCGATTATTTTTCACCTATTACTCAAAAAAAATAGGCAGTTTCCTGCCTATTTTTTATCATGAATTATACCTCAACCAAACCTAAACTCACCTTTATAGCTTCGTCAATCATACTCATTACCTCATCACTTAAGTGAGTAACCTTTTCTTTTAAACGACGTTTATCAATTGTACGCAACTGTTCAAGCAAGATGACAGAATCTTTTTCCAAATTGGAGTATTTAGAGCTTATTTCCACATGAGTAGGAAGCTTCGCCTTTGAAATCTGCGAAGTAATCGCTACCACAATAACCGTTGGACTATATTTATTACCAACATCATTTTGAATTACTAAAACAGGTCTATGTCCGCCTTGTTCTGAGCCTACTACTGGACTTAAATTGGCATAATAAATATCTCCACGTTTTACGACCATTATTATTCACGCTCCGCCAGCAAGGTAGGCATTTCAAACATATCTGTATCTGACAGCAATCCTTCCTCGGCTAATTCCATATTAATGTTTGCCATTTCTTGATATCCTCTACGCATCTTATCACGTACTGCTTTACGTTTACGATCCTCAATACAAGAGCGCATAGCATCACGCACAAATTGGCTACGGCTTAATTTCTCCATAGCAATAATACCATCCACTTCTTGGAGCAAACTATTCGGAATACTAATCATAATGCGCCTCAATTCTGCCACGCCTTCACCCCCGCCAGTTAACACATGCTGTCATATAGAGTAATTATAATTTTTTTATATATAAATGTCAATTTTTTTATATATTTTCCTAGTAATTGGCGAATGATAATCAGTCGTGTTCATATATACTTTTTACTTATATGTATAGAATATCTTCTAATACCCTCCACTCTACTTAAGTATGCATGAAAAAAGGACAAATTATGCTTATTCTATTTCTTGAATACCAAGGATTGCAGCTGGCAAGGCTCTAATTATATCACTAGCAAGCATGCCTACCATCCCCCCTCGTGCTACAATATCTCCCGCTAATCCATGAATATAAACACCAACTAATGCTGCCTGATGACTTGATAAACCTTGGGCCATAAGACCTGCAATCACGCCGGTTAGAACATCCCCAGTACCTCCGGTAGCCATACCTGCATTCCCTGTAATATTAATATATACTTCTCCATCAGGAAATGCTACTAAGGTACGTGCTCCTTTTAAAATAACAATACTTCCCCACTCCATAGCAGTCTGTCTAGCAATATACACTCGATCTTGATTGACTTCCTCTGCCGTCAAACCAACAAGACGAGCCATTTCCCCAGGATGGGGAGTCAATACTGACACCGCTTTGGTTTCCGTCAAAATATGAGTATGATCTACTAGAGCGTATAAAGCATCCGCATCAATCACCAATGGTTTTTCTATTTCTTTAATCACTTGGCGCACGGCAACCATGGTGTCTTCGTGACGACCTAACCCTGGTCCAATGGCCATAACATCACTATTACTTGCTAGTTCTTTTATTGCATCTACCGCACTTTGTCCGATAACACCTGCTTGTGCCTCTATTAATTGCCTTGTCATTACTTCCGTTAATTTACTTTCCATAACAGCATGTAAGCTTTCTCCAATTCCTAAGGTTACAAGGCCTGCTCCCGATCGCAAAGCAGCATCAGAAGCCAAGGCTGCAGCACCAGTAAGGCCTTTAGAGCCTGCTATCACCAATACTTTTCCACAACTTCCCTTATGTAGATTGGGACTGCGCTTTTGAAATAATTGTCCAACACTAGTACTTGTAATAATATTTTGCTTTATATTCTCATCAGTAAGCAACATACGCGGTATTCCAATATCGGCAACGCATACATCACCTGCATAAGTAGCTCCTGGATATAAGAGCAGCCCCTGCTTGGGTAAGGAAAAAGTAATGGTATGATTGGCTTTTACGGCTATACCACTAACTTGTCCCGTATCAGCATCCACACCAGAAGGTACATCAATGGCAACAACAACTTTATTGCCCTTATTGATACTTTCCACAACCTGAGCCATATTGCCACCTAATTGACCTGCAAAACCAGTCCCCACTAATGCATCTACCAAGCAGTCAGTAAAGGTCATGGCAATTTTCACCTTATCCCAATCACCATCATTGGCAACTTCAGTGACATCGATTCCCATGGAAGTAATAATTTGCAGATTTACCAATGCATCGCCGCTTATATCCCCTTTACTACCTATGAGAAACACTTTTACTTTTGCCCCTTGGTTATAAAGATGCCTCGCAACAACGTAACCATCGCCGCCATTCTTTCCCTTGCCAGCAAAAATAGCTATTTTTTTATTATATAAATCTCCAATAATACGCCCAATCTGGCGGGCCACTTCGCCCCCTGCATTTTCCATGAGAGCCGCACTTGGAATACCATATTTCTCAATAGCTTTTTCATCGATTGCCTTTATTTCAGCACTTGTTACAAATTTCATCTTATTGTCCTCCCCATAAAATAGCCTGAGCTGCTGCATACTCTTGAGCATGTGTTAAAGAAATATGAATGTCAGTAACTCCCATATTTTTCCCCAAAGTTGCAAATTTACCACTAAGTTCTACATACGGACAGCCTTTGTCATTCACTAGAATTTCTATATCTTGCAAACTTCCCCCTGCAAGACCTGTACCAAAGGCTTTCATTACAGCTTCTTTTCCAGCAAACCGCGCTGCATAAGAAGCAAATTTTTGTACACCCCTGCTCTCACAATACTCCTGCTCACTCGCAGTAAATACTCTGCGGACAAAGGATTGGCGTATGGCAGCATCTTTAATACGGTTAATCTCAATAATATCTATACCAGTACCAATAATCACGGATCTCACTCCATATCTTCTTTACTAAGCATTGTACCAGTATTTACTGCACTTTGCCAATATTTGATGCTCGTAAAGAAGGCTCGGCCAAAGCCAAGCCTTCTTTACGAGCATCATTTACATCTTATAATTACGCATAATCAATACTTCTACCCGTCGATTTTGGGAATGGCCCTCTGTTGTATCATTCGACGCTACAGGTCGATATTCTCCATAGCCAATCGCACTAAATCGTTCGGGCTTTAAATTTCCTTCTTTTAATAAGTACTTCATAAAATTAATTGCGCGCTTTGAACTAAGCTCCCAATTGGAAGGAAACTCACGAGTATTGATTGGCACATTGTCAGTATGTCCGGAAATTACAATTTTCTGTTGCAATGTCGTTAGCATCTTAGCAATTTCAATCCCAAAACGCTGAGATTCAGGACGAAGTTCTGCACTCCCTGAAGGAAATAAAGCCGTGTCCTTAATACGAATCATCAGACCATCTTCAGTCAGAGCTGTATTTAACTGTCCTGCTAAATTGTTTTGTTGAATATAACGATCCAAGGCTTTCTTCACTTCTAAAAGTTGTATTGTTTCTTTTAAATGCTCCTGTTCTTTCGCTTTGTCAAGAGTTGACTGATCCGGCTTTGGAGCGTTCACGTCTGGTGTCACAGCTTGGTTATTATCAAAAACCGAGGGACTTCCACTAAAAGCTGCATTAAAAGATTGGGCCAACATATCAAATTTCTTTTGGTCAATCTGAGCAGAAGCAAACAATACTATAAATAAAGCCAACAATAATGTCAAAATATCCGCATAGGGAACTAACCAGGATTCATCCATATGTTCGTCATGATGTGCAGCATGATGTTTTTTCTTTCTCGACATTATGCTTCCTCCGTCTTAGCCTTTAACAGGTGACGTTCTGTTTGAGGGATAAACACCATAAGTTTTGCTTCAATAGCCGTTGGTGAATCACCAGCCTGCAAGGATAAAATCCCTTCAACCATCATCTTTTTACTGTCCACTTCTTTTTTAGACATCATTTTCAACTTATTGGAAAAAGGATGCCAAATAACATATCCAGTAAAAATACCTAGCAAGGTTGCCACAAAGGCAGCCGCAATGGAATGTCCTAATTTCTCAATATCATCAAGATTCCCGAGGGCCGCAATCAAACCAATAACCGCTCCCAAAACACCGAGAGTTGGGGCATAGGTACCAGCTTGGCTAAAAACGAGAGCTCCAATTCGATGACGTTCTTCCATACTTTGAATTTCTGCATCCAATACATCACCAACAAAGTCTGGATCTAAACCATCAATAACCATACTCAAACCTTTTCTTAAAAAGTCATCTTTAATTTCATCCACACGACTTTCAAGGGCTAGAATACCTTCACGTCTTGCTACCTGGGATAATTCCACGAACATTTTTAACATCTCTATTTTAGGCATAAGCTGTGGCTGTCTAAATAGTGTTTTAATTAAATTCGGGAAATTTTTAAGAATATCCATAGTAAAAGCATTGAATAGGCAGGCAATTGTACCGCCAATAATAATCATAAAAGCCGCTGGATTTGCCAGTGCCATCGGACTTGCGCCTTTCAGTGCCATCCCTACAATAACAGAGAAAAGTCCAACAAATACACCAATAGCTGTTGATTTTTCCAAAACTATAGCCTCCCTGAATTCAATCCATAGCCTTAGTCTATGGATATAATCTCTACATTAGTTACTTGTTACATAATTCAGTTTTTTTTTGCATTTTCCTGCAACTTATCATTTTTTTTTATGCGATAACCATATTCTTCTGATATTTCTCGACCTATATCTTTAATTTTCTTTGTAATACACCCTCTGCAATGCTTAGGCGTATCTAATGTGCAAATTTTCCCAGGATAAAGTGCATACATTTGGCGATAATCACCTTCTGTAACATTGGGCATAGCTACATTCGCACCGCTTTGCAAGGCAATGATTCGCCCATTCTTATTCAACGTTTCCATGGCTGTAGTCGCTGGAATATTCACATCGGGCAAAAGCAGTCTAGTAATGGCCATAACCTTAAGACTGATTAGAAAATCTCCACCTAATTCTTCTCCTAAAGGCGTATCGTTGTTGGGAATAAATGGGCCAAGTCCCACCATATCTATATCCATTTCCCTAAAAAACAAAATATCCTCCGCCAACGATTCAAAGGTTTGACCAGGTAGGCCTACCAGACAACCGGTACCAACCTCATAGTTAAGATCTTTTAAATCCTTTAAACAACGAATTCTATTCTCAAAGTTCATACCAGGATGGAGCCTTTCATATAAATTTTTATCGGTTGTCTCAATTCTCAGCAAATAGCGATCGGCACCAGCCTTTTTGTAAGCTAGATATTCTTCTCTAGTCTTTTCACCAATACTGAGTGTAATGGCCAAGCCCAAGGCTTTAATGCTTGCAATAATATATTGCATATCTTCCAGGGTATAAACATCATTTTCTCCTGATTGTAGCACAACGGTCTTATAACCATATCCCTTAGCCTTATCCGCCAGTTCAATAATCGTATCTGGTTTAAGCCAATACCGTTTTATCTTAGCATTATCCGTTCTTAGACCGCAATAATAACAATGTTGATGACAAATATTAGAGAATTCTATTAGTCCACGTAAATGTACTTCTTCCCCCACATACTTCTTACGTACTCCATCAGCGGCTATGAATAATTGCTGATCATACTCATGACTCTTTAGCAATTGTACAATTTCTATCTTTGTCAAAGAATGTGTATTTTCAGCTTTGTGAATAGTATCGAGTATCTCTGCCAAACTGCCACCTCCTTAACCTAATCCTACTACTCTATTTTCTTTTATTTCTTCATAGCCTCCTAAGAATCCTCTAAAAAAGCAAAAAGATGAATTCATTACTGCACGCAATGAATTCATCTTTTATTTTATAGAAAAGATATCCCACCAACGGGGATCGCCTTATCCTTAGGCGCGTTTGCCAAGTTCTTTATCAATATATAGAAGAGATCCATTGCTATTACCAATCATTTTCAATCTTTCCAAGATAGCGGAAGCATTTCCTTCTTCTTCAACTTGTTCTTCAACAAACCATTGTAGGAAAATTTGGGAAGCATAATCCTTTTCGTCAATAGCTACTTCATATAATTTATGAATCAAGCTAGTAACATGAATTTCATGAGCCAATACTTTTTCGAACACTTCAACGGCAGAACCATACTCAACAGCTGGCGCAGGAATGGTTTGAAGTTGTACAGTACCGCCGCGCTCAACTAAATAGTTTAATAATTTAAAGGCGTGAGTCATTTCTTCTTCATATTGAGTTTTAAGCCAATGAGCAAAACCTCTTAAGTTTTTACCTTCCGAGTATACGGACATTGCTAAATAAATATATGCAGATTCCATTTCCGCTTGAATTTGATTATTGATAGCATCTTGCATTTTTGTACTAATCATTATTATTCCCCTCTCATTTACAAGCATTATTTTTATTAACCCAATTTTAGCATATTATTCTAATTTTCGCAATATGTTTTTCATGTCAATAGACATTAATTATTTATTAATAATATTATTAATAAATAATTCTAGATCGTAACGTCAAACAAGAAAGTGGATAAAAAAAGAACAAAACCTGATGTATACTAGAAATCATCAAGTTTTGTTCTTTTTCCATCTTGTTTGACGCTTACGGTGTTGCACAATTAATATCCTCATTCCAATAGTAGCTATACACTTTTTCTTGAATGTATTCTCCTCTACTCATACACCATCCCCCACTAAATAAAATTATTAAAATACAGGTCGTAAAAAGCTACGCTCATAACTCATAATACAATGGCTTTTCTCTGCAATTTCAAAAGCAACCTTACATTCTTCATCTGTTTTAATTTTTTCTCTATAACTCTCGTATTCCGTAAGACTTGGAAAGCTAAATAAAGCATATGCAACATTATTCGCTCCTTCATGAGGTAAGAAGTATCCATGATGAACTCCACCTAGTTTATTTACAAGAGATATCCACATTCTTCCGTATTCCTCAAATTCCGCTACTTTATAAGGATCGATAATATATCGCAAGTGACAAGTAACCATAATAATCCCTCCTTCATATCTCAAGAATGCTTAGGGTATTCATATAACAGTATCAATAACAAATGTTGTTTTTGTTTCAATTACTCCTTGGAATTGCCATACACGATCAAGTATTTTCGTAGCATCTTCTGGTGTTATAATCCTCGTTTTTACTAATACGCACCAGTCGCCAGCCAAGCGGTGACACTCTTCTATAACGACCCCTGCTATATCCATATTGGCTATTTCCTTTGCAATTTCAGCGAAATAACCTCCATTTATTTTTAAAAATAGTAAGCATCGAATGCATGGTTTAACTTTACGCCAATCTATCAATGCTCGATACCCAGTTATTATTCCCTCCTTTTCTAGATTCTCAATTCGTTTATGTATGGCCGGCCTAGACATATGTAATATTTTAGAAATTTTTTCGTGACTAATCCTCCCACTACGTTCTAATATTTCAATGATCTCCATATCAACACAATCCATAAGCATCCCCCTTAAATTGTAGCACACTTCGCATCTTTTTAACTATAAGTAATTATCTATGTTAATTATACTACTAATAGTAAAAAATTCCTCATATTATTGATTTATCCTCTAGGGAATTTGCTGAAGTAGTAATAAAACAATTACTCTTTATTACGATTCGTAAAAAGCATGATGCCTTACAAGAAAAAAGGCCATGTTTTACGCAACTTCTACGTAATCATGCCCTTTTTTACGATTAGCAATCATAGACCATAAAATCAGTTGTATATCCAACCCTACTTTATTAGCAATACCTCTCGTGATATTATACTTTCTTAAACTGCTAATATATAGTGTGCCCTATGTTTCCTACCTTTATGCTCTCTATATCGGCTTACGCCACTGTCATTAATGGCAGGCATAATAGCCTATAGTAAGAAAAATTGGCTTGTCTTCTTTTTGAAACTTGCTTAGTCAATTATCATAGCTAATTTAGTTGGAAGATTCCTTAATAACTCATCAAGATTTTTATATTTTCTTAAACCATCTATTACATTACTATCAGGCTCTGAATATATTACTGGAATATCATCTTCCCTAATTTTATGTAACAATAGTTCCTTGAATATCCATAGAATGTTTTATCTTATCTCTAGCAAAACACCTCGCTCACATAAAACATCATCAGGTATATTATTTTCAGAACAAACAATCGAAAGTTCTTCAACTGTTTTAGTAATCGAGAAAAATTCTCCTTGATACGCCCAAGCTGGAACTACCTGATTCATACCTAATTTGCAAACGCCGATTGTATTAGCCAAAATTTCTAGAGCTAATTTCATTAAATTCATCCCCTATCATTTTTAATAATCCATTAGTGCAAATAACCTTACTTACCAATTTCAATTCTTATTTATTTTTTTCTTCATGCAAACACAACTTCCATTTTTTCATACTGATCATAATTTTTTATCGTATTATATCCTAATTTTTTATATAATTCGATTGCTGGATTAAGTTCTGCACCAGTTTCAAGAATTCCATGCAAAAAACCTTTTTTAACGGCAATTGTTTCTAATTTCCGCATAATTTTTGTAGCAAAACCTCTTTTTCGATATTCTTTCCGCACAAAAACTCGTTTTATTTCAACAGTGCTATCATTATATTTCTTAAAACTGCCACAAGCAACTGGCTCAATACCATTATAAATAATAACGACATCATTAATATCTTTGAGCTTATTATATTGCTCATATTGCTTTACTACGTCACCAAATATTTCATAAAACTCTTCATCTAACAATTCCGTCAGCATTACAAAATCATTATTATTACCATTAGTAATAACTACATTTATATCCATAAGTATTATAACCTCTTTTCAGCTTCCACTTTTTTAAATTTAGGTTCATAACAATTCCCGTTAGAGATAATATTCCATTAAAACCAAGAACATCCTGCCCTATAATATACCTCTAATTGATAGATACAAAAAAACATGTCCTCAATTCCCGCATTACGTAAGGATCGAGGACACATTTTGCCATTTACCACTGATACGATTCTTCCCTATTAATTTTAAATGAAAAATGTTACTTTCATGGACATGGATCACAAAATATCTTGATATGTTAACTCAAAAGACATTCCAATCTAGAATCATATTTTGATGGCGTTATCTGGGTTGGTTTTTTTGAACGTAGTGATTTGGAAAATTACTCGATATCAAGAATAGTTTTCCACACAGAACCTAGTAACCAAGAGGTTCTAGATTATATCCTTCACCATTATACTGAGCTTATTTTTAGTTCTTCTATCTCAAATACGGATGGCATTTCTATCCCCAGAATCAATCCTAAACGCCTCCAGCGTCTAGTACAAAAGGACTCGAAACTGTTGGCATTGGTACAAAGGCCCAACAAGCTCTCAAGCTCAATCAAGAAGCTCGTAAATTGCAACGTAAATCTTTAGCTAAATTGGAAAAAGATAAAGTTGCTGAAGCTAAGTTCCAGTTACGCAAAAAAAGAAGAAAGAAAAGCAAAAAGAGCATTAGCTAAAGAATCCAGAAATACTTCTTAGTTGAAGATATTTCTGGATTCTTTAGCTTTCCTCGTTATCGCTCTTCGCACAGTTTATATTGAGAAGCAGCTTGGGTAATCATTTTCTTTAGTTTAATTAATTCTTGTATCCTATTCTCGACTATCCTTTGATTCTGATAAAGTATATTTTTAATGTCGCCAACATCCATTTTCGTTATAATCTGTTTAATGTCTTTAACCGATAATTCCATATTACGAAAAAACAAGATATCCATAAGGACTAGAATTTCATCATAGGAGTAGTACCTATATCCATTACCCCCATTTTTATGTGCTGAAAGTATACCAGTCTTTTCATCATAGCGCAACGTATCAGTCGATACGTCGAAAAGTTTTGCTACTTCACCTATCGCCCATTTTTCATTCATTTCTTATAACCGCCTTCACGACTACATTTTTACTACTAGTCCATTAATAATATACTCCTATAGCTATAATATCCAATATAGAATTCATTCTAAATATCTCTTCTGCAATTAGAAAAGCCTATGAAGTCTTATTATTTAGTGCTTCACAGGCTCTATGTTGGTTTACGGAGGTGGCATCAATAGCATGTTAATAATTAGTGTGATAGTCAAAGTATCAGCATTACGCTAATACTTTGACTATCACACTATATTTTATCTTGGCCGAGATTTGAGGGATAAAGACAAAAATCCACTATAGGAATGCATATACTCCTAAAGCAGATTTCCTTATGTCTATTTATAATACATATCCTTATAACAATGTTTTATATGCAAACTAGTACCCACTGCTATTCCAATTCAACAGTTACCTGCACCTTCGCACCTACAGTTACTTTTCCAGCAGCAATCGTTGGTGCATTAGCATCCATACTCGCCCCTTTATAAGCTCGGCTTTCCATCATAACGGGATAATAAGAACTATCTGATTCATTGATTACTTTCACTGCAGAAACTCTTTTATTTAAAGTACTGGCAATAACCTCTGCCTTTTTCAAGGCATCCTTAACTGCTTCACTTAATGCTTCATTTCTTATTTCTGTCTCATTTTCTTTTTCAAAACGGATCGCATTTATTTCATTTGCGCCTGCAATGGTAAGTTCATTAACTAATATGCCAACTTTATCAACAGAAGTGGTAATTTCAATATTATTTATCACTTTATACCCTTTTAATTTGGGTAACCGATCATTTTCATAACTATATATGGAATCAATACGATATGCATCTGTTTTTATTTCATGATCTCTAACACCTTGTTCCTTAAGTTTAGCAAATACTTGATTTGCACTTTGGGTATTATCATTCTTTGCTTGTTCAAGATTATTATGAATCGTAGTGATAGAAAGACTAATCTTAGCAATATCAGGTGCAATTTCTTTTTGACTGCTACCCGCAACCTGCACCGTTGTGATTTGGGAAGCCTCATTAGCAAATACCGAAGTAGTCAGCAATAAACATACTGTAAACATAAACATTATTTTCTTAATCATTTTAGAATACCTCCACATGTTTTAATTATTGAAAGTCACTTTTTACGTACTTCTATATTATTAAACGCTTATATTTTGAAAAAGTAACGAGGTATTTAATTATTTTTTACTGCAAAAAAATCAGTTCCCTATAAGCACCTGTCACAGACCAAGATTATAAATCCGGTTGGCGTTATCAAAAAACACTTTATCATGATACTTGGCAGGAATAATATGTCCAACAAATTCAATATAGTTGGCGATATTCGCCAGCGGCCAATCTGTTCCATATAGCAGGCGGTCATAGTTGTCTAGGTATTCTAGCCATACTTTTAAGTGGTTAATATAGCCCTGCTTTCTTACAAAAAAATCTGACATGCTCATAATCTGGCCTTCTAAGATTCCTGAAAGATCAGCAGCTACATTGGGATTTTTTCCAATGACCGCGATAGCATCTATCAACCAGGGATTCCCAATATGACACATAACAAACTGCACATGAGGATAGCGTACTGCTACCTCATCTAAGGTCAAAGGATGACTGTACTTTAACAGAGCATTACTAGTGGCTGTCAATCCCGTATGAACGGCCACTGGTTTTTTATATTGCATTGCTAGCTGATAAAAGGGATCAAATAGGGAATCGTAAATATAAAAATGATTGTAGCCTGGATACAGCTTAATGCCTACACAATTCTTTCTTTTCAAATGTTTTTCTACCAAATCAGCTTGCTGGACTACCTCTCCTACTTTAAAAGAGGTGCTATCTAGACCAATGCAATAGCTAAGATTGTCAGGGTAGTGATGTTCCCCTAGCTCTAGACTGCCATTGCCCATGACCACACCATGAATAATGTTATGCT
>Ga0209340_1000284_pt1 | contig 63278 bp, 53 predicted proteins | sample EPASupsiteSAE323_FD_187266 | JGI IMG/M metagenome (GOLD analysis project Ga0209340, IMG submission 187266) | Bioremediated contaminated groundwater from EPA Superfund site, New Mexico - Sample SAE3-23 (SPAdes) (version 2) | ecosystem: Environmental > Aquatic > Deep subsurface > Groundwater >... | reverse complement strand
GAACACATGCCGGCAACTAATCAGCTTAACGCCTGACAATTCATTATTAAAAGCCCAGCAGACCGGTTTTGCTGGGCTTTATTGTGCTATCAGGACCTCAAATAACAAATCTGTGTTTTTCGAAACATCTTTGCTATGGCAATAAAATTGGTGAGTTAATCACATATACATGCCCCAATAATACTGGATTAACCCCAGAGCAGCAATTTGATAAATATCTAATTCTGGTTTGAAAATCTGGATGTTAATATCAAAAGACTTTTCCATGCTTTTACAGTCACATTGGGCAATCACATCTTTGCTGCTATCAATAAACCGAGTTGTGTAATGCAAATTATTATTTTCTACAGTAATTTGCCGTCCCTTATATTCAAAAGCAAGCGTTTTACCAGCCGTTATCAAAGAATTATCGCGTAAAATGAAGCTATTTTCCTTCTGCTGATCAGAGTACAATTCTACCTGCCACTCGGCTCTTCTAAAAAACAATATAGACTGTTTTACACGAATCAGTATATTGCCATCAGTATCTTCTGCTTGCAGATTGTTAAACACAGGACGGCCGGATAAATATGCAAATATCTTTTCGCCCAAGGACTTATAAAACTTTTTCACATATCCCATGATATTGTGATTTTCATCATATATTGGCATAGGGTTTGTAGATAGCATTAGTAAATTTTGTTTAATGGTGTAGGTTTCAACTTTATTAGCACCTTCCATTACCCTTCCCCCATTTGTTCAATATCGACTATTACAAGGTCTGTAGCAGGTACTATTTTCTACTGGCAGACTACTTTTTACGGACCGCCGCTTAAACTATACACGAGGAATTTATCATTGGACTGCTTAAGTATCAATAACGTTGGCACAACATTACGCTCGATTTGAAATTGCATTGACCTTGGGGTATCCATTACGGGTAGCCCGATTACTTTCTCCCCGGTTGGAACGAGTTCATCTCCGTTGACAGGCAATTCTTCAAAGGTTCTATTTTGCGGATTATAGTAGATTCTATCGTGATAGTATACTCTGTCGTTGCCATACCGTAGACGGTGAGCTAAATTGTATATATCTCCTCTTACGGACATAATTGCAGAAATTAGGACTATAATTAGAGCCCCAAGTAGTACAAATCTAAGCGGTTTCATTGATACATTTCTCCTTGGATACTTATAAATTCCGGCATAGCTTTGCGGCCATTCAACGTTCACTAATTAATCATAACCACCAACTGCCTGGGGCAGTTTTTTATATTCTTCTTTTTGTTCTATAGTCATTATTATGTTTTTGAAAACACTTCTCATCTGAGTTGCTTCAACAGACTCAAGCCATTCCCCGTAGCAATTATAGTCTTCCCATTGAATTTTCTTGGTTTTTCCATCCATATTAATTATCAGATAATATGTGATATTAGGGGTAACATAGCAACTAGGGTCGGGTTCAAATTTCTCAGGGTAATTAAGTATATTTATTTCTCGCATTTGTTTTTCTATAGCAGATAATTCCGCGGCTGTTAGGTCAAGGTCTATGGTCGTACTCCCAGCCGCAATCAAATCTTTAGTAATGGTTCCATTGAAGGTGTCAATTTCATTCCTGGCTGATATCCCATATTTCAATATAAAATTGAAATCTTTTTCCGTGCTCTCGGGAACAACTATCTGGCTCTCACCAAACCACTTTCTGTGCAATTGATCTACGGTTCCATCGGCCTTTAATTTTTTCAGCCCATCATTAATCATCGCAAGCAGGCTGCTATTTCCCTGCTTTACGTATATGCCGTAGGCCTCATTCGTCCTGGGTTGGAAAGTATTGTCTATAGTTTTGAGTGTTTTTCCCTTTGTCATACAGTAAAATCGTGTGATGCCCCAGTCACTAATTACCGCATCAACTCTGCCATTTTCCAGATCTAAAAAAGCTTCGCCGATTGAATCAAAAACCATGACCGCAGTCGCAGGGTCCTTAATTTTCACTTCATTGCATGCTTCCAGCCCTAGGGTTCCCATTTCTGCCCCCAGTTTTTTACCTCTCAGATCTTCCATATCGTTAATAGTCTTGTTATCCTTCTGAACGGTGACAACCAACCCATCGGTAAAATAGGTTTCACTGGCATCAATAACTTGCAGCCGATAAGGGTTAATTGACATAGCCGAAATAACACAATCAGTCTGATCGTTCTGAAGGGTTGAAATCAATTTATCAAAACCAACGGGTATAATATTAACATCATAACCTTCCACTTCACTGATAGCCCGGATAAGATCCATATCATAACCAACATACTGGGCATTTTGCACAAATTCAAACGGTGCATAGGTAGTTTCTGAGGCTACTCTCCAAGTTTTATTAGCAAACTTATCAACTGCCGGTTTCGAACTATCAGCTGGCCGCCATTTGACTTCTGCTCCCAAAACTTGACTTACAAATCCAAGCGGTACCATTACCCGCCCTCCGGAAATCGCCACCGGAACATCCAGGCTTATAGGAGAACTGTTGACAGTGGCAGCTTGGGAACCCACGGTGAGGACTATTGATTTGTCTGGGGTCTCAATGTTAATTTGGGGATCATACCATTGCACTTGGGCCCCCAGCGCCTCGGAAATGAATCTCACCGGAATAAGGGCACGTCCTTCAGTGATATAAGGTTTCTGATTGGGAAAATTGACCAACTTACCATTAACGGAAACAGATACGTCCGTTCCACTCAAGTTTACCTCTACCGTCTGTTGCGCTGCATTGCAGAGAAGCACTAATGCAACCAGCATGACAAGCGCTAACAACAAGACCATTACATATTTTAAGTGCTTCAGCAGTTTGCCAACCTCCTATCCAAATTTTATATATTATTTTGTATTATTATAGTTGTATTAACTAATTATGGAAAGATATTAAATGAATAGGTCAGGCAAATCAAATTTTTTATCTATGCAAAGTTTTATGGTTTTCATTCGTATTATGGTTAAAAGGAGGTCAAGCATTTGCATGAGGCATTACATACAAACGACTATTTGCAAAGAGTAGTTGATAAATACTCAGATATGCTTTTCAGAATAACTTTGCTGCATCTTAAAAATAAAAGTGACGCTGAAGATGCTGCTCAAGACGTGTTTTTCAAACTAGTTGAAAAAGAGCATATTTTCGAAAGTGATGAACATGAAAAGGCTTGGCTTATCAGAGTTGCAATTAATGTCTGCAAAGATCGTTTGAAGAGTGCATGGTTTAGAAAAACCGTTGTTTTTGAGGAAAACTTATATAATACTACCCCAGAAAAAAAGGAAGTACTTTCTTCTGTTTTGGAACTTCCAGTAAAATACCGCAGTATAGTTCTGCTATTTTATTATGAGAACTACAGTATTGCGGAAATAGCCAGAATAATTGGCAAAAAGGAAGCCACTATTGGCTCACAACTGCACCGGGCAAGGAAACTGCTTAAAATCAAGCTTGAGGAGGACTTCGATAATGAATAAGGAGATTCTTAGGTCAGCTTTTGATGATATAAGGGCCAGTGACGAGCTTACGCAGAGAATAATAAATTCAATAACTAGAAAAAACATCCCCCAAACTTACGCGGTGAAATATTATCGGCAACTAATTATAGGCTTTGCTTCTTTGATTCTGGTTGCCAGTGTGGTAGGTATTTGCTTTAATTATAACTTTTCCCCCCCCCTCCCCAAGGAACCTTATATTAATTTCGCCAATCATGAGAGTTCTATAGGTGGCAGTGGTGGCGATGTATGCGAGATGTTCTTGTCAGGCGGAAGTATGTATTATACCGATTATCAAGATAAGCTCTACCGCTTCAATAGCCCAACTAAAGCTGGCGAGACTGTTTCTACCCTGGAAATTAGCTACGCATCACGAGTATTCGAAGATAGAGGATTTATTTATTACTCAAATGCCAGTACCATTTTCCAGCGTGATATTGGTAAAAACACATCCGTACCGCTCGTATCGGGTAAAAATATTGGAGTTAACGCTGTCCGTAATGGTCTGATTTTATATACTCTAGCCTTTAAAGATGATACCAGCGGAGGGTTTACAGAATTCGAGTATCATATTTTTGATCTTGCCAGCTACAAGGATGAGGTGCTTTTTGCTCGTTCCAAGGATTCATGGAATTTCCTGGATTTTGATGGTGAGACTGCTGTTGCAGATGCATTTACAAGAAATGACTCCGGACTTTTCGCAATTGATATGGCAACCCGAACACCTAAAAATCTTTTGAATTTAAGTGTGCATGAAGGCAAGATACTTAATGGAATATTTTATTATACGTCTCATGATGAACCTGGCTTATGGCGCATTGGTCTAAATGGTAATGGAATGTCGCAAATTCCTGTGCCGGACACAAATGATCCTTCTGCTTTTGTTGGCCGCATTACAGGTTATGGTGACTATCTTTATGTGGCAGATTGTTTTGATGGAGAAAACAACATTATTCAGATAAATTTGCAGACGCACCAAACTACTATACTTGCTGAAGGCCTTGGCTCAGTGTGGAAGCTCTGCACAGATGGAAAAACCCTTTATGCATATGACACCAAGTCTCCAGCTGATATGCACGGCGATATAACTGTAATTCCTCTATCATAGGCAAAATACCCTCGTGTTCTCATAGAATTTTGCAGGCTAATGATGGCAGCTAAAGGAGATACGTCAATGAAGAAATGTTTAATATTGTTATTTATTATGGCAATCCTATTGTTAAGCGGTTGTAGTGAGAAGCCCAATATACCAAGTATAGATAATATTAAGACGATAAATCTCAATCTAAATATGGCGAGCAATTCGATACCTCCGCTGCACTTGAACGACTCAAGAGATAAGGAAACTATTATGAAAGTTTTAGGATGGTTAAATGCTTCGCAATTAGTCGGCGAAGACAAGGCTCATGTGATTCCAAAAGGAGGCGGCCCAACTGTTTTAGAAATAGAATTAGAAAACGGAGATTATGTTTATATCGAGCCAGCGCTTGATTCAATAACTAGCAAGTTAGCCAATGGAAGCACACTTATCGAAATGCACCCTGTAAATGATCAAATCGTCTTTAAGAATAAGGAAGCAGCGGTTCGTCTTAATTCACCGGAACTTTATGCTTGGATTTCAGGTGGATGGAAGGAAGATCTTAAATTATAATTACTGAGTTGGTTGCGGCATCCCAGTTGACCTGATGACCCAGCGCTTCAGCCAAAGCCCGGACAGGCGCATACGTCCGTTCATTAAACAACTTAGTTGGCAGGATGGTTGAACCGACAACTACTTTTATTTCAGCTGTAGGAACTATCGGAATATTTACCGGCAGCACCAAGGCTGTATTAGTAGCCGCATCCCACTGAACTGTCCGACCCATAAACTCGGCTATGGCACGCACCGGCGCCCAGGTACGATCTTCGATAACATAGCCCTGCATAACCTGCCCATTATAAATAATGTTGATTGTCGATGGGTCGGTCAGATCCGCAAATAATCTTGACCATGGGAAATTAGGCCCCGGGCAGTTAGGACGATTCACGCTATCAATGCGATAATGCCCTATGATATGATCTGTAGTAATCGGCAGCTTCCATTTTGTTATCAATTGTTGCTGAAGCCACAGGGTCGATTGATACTGAGTCTCAGTTAAGGTGCCATCATAACCCTCGTGTTCAATGCCCAGGGTATATCGGTTGGGATTCGTGCCGTCATACAGCGACCAATTAGGATTGTTGACAGCGCCAGCATGCCAGGCTGTATCCTCATCCTTTACCAGTTGATAGATTGCTCCGGCACGATCGACCAAATAGTGGGCACTTACTTGAGATGCCGGATTACTTAACCAGGCAATTGCTCCAGATGCTGAACCTGCTGTTATATGATCGACGATTGCAATTATGGTTTTCCCGTTGCGTCCCACTGAAAAGTTGGGCGAAGGGCTCCAGATAATATCCATTTGTTAACCTCCTATAAACCTTTCTGATTTTGATCTGGCTGGGCATTGGCACCACTATTGGCAGTAGTGTTTGTTTCAGTAGGATCACTGTCCTGGGTACTCCCCAAGCCCAACACGGCAGCCGTGCCTGACACAATGCCCGGAATTGAGCCAATCGTTTTTAAATAGATGAAGAGCCGTTTAACACCGCCGCCAATAATACAGCCAGTGCCGATATAACCCAGCCAGTGGTGCTTCCACCAGTCAAGCCCCAGCATTGTAAATATGTCAAAATGCCCTTGCCAACATATCCATGCTCCAAGAACACAACTAAATCCATAGGATACTGTCCAATGGTAATCATCCGGCAAATAGGGGATTTTTTCTGCTAGGGTCTGAGTGAACAACGTAACTGCTTCAATCATGCCAACCAGGAAAGCAATTGCAATAAAGGCTTTTCCTATATCACTTAAGTTATTTCCATATCCCATTACATCACCTGCCCTGCTGTTTGATAAGCCACTAAGACAGCTGCAAATTTTATTGCTGACTATAATTGCCTATTTTGGCCACAATAGAAATTAAATTGTTGAGCGCACGATGGTATCCATAACTGAGCATTTGGTATTTTTTGTTACTCCGTTAAAATATAATATGCTCTTGATATTGCTTATGGTTACAGCTGTTTATTTCACTTTTTATCTGCATAAAAAAAACCGCCTTTGGCGGTTTGGTATCGGTATGCGGATGTTGACAGTTAAATCTACCCTCTGTTTTTATTGTAATTGATCCTCGTTTCCCTTTGAAAACTTGTATCGATTACTCCATACCTCTTGCGCTTCTTATTTTTGCGTCTAATAAACCATCGTAAAGCGAAAAGAAGCATGGTTGCTGCCGCGATGATCTTTATAATAATTAAGCCAATATATATTAATATGCTCAGCCAAGTATTACTCGTATTGGTCGTATTGGGGAGACTCTCCAACATAATGGAGCCTAGGTTACTGTACATCAAATCACTCTGATTTTTCAAATGAATGTCTGCTTTAAGTTGGGGATTGGGGACGCCAGGGTTGTCGCCGGAGGCGTAGTCAACCGCTATATCGCTAACATTCACATTTTTATGTAATAACCAAGTATATGGAATTTCTTTGACTTGGTTAATGATTTTTTGGGCTGATTCCAAATTATCCTGGGGATTGGCAAGGTTATCCGTGCTAACCGCTGGCAGCATTATCGTCGTTGGGTTGAATTCATCAAATCCATAATCTAGCAGAGTTTTAGTATCATTATATACCCCACTGCCCAAACTTTTTAAAACCACCACGATCAGTTCCCGATCACCCCTGCGGGCAGCCGTAACCAATGTACACTGGGCTTCCTTGGTATAACCGGTCTTGCCTCCAATCACCCCATCGTATTTATATTTACCAGGCTTCAACATCTTATGTTCAGTCCAGAAATAGCGTGGTTTAGATTTCATATTAGTAGGTGGTATTTCGTATTGCTGGGTTGCAAATATTCGGCGGAACTGCTCATTCGTTAGGGCCTCTTTAGTTATCATCGCCATGTCATAAGCGGTAGTGACATGTTCATCGTTAGGCAAACCATTAGCATTGGCAAAGTTGGTATGCAGCGCACCTGCCGCCGCCGCACGCTTATTCATCAATTTCGCAAATTCCGGGATACTGCCGCTGATCTGTTCAGCAATACCATTGCTGGCTTCATTGGCAGATGGCAGCATCGCCGCCATTAAGGCTTGCTCCATAGTTATTTGCTCACCCACCTCCAAGGCAATGTGGGATGATCCTTTATCGATGCTGTAAATTGCCTGATGGGACATGGTTATAACGTCATTCAAGTTGCTATATTCGAGGCCCAAAAGAATGGTCACAATTTTGGTTATAGAAGCCGGGTACAACTGCTCATTCATACTTTTTTCATACAGCACCTGCCCGGTCCTGGCATCCATCAGAACAGCTGCTTCGGATTCTATGGCGGGATATGAAGTATCAGCTGCAAAAACCGGAAGAACACAAAATATTGTTATGATTAAAGCCAAAATTACTATCAGTGATTTTTTCACAAGTAAACCTCTTTATTAGAATTGGTGACACTAGAGAACAAAATATTTGGTGACTTAGATTAGAAAGGGCCGGGCTGCGGCCTAACTCCTAATATTATAATATTTACCTTTCATGATAACAAACTACTTGATCAATTAGCTTTACTGGTTTTGGTCCAAATCTTCATATCGGCTGCATCTTTTATGAGTTGGTCTCTGAAAATAGGGTTGGCAATCGAGATCAGCGCTTCAGCTCTTTCCCAGGTGCTTTTACCTTTGACATTAACGATGCCAAATTCAGTAACAACATAATGGGTCGTGGTTCGGTTGGAAGTGACTATGGAGCCTGGTTTTAGGATCGGATTAATCCGGGAGTGAAGTTCTCCGTCTTTGTCATAGGTTGAGGACAAACAGATAAAACTCTTGCCGCCTTTGGATCTATAGGCACCCATAACAAAATCAGCCTGTCCCCCATTGCCACTTATCTGCCTGGTCCCATCTGATTCCGAGGAAACTTGGCCAAATAAGTCAACTTCAAGAGCATTGTTTATGGACATGAAATTGTCCAACTGCCCAATTATATAGGGCTCATTGGTGTAATCCCCGGGGTAAGCTGCTAACTCAGGGTTGTTATCGATAAACCTGTATAAATCTTCGGAACCAAATGCGAAACCATATATCTGTAAACCCCTATCAATGCTCTTTTGACGGCCATTCACCTTGCCCGTTTTGGTAATTTCTAACAGAGCATCGACATACAGTTCAGTGTGAACCCCAAGGTCCTTAAGATCTGATTGAGCGATTACCCTGCCTACGGCATTGGGCATTCCCCCAATCCCCAACTGGAGGCATGCCCCGTTGGGAATTTCATTCACTATGAAGCAGGCGACTTTCGTGTCAATCTCACTGGGATCGGCCGGTGTAACCACAATTATTGGGCTATTGGTTCCCTCTACGACATAATCTACCTGGGAAATATGCAGCTTGTCATCATACCCTCCCAAGGTTCTGGGCATATTTCTATTTACTTCAAAAATGATCATCCGGGATTTTTCCAGGGCGGCCATTAACCAGGTGATCTGCGGCCCGAGACTAAAATAACCATGTTCGTCCATGGAACTAACCTGAAATATACTGATATCTATAGGTTCAATATTTTCCCGGTAATACCGAGGTGTTTCCGACAATCTAATCGGAATATAGCTGCCCCAGCCTTTATCGATAATTCTACGATCGATACCACTCAGGTGCAGGGAATGCCATTTGAAGTGGTCCCCAGCATTATCGCTCTTCATGATTTCTGGCATGCGCAGGCTTACCGCCGATCTGACCTTAACGTCTCTCAGCTCAGAAGCTCGCAGTGCCAGGGCTTTATCGATTTCTATAGGCTGTCCACAGCTTAAGCTATAATCAAGCCAGTAACCGGATTTTACCATCCTGGCGGCAGCATCTGCTGAAATAAGCTTGCTTAGATATTCTTGCTTAATATCTAGATTTCTTACAACTTCCCTCATTAAATATTAACTCCCCTGCAAAATTAATTAATAAAAAATGTTTCCAGCCAGAATTATAATTCCATTCTTTTTACAATAAACCTCCTTTTTAAATACTAATTTTGTATCCGCGGCTAAATATTTTACAATAAACCTTTTGATAGTCTATATTCTCCTACTTCAAATATTGATGGAATGCAAAATAAAAACCCCTTCCTTATTGGAAGGGGCAGTTGGAAAGTAGCTTAATGTAGCGATTTAAGATACTCTACTAAGTTGTTTTTCTCGTTAGTATCTAAGTTTAATTTAAACTGCGTGTTGTAATGATTAACTACATCCAGCAAGGTTTTGGCACTGCCGTCATGGAAATAAGGAGCAATGGCCCAGACCCCTCGCAGTTGCGGGACTTTATAAGTTCCATCCTTGAATACCGGGGAGTTGGCGTGTAAGGGATTCATTCCGACCTCTTCTGGTGTAACCTTCTGGTTATTAGTAAACAATGGCGGCGTATGGCAGCGGGTGCAATTTGCCTTACCCTTGAACAATTGCTCTCCCAGCACTGCTTTAGCCGAATCAAAGGATCCAGGATTGGGCGCGGGTGGTTCAATAGTTTCGATGTAGGCAATAACGGCCGGCATTTTCGGACCGATCAGATCTATACCATCCCCAAGATCCTGATTCACAATGCCCCATTTCTCAGGAGGTTTAAATTCTCCATTGCCATGCCCAATAATGTCCATAGTAAAGTGGCTGCGCTTTTCGGCATTGTCAAAAGTACCATTCCAATTGAAATATTTAATGCCCTTGGTGCCAAAAGCAGCCTCTATGACCGCGGGATTATCAACCCCATCATCAGCTTCATTGTTAAAAGTCACATCAATTTTGCCTGGCCCCCAGCTAAGGAAGGTTTTCCGGGTGACACTATTTATGGTCGGCGATAGGGCTAGAATGGCCCCAATATTAAGCTTGGTATTAGGCACTCCATCCAGGCGTTCACCTTTCTCATTGACTGTACTATGGCAAAATGCGCAGCTAATTCCCCAGCGTTTTTTGCCATCATCACCCATAACCTCCTGGATTCCAACTACCTTCCCTTCATTATCGGTAAGTACCCCCAGCGTTTTCTCGCGCGTAGCTGCCGGTGTGGCTAACAGAGTGGTAAAGGGCAGTTTCAAGGTATCTGTGAAATAATATTCATCACCATAGGTATCATAACGGAATATATCCTGACCCGACGCTTGTACATTCTCAGTAGCCGGTGGTGATGGCTCTATGGGTTTCTTAGCCCGGTTGGATGGGAGAAGCAGCCAAACTGCGGCTATCAAAACGACCACCACGACCAGCACTCCAATCACCGGAAAACTGCGTGATTTCTCCATATACACCTACCTCCTTTTAATCTAGCAGAGATATTTTTCCCTGTTCATCGGTCATTATTCTCTAAAAGAGTATTGAATTAGAAATGTATATTGTTTGGGCAAGTATTTGGATTAAACCTGGTTTAGAGGGTAATAATACCAAATGATGGATTGATCCCATAGATTCATGCTGCAGGTTGGATGGTGAGATAATAATTAATATTAAGGAATGTTTCTCCTTGGCCTCGGAAATGAAAACCGGATTGGTGCTGCTAATCTTGATTGGAGTTAGCTCCGCCCTGGGCAGTATAATAGCTCCCACCACATTTTATAACTTGAGGGGGTTTCAGCTTCTGCTCTTTCTGCTGCTCCTCAATATGACTCTCTGCGTCGTTCGCACCTTAACTGGTTATATAAAGCAGTACAATAATAGGGGAGCAAAACAACAGTATTACCCGCGCAAGCTCGGAATCCTATTGATTCATTTAGGGTTTATTGGCATTTTGCTCGGAGCGACTCTAAACGTTTATTATGGACAGAGTACTCAAATAGCCATATTGAAAGGCAACCAACTAGATACGGCTGATGTCATTACCAGCAAAGCACCTTTTATGTTGCAGCTTGATGATTTTAGAGTTGAGTTTAATCCCGATGGTTCTCCAGCTCAGTATTACTCGGATATGACTGTCCTCGAGAATGGCTCTATAAAAGAAAAAGGATCGATAAGTGTGAATAATCCTCTGCAATACAAGGATATTAAGTTTTATCAGCAGGATTATGGATACGTAGTGAAAGGAAAATATCCCAATGATAAGGGTAAGGAAATAGAAGCTCAACTTGCTGAAGGATCAATATTAGAAATACCGGGGACTAAGCGAGTAATGAAGGTGCTGCAATATGCGCCGGATTTTGATCCTAACCGGGGGCTCAATCAGACAACGGGCAGAGCTGATAATCCCCGTATTATATTTTCCGTATCCGAAAATAATCAGCTTCTGGAAATAGGAGCAGCTAGATTCAATGAGAAGATTGATATTGATAATAACACGGCGATGTATTTCATCGGAGTTGAACCCTATACAGTGCTGAAGGTAAAATCAGATCCGGGACTGCCACTGACGTTCGCCGGGGGGCTAATGTTTGTCTGGGGACTAGCTCTGACTCTGCTGTTCAAGCCTGTTAATGTCAAACCCAAGGGAATTATGATCGGATAGGAGACAATGATGGCAACAGTATTTCAAGTTTTAATATATACAACTCTGATAGCATATGCCGCTGGAGCTGTATTGTACTTGGCTGGCTCCAGCTCCGCAACCCGGAAGGGGTTATTAGCAGCCTCTTGCCTGGTAGTGATTGGTTTTATCAGCAATCTTATGGCATTAATATTAAGGACAATCATGGTCTCCCGGCTTCCGCTGAGCAGCAGTTATGAATTTATTTTGATTTTCACCTGTATTACCGTAAGTTTTTATCTTATCTATGAGTTTAAAACCGGTGAGAAAGGGGCAGGTGGCGTGGTGCTGTTGATTGCAGCTATGCTTATTCTGTCAGTTGTATTGATGGCGCAGGGACAGTTTGGAGAGGTGACCCCTCTAATGCCGGCGTTAAAAAGCCCCTGGTTAACCGTTCATGTATTAACCGCTGCCACCGCCTATGCCTGCTTCGCATTAACAGCCGGTTTGGCAGCTAGACAGTTGATAAGCAACAACCCAGACATTACCGAAGAAAATGTCTATAAGATTGCAGGGGCAGGCTTTACACTGCTGTCGTTATCCATCATTCTCGGTGCTATCTGGGCGGAACAAGCCTGGGGCTCATACTGGAGCTGGGATCCCAAAGAGGTATGGGCTTTAATTACCTGGATAATCTATGCGGTATATCTGCACCTGTACAGGAGCAGTCAATTAAAAAGCAAAACTGCCAGCATTCTGCTTCTAGCAGGCTTTGCGCTGGTTTTATTCACCTTTTTCGGAGTTAACTATTTGTTGCCCGGAATGCATAGCTATGCTGGAATTATGAAAGGTGCGGCAATGAAATTTTCCTAAATAATTTACCTATGTGCCAATGCCAATGTATCCCTGGCTATAACCAGTTCTTCGTTGGTGGGTATAACCAATATTTTTACTTTGGAATCTGCCGCGGATACATCTACCTGTTGCCCTCTCACCTTATTTTTTTCAACATCAAGTTTAAGGCCCAGGCTATCCATGTTACTGCAGATGATTTTCCTAATATCATAGCCATTCTCCCCAATACCAGCGGTAAACACCAGGCAGTCAGCACCGTTTAACTTGGCGACATAGTTGCCTATGTATCCTTTTACCCGATTGCAGAAGATGGTTAGGGATAGTGCTGCTCTTGTATTGCCGGATGCAGCCGCCGCTATGATATCGCGCATATCACTGGATACTCCGGATACTCCCAGCAAACCTGACTTCTTATTTAAATAATCGTTGATTTTACCGGTGTCCAGTCCCAACTTATCCATCAAATAATATACAATAGCCGGATCAATATCACCACAGCGGGTCCCCATCACCAGCCCCTCCAGAGGTGTGAATCCCATAGATGTGTCGATTACTTTACCATCCTTGATGGCAGCCATACTGGAGCCATTACCAAGATGGATAGTGACTATTTTGCATTGTTCATAAGGTTTACCCAGCATTTCTGCCGCTTTATGGGCTACATAGTAATGTGAGGTTCCATGAAATCCATATCTCCTCACCTTGTACTTCTCGTATATATCATAGGGCAGTGCATATAAATAGTGTTCGGGGGTCATGGTCTGATGAAATGCCGTATCAAAAACAGCGATATGGGGAACATTGGGCATTAACTGCTCACAGGCCTCGATACCCATCAGATTGGGTGGGTTATGCAGCGGGGCAATATCAAAACAATCTCGGATGACCTTTTTAACTTCATCATTAATAATCACCGATGCGGAAAAACTTTCACCGCCGTGAACCACGCGATGGCCTACGGCTTCGATTTCGTCCAGATTACGAACACAGCCATACTCATCATTGACTAAAACATCTAAAATCATTCTCATTCCCGCTGTGTGATCTGGCATTTCTTGCTTTATTATTACTTTTTCTTTACCAGCCGGTTCGTGTTCCAGAATAGTCCCCTTTATCCCTACCCTATCCAGGAGACCTTTGGCAAGGACTGATTCATCGTCCATATTGAATACCTGATATTTGATTGAGGAACTTCCCACATTCACAACCAGAATCTTCATTACACAATAACCTCCTTTACCTACATCTTAGTTGTAACACAGCTTGGTGGCAGAGGGAATCTGATGTAAAAAACAGTACCAGTTAAATCCGTTTCTATGTCTATTTTAGCATTATGGCGGGCAGCTATTCTATAGCATACTATCAGCCAGGACTACAAAACCGTTTACATGACCATACTGATTTCGCTGCCGCTGACGGACTTTTTTACTACTACCTTCTTGTCGATACGCTCTTTTAACTCCCCTACATGAGAAATTATCCCCACCGTGCGGTTACCGCTGGTCAAAGCACTGAGAACTGAAATTGCTTGGTCAAGTGATTCAGAGTCCAAAGCGCCAAAGCCTTCGTCAACAAAAATGGTATCCAGTTGGATCCCTCCCGCAAAACGTTGGATCATATCCGATAACCCCAGAGCCATAGCTAGAGATGCTTTGAATGATTCACCTCCGGAAAGGGTTTTTACACTACGGCTCTTGCCGGTGTAATTATCTATGACGTCCAGCTCCAACCCAGTCTGGCTCTTCAAATTACCTGCCCCCACTTTACGGATAAGTTCAAACCTGCCTGCAGTCATATAAGAGAATCTTTTATTAGCTTCGTTGATAATCTGATTAAAGTAGGTTGCCTGAACATACTGCTCAAACGCCAGCTTTTGTTTCCCACTCAGATCCCCATTGGCAGTATCAGAAAGGTTTCTTAAGGCTAGGTATTTTTGTTCTATCTGCTTCATTTCATTTTGTTTGGACAGGGTGGTATTCTGGATTCGCTTGTTGGTTTCCAAGCGGCTATAGATGGTAAGTCGCCTCTCTTCTGAAGCTTTCTTTGCCCTCATCAACTCGATTTTCTTTTCAAGATATATCCCCATGTCAACGTATGTATTACCCTTGATTTCTTCCTGCAAATTGGCTATATCTTTTTTGGTTGCCTTTACCTGCTCATCATAGACTTCAATATCATTTTTCAGGAACGCGAGCTCTTCTTCGGTCATCAACATCTCGAGGTACTGCGCTTCATCGATAAATCCTCGTTCACGCAGGTTGACCATAAATTTAGCCTGTGCTGACTCCAAGTCTGTCTGAGCAGTTGCGAACCGGTCTGACAATTCCGAAATGACTGCGTTAGCATTTGATACATCATTCCTGCAATCGTTAAAACTCTTTTCGGCCATTTCCAAAGCAGTTTTGAGCAATGCGAACTTTTCCTGTTTACGTCTTATATCTTCTTCAGCTTCTTTTCTGCCGGGGAATAACAGCTTGGCAGTGATCGCAGAGATTTGGGCCGCAATACTACTCTGAGCAATTTTTAAATCACTTATTTCGTTGTTCAGATTTAATATATCAACCGACATTTTCTCAATTTCTGGTTTTATCCTGGCTAACATGATCTCACATTCTTTTTTGCGTACGGTTTGCCCCCTTAGGTTCACGACCCTCGCTAGGCAATCCCCTAAATGAACCTTGATCTTTTCTATTTCATCAACCAAAAGGGCCGGGATACCCGAAAAATCATCACATTCCAGTACTTGCCGGACAGATCTGGTAAATGACTCTTCGCCGGCTTCCACTTTGGCTTTCAAGGTACTTGCAGTGACACTACACTTATGAGTCTTTTCTCTGGCGGTTTCAGCATTCTTCTTGGCTTGCTGCAGTTCAATCTCCGAAGGTGACTCTGCAGTCTTTACCGCTGGTAAAGGGTGGGTGGCAGAACCACACACGGGGCAAGGCTGCCCATCTTCCAACATGGCGGCCATAATGCCTGCCTGCTCATTAAGAAAAGCTCTTTCCATCTTTTCGTATTCCAATATCCTGGCATTACTCTCCACCTGAGCCATCAAGTAATCTGATTGGGTCAAAACATATTTCGCCTTATTTTTATCTAAGGCCGACAAATCTTGTTGAAGGTGCTGCAATTTATCAGCCAAATTTTCGGCATTCTCGAGCTGCTTTTTGGCTCGCTCTTTTTCCACATCAACGTCCTGCAAAGTTATAATTTCGTCATTTACTAATTTTTGTTCACCCTCAAGCTTTTCTTTTTCAATTTGGCTTGACTCAATAGTCTTAATTTTCTTCTCCAGATTTATTTTAGTAAGATCTGCATCCTTCTGTAAGGTTTCCAATTCCCTATAAATTGATAATGTACTTACAGCAACATTTATTTCTCCAGTTAGGGCCTCACGCTCGGGATCCTTATTCTTTTCGGCTTGATACAAATCTTCCAGCCTGCATAGCTCGGGTTCTTTGGCACCTAAAATTAGCTTTTGAGCTTCGATCCCGCTTTGCAGATTCAGTGCAGACCTGCGAATTCTAACCAGTTCATCCGCTAAAGGTTTCACATAGAACATGGCGTTTTGCGATGCTCCCAGCTTGCTTCTCTTCTCGTCATATTCACCCTGTCCTTTTTCAAGGACATTTAAATACTGCTGCGACTTGTCCAGTTTTTCCAGGCGGGCATTAATAGCTGCAGCATTGTCTATAGCCGAATTCAGCTTGGTTAATTCGTCTTGCAGGTTATTACCGGTCAAGACTTCTGCTGCTTCAGCATTTTTATCTTCTTCGATCAAGGTATGCAGACAGGTCAGTAATTTATCCAATACATGTATGTTGTTGGTCTCTTTGATTTCGGCCAATTCCCCATACATCATCTGATCTTGTGCACATGATATCTCACCCGCAAGCTGCAATATGCTTTTACGCAAATCTTCATACTGACCCTTGAGGCTGTTGGCTTGATTCTTAAGCTCATTTTGGAATTGCTGATAAATGCTCGTGTTGAAAATTTTTCGAAATATCCTGCCTCGCTCATCAGTACTGGCCAGCAGCAGCTTTAAGAAATCCCCCTGAGCGATCATAGCGATCTGTGCAAACTGATTTCTATCTATACCGATTAGTTCTTTTATGGCCTCAGTAACAGCCGTATTGCCTGTTTTTACTTCACCACCCGGCAATGTCAGAATGGCATTAGCATTCTCAGGTGTTGTTCCTTGACCGCTTTTTTTGGCTCGTTCATATTTGGGGTTACGCTCCACTTTATAAAGTCTCCCGCGATACATAAACTCCAATTCAACGAAAGTCTTGTCATCAGGAGCCGCAAAATCGCTGCGCAGCATATAGCTCTCCCGGTTAGTTCCGCTAGCTTCACCATAAAGGGCAAAAGTAATAGCATCGAAGATAGTAGTCTTGCCAGCCCCGGTGTCTCCAGTTATAAGATATAACCCGCTATTACCAAAGTCAGCAAAAGGCACTTCTACTCGGTCTGCATAGGGGCCAAAGGCACTCATTACAAGCTTGACTGGTTTCATGATTAATGGCCTCCCAGCTTATCAAGTAATTCAGCAATAATGATCATCTTTTCATCATCTATTTCCACGTTGTTCTGCAATCTATAGAACTCCTTAAAGAGCTGTATGGGTGTTTTCTGGGCGACGTCTTCGGCGGCGGTATCGAAGTTTATTGACTTAGTCCTTTTGTTTTCATAATCAAGACCCATAACATTGGGGTAAAACGTACGAACCCTGCCGATCGCATCCATAATATCCTCTTCATCGGTCAGCGTAATATGAAGGTAGTCATCCTTATTAGCTCCCCCAAAGGTTTGCGGCGACAGCAACTGATCAATCGGACCTTTAATCCTGCGCATATCCCGGAGAGCCACCAGCGGGATCGTTTCGATCTGCACTTCACCCTTTCTGCCAAAGTCAACCACGGTTACCGACTTGATATGTTTCGCCTCCGAAAAAGAATATTTCAGGGGCGAACCTGCATAACGCACTGTTTCTCGTCCTATGCCCTGCGGGCCGTGGAGATGCCCAAGGGCGACATAGTCAAAGCAGTCAAATATAGAAACATCAATGTTGTCTATTCCGCCCACAGTTATACTCTCGGACTCGCATCTTTCCGGTTCTATTCCGCCACTGGTAATGAACTGATGCGCTATCAAGACATTTCGCCTCGAATCATCTATGACAATGTTGTTTATAACGGTCTGAACAGCCTCCTCATAACTATCGACAACTGCGTCCGGGTAGAATCTGCGAACATGAGCTGGCTTGATAAATGGCAGCATATAGATATTCAGTTCCCCAATTTCGTCCTCAAGCACTGTCGGAGTAATTGTACCGTTGAACACTCTGGACATATGGATATGTTGTCCTGACATGATCCGAGCGCCAAATGCTATCCTTTCGGGCGAGTCATGATTTCCGCTGATGACAAAACACGGTATGCTGCGCTCAGCTATAAGCGTTAGGAATTCATCAAACAATTCCACCGTCTCTGCTGCAGGCATGGATTTGTCATATACGTCTCCGGCGATTAAGATTCCGTTGGGTTTAATTTCATCAGCAATTTGCAGTATTTGGTGCAGTATATACTTCTGATCTTCCAGTAAATTAAATTCGTTGACGCGTTTACCAATGTGCAGGTCTGATAAATGCATTAATTTCATAATAACCTCCATTATTCCGCCAAGAGAAACTCTCTTTTCACAAACAAGATATTGGCTAAATTCTACATATATTTCCTGTTTCCTTTCTTATGTAAAATATCCCAGGCAAAATTCGTAATTGAACACGAAAGAGCCTACCAAGATGATTAAACACCCTGGCAGGCTTATGACTAAGTACCGATGCCCCATTCAGTGATATAAATTGACCGATAAGGAGATAGCATCATCACCTTAACAGCGTTGTGTTTTCAGCGGTTACCGCATTTGTATTTCAGCCAATTTTTGCCTGGATGGATATATACGAACTAATTAGGTGGAATTACTTCTATTCATTTTTGGTTCTATTATTGATAGGGTTAGGAGGTAAGTTGATTCACCAGGCAGTAATTGGCAAGGGCTTAAAGAAAGGGATTAGCTAGCTATAAAAAGTGTTGCACATTTAACTGTAATAAAAAAAGTGGAGCCGTCAGCCCCGTTTGATTTAATCGTTTAGGGTATGCATTAAAAGATATTTAAGCAAAATATTTTATAAAGGAATCGCTTGGCTGCGAACCGGGATTTAAAAAGAACTGCTCGATGAGCAGTTCTCAGATCGTCAAAAAAGGCTAATAGCGGCGTTAATTCGGAAGACCAATTCAATCGACGTACCCCATGTACGCCTCAATCATTGGCCTTCCGATTGCCTTGCTCTTAACCTTTTTTGCTCGCTCTGGCAGGGTGTCGACTTTATCGACACCCTGAGAACTGCTTGATGAGCAGTTCTTTAATTATTGATTACTATATATTTGTACCATAGTTTCGAAAACTTGCAGAATTAGATGCCTGAATTCAATTCTTCCCCTGCTTAACCCTGTTTTGCTCCGGCTCTTGGGTAGTCGGGCTTGGGGTTTGATTCTGAATCTGATTCTGCTGTTGGTCTCCTGAAGATTGGGTCTGGATCTGGGGCACTATTTGGTTTTGGTATTGATTCTGTACCTGATTCTGCTGCTCTCCGCTGGTTTGATCCTGGAGCTGATTTTGGTACTGGTATTGATTCTGAATCTGGTTCTGGACCTCATCTCCGCCTTGAACCTGGCCCTTATTTTGGTACTGATACTGATTCTGAGTCTGGTTCTGTACCTGATCTCCGGCTTGAACCTGACCATTATTTTGGTACTGATTCTGGATCCTATTCTGATCTTGCAGCCTTTGTCTATTTTGGTAGATTTCTTGATCAGCAGCCATGATCATGGCACGGGTTCTCTCATATTCCTGTGACTGTATCCCGGCTGTCCCGGATGACTGCAACAACTCGTTTGCTTTGGATATGATCTCCGTGATTCTAGCGCCCCGGTATTGTTCTACAGTAATGTTTGGATCAAGAGACTGCATCATCGATATTAATCTCAACTTACCCGGGGAGATGCCCATGTCTTGGGCTTGACTCCTGATTTGCAGGTTTGAGCAGTCAGCATACAAAACAGCCTCTATATCTTTTTCACGCAACAGTAACTGAACTCTATCCCTGGTTCTATCTCTCAATAGGATAGCCTTATCTTCATTATCCGAAAGGGCAGTTAAGGCTATGACGGTTGATCCATCTTCGGCAACGTAGCCCTGTTCTACTGCTGCTTGCACTAATTCTTGCAGCGCGCTTTCTACAGATACATTTATTACCCGATTTTGTTTCAATAGGGCTTGCCCATCGGCGTTGATACCTTCGGCACGCACAACTCTATTAAAGGCATTCACTCCCAGTTCCACACTGGGGTTGATATCCAGGCTGACATAGTTCACCGGTGTATTATAGTAGGCATATCCGCCGATCAGGATCATCAAACAGGCTGCAATTGAAGCTGTGGCACCCATTAGTTTTCTCATGGCCCCATCCCCCTTTCTTGAATCTATCCTTGAACTCTGCAGATCCTGGTTAGTATAGGCGTTTATTATAACAGCCTTGGTTTTTTCTTTCAGCCCTTCATCGGCTTTAACCTTATCTAAATAACTAGCAAAATCTTTCATAGTTCAAATCACCCCCACCTTTTGCTTTAACTTGGTCTTGGCACGTCTGAGTTGCGTATAAACCGTGTTAACGTTTTGTTGCATAATTTCTGCAATCTCAGGTATGGTCCAACCTTCGTAATAATGTAAATATATTATTTCTTTGTACGCAGTAGGCAGTTGAAGCACAGCAGTTACCAGTTCTCCCTGTTCCGGATTTTCGAAAGGGATTTCCAGATCTTCAATACTTACCACCCTTTTGCGCCAAATGCTTTTATTCAGATCTTTGCATTTGTTGAAGGTCACCCTGCACAACCATGCCTTTTGGTGCTGTTCATCCTGAAAAGTATTGATATGTAGAAAGTACTGCAGAAATACTTCCTGAAAAACATCTTCCACATCAGCCTTATCCCGCAGATACAGGAAACAGATTCGCCGCACCATATCTGCATATTTTTCAATCGCGATTGAAACAAGATCGTCGGTAACCAACGGTGGCGGAATCAATTTCCTCACCTCCCATCTACACTAAAAACGATTTAGGTCATAAAATCCATTCACTTGGTTGAAATTTTATTTAGATAATTTTTCGGGTGACTATAGTCTAATTAGAAAACCAAGCCGGATCTAAGTTAAATTACAATTATGATTGCATGCTTTTATCATATTTGGGTTCTATTATAGTAAATTTGGTTGGTGCAGCTGGGACCGGGTCAGGTCTGGCCATTCGTCAAGGCTATCCTGGAGGCCCATGGAACTGCCTTCGGGGTTTACAGCCTAAAAGAAATTAAAACCAGCTTTTGGTTTGAGCTGGATAAATACCAGGAGGCCTAGCTGTTTTCACCAATCTTTTCGGGTTCTATCATACTTCTATCACAATTGCTCCTTATAATTAAACCATAACCTCAGACATAACTTGATCAAAAAAGTAAGGAGTGAATTGTAATGAAAGGATTGAAGAAATGGGCGGCTGCCTTAACAGTCGTGGCAGTTCTGGGAGCAAGCGGAGCAGCCTATGCCGCCACAGCCTTGACACCGGCCGAAATAGCTGCTAACCTCACTGGCAAGAGCGTAACCGAATTACAACAGCAACGTGCAGACAGTCATCAGACTTACGGGGCTATTGCCAATGAAGCTGGAAAACTTGAGGAATTCAAGGTGCAAATGTTGGAGCAGAAGAAGGTTATCCTCGACGAGCGGGTAGCCACCGGTAAGCTCACCCAGGAACAAGCTGATACCATCTACAGCAACATTCAGAACAACCAAACTAATTGCGACGGAACCGGCAATGGCAACGCCCAGATGGGTAAAAAAGCTGGAGCAGGATTTGGCCAGGGTGCTGGCAACGGTTTGGGTAATGGCCAAGAATTAGGTAAAGGTATGGGCTACGGCCAAGGCTACGGCAACCGAACTGGTAACTGCAACGGCACCTGTCTGGGTGCCGGCCAAGTTGCTAATAAATAATCCCCGCCAAAAAAAATCAGGAGAGCCGACCGCTCTCCTGATTTTTTGTTTCACTTGTCCGTAAAAATGATGGTTTCTTTGTTATCTTCTCTCTCGCCCCTTATTTCAGGGCTCAATTAATTTTTCTGTTCCCAACCCATCGTCAACCCTTCCCCTGTCTTTACTTGATGATTACTCCCCAGCAACTTAACTACGGAACATCAACCATATGCTTATTTACGAACTCCAATTGTTCTTTGCTCAAGGTAGCCCTGGTTTTTAGAATTTCTGCTGCAGGTTTAGGAAGATAGGTGGTGTCTGTCAAGGTGATGGGTAATCCCTTATACAAAGACACAAAAATCCGCACCGAATCGGTCCCTACTTCTTTTCCCTGAGCTGCCAGAGGGGCGTAAATGGTCTCCAGTTCTTTCACTTGGAAAGTAGCATTGTCGCGGTCTTTTATGCCGAAGGCTGTCCCCAGCTCATCTGCCGGAATCCCAAAAGCAGCTTCTATGTTGGCAAACGTATAGGAACCGCGGATATCGGCCGGGTTATATTCTCCGGCAGCAGCACCCTCCGTGTATTTAACCGGCACTTTGTCGGTGGTTGTTTTCCATTGCCCTGTATATGAGGTGTAGGCCACACTGCCAAATATTACAACCAAGACCATTATGGCAATAACATTGGATTTCACTTTCATATTTGCACCTCCTCCTTAGCGGTAATATCCCCGGGTGGGGTAAGCGAAGAATCCCGTTGGGTTGAAAAATCAACCGTATTGACAACCGGGCAGAATTGTTCCGAGGTGCAGTTCATACAACTTATGCACTGGTGGTCCCGGACCGCGGTTGCGGTGGAGATGGTTATGTTCATGGGACAATTCTTATCACAGAGTTTGCAGTCGATGCAGGTAGATTCTTCACGTCTGATTCTGAATACTCTAAATAGATTAAACAATCCCAGAACGGCCCCGTAAGGACAAAGGTACTTGCACCAGGGTCGTTCCACAAATGCAGAAGCCACTATGGTAGCGCCAAGTATAATTAAGGCCGCCGGGGCTACTTCGGTCGACCAGAAGTTAAACAAGGCAAAATAAGGATCATAGTCCTGGAAGACTAGTTTACCGGTGGTGGCGGTAACGTACACGACCAGTACCAGTACCAAGTAGCGGGTGTAGCGTAAAGGAGTATCAACTTTGGCGGGAATCATGTGATTGTACTTTTTACCGTATATTTTGCGCCCAGCATTAGCTATCCACTGCTGGAAGCTGCCTAATGGACAAACCCAGCCGCAGATAAGCGGACCGAAACCGATGGCTAATATGAAAGCTGCAAACATGAGAATAAAGGAAGAATCATGGATTTTCTGGGCAAATTTGCCAACCGTTATAAATTCATAGATTGACACTATGCCTCCGAAGGGGCAGATCGCATGCAGAGAAGCGGATGCCAGGAAAGCAATACTTTTACCGTATGCCGCCAAGGCCTGATTCAATGTGATCAAGGCCACCAAAACAAAGAAAAATATTTGTATGGCTGACCTATACCAGGGTTTGGCCTTTTTCGTCTTTTGAGCAGTACTAGGCTTTGAAGCGTCGCTAGGCTTAGTCATATACAGAAGGCCCTCCTTTAAGTTAAATATTAATAACGCTTGAGCCCATTTTCGAAAACACTAAGATGGTTTTCTGAACTGGCTTTCAATTGAGTAAAAACGATCTTGACATCATCTGGCAGGTTGGGGGTATTTAAGAAATTCTTATACATATTGATGTTGGCGATTTCCGCATCTACGCCTAGTGATAGGGAATCCTTGATGGTGGCCGGCTTGACTAGGTATTGGCCGGAGTTATCAACTGGGACGGCTAAATTCCTAGTAGTGTAAAGACTCTTGAGGGAATTGATGTGCGTTTCTTCAGCAGACACTATATTCGAAAACGGGTTTTGGGCACCGAAAGTGACCAGATAACAGGAGCATTATCAGGAGTAATCCTCTGCCCAATATCCGGTCAGGTTTGAGCATAAGCCCACCTCCATTTTGTAAAGTATAGCGTATTTTCCAAAAGTTAGATATATAAATATGTTCTAACTTGAGAACCTGTCTCTATCTTATTCCCTAATCATTTTACTGAACAGAGGCATTATAAGCACCTCCAGACCCCCAACGACGGCGGAAATAATATATTTTTCAAAAAGCCGTTGGCAGCTATTGATCTTCTATTAATCTGGTTTCTTTATCCAGATCCCTGGTTACCCATAGATCTAGATCCTTTGGTCTGCGATCGGCAGATCGGTTAAACTTCCTACCAATATGCCGATCACCCGTATGTGGTATTTTCAGGTTTACTGACTCCTTCCTGGACTAGGTATAAACCCATTTCACCATCGAACTAATCGGTAAAGGCCACCTCTTCATCACAATCAAACAAGTATAGGTAACTGGCCTTGACCCTTCTCCCAAGAATTTCCTCCAGCGCCTTTTTGTAAAGCACTATCTGAACCCGGTATTTATCGACTAGTTCCGAACGGTTTGCCGATGTGATGCGGTCTGTTTTATAATCAACCAGAACCAGGTCTTCCCCTTCCTCGAAATAGAGATCTATTACTCCCTGCAGTAATAGTTCTTCCTTACAATTCTCCAGTCCTGCAAATATCGAGGCAGCTTTATATACCAAGTTAAAGGGCACTTCACAATATACCCGGGTCGCCTTTAGGACTCTTTGTCCCAAGGAGGAGTTAAAGAATCTCTGGATTCTGCTCCTGTCCACAACAGCTGCTTCTTCCTCCCTCAACAGTTCCTGGTTGACCATGGCTCTGATCTGTTCGTCAATTTCTGCATTGGTATTAACCCGCTTGAAATCAAGGTGCTGCATCACAAAGTGCATGATAGTTCCTTTATCAGCCCCGCTGAAGGACGGGGTTCCGGTTTCAATCGCTTCAGTATGCATGAACTGCGGCTGTGCAGTCATGCCCATGGTTTTCAGGCCCAGGCTTTCCAGCTCGCGTGCCTGGAGATTTTTTACCTGACTGACCGATACTTTGGAGGGGATCTTTACCGCTTCTGCAAAAGGATACTCCCAGTTCAACCTGGACCAGATCGTTTCCTGTTCAGGGCTATTAACGTTTAGCAAATGTTCGTGCAGCATCGCATCTAAATTAATCTCTTCCTGCCTGGTTTGAGCAGCATGATTTTTTTTGGAACGGTTTATTATTTTTACCTGCCATTGATAATCGAATTGACAGGCCGCGCCTGTATCGAAAAACATTGGATCCAGCTCCCGTAGTTTATCCCCATCAGGATGGCACATTACTACCGGAGCAATCCAATCCAGATGGCATAACCCCCGAGCCAGGTGGAACGGGCTTACTCCTTTACTCCATCGCTTGACCCGTCGTGACAGGTCCCGTATAGATCCTATCAGGATCAGTTTGTCGCGGGGGCGGGTACAGGCTACATAAAGAATTCGCATTTCTTCGGCGAGACTTTCCATCTTGATACGGTTCTTCAGTGCAATACGGGCGATAGTATCCCTGGTAATGCGCAGCTCCGGGTTTACATAACAGGGACCAAGTCCCAGATCTTTGTGAAACAACACCGATGCTTTGGTATCCATGGTATTGAATCCTCGGCCCAGTCCAGCCAGTATAACCACCGGAAACTCGAGGCCTTTACTTTTATGAATGCTCATTATCCGCACCACATTCTCATTCTCGCCCAGAATCTTAGCCATCCCCATATCTCCGCTGCCCGCCTGGAGTTTGTCTACAAACTTGATGAAATGGAATAAACCTTTCAGCGAAGTGGATTGGTATTGATTAGCCCGCTCCAAAAGAATTCTTAAATTAGCCTGACGCTGCGCTCCTCCAGGCATGGCACCCACGTAATAGTAATACTCGGTGGCCAGCAGCAGATGCCAGATAAACTCATCCATATCCTTAAAACGGGCTTCCTCTTTCCAGGAGTTCAGTCGGTCGATGAATGCTTGCAGTTTGGACTGCAGAAGATCTCTATGATTTTGCATATACTCTTCGACCGCTTCGTAGTAAGTGGCTGCCTTGCTGCCAGCCCGAATGCTGATCAGGTCATCGAGGGAAAATCCGCCGATAGGCGACCGCAAGACGCTTACCAGCGGTATATCCTGCCTTTTATTGTCTATCAGTTTTAGGAGGTTCATAAAAATGTTAATTTCCAGGGTCTGAAAATATCCTCGCTCCACATCGGCATAAACCGGAATCCCCTCTGCCATAAATGTTTCATAATATACATCAGCCTGGGAGCGTGTAGCCCGCATCAAAACTACTATATCCCGATATTCCAGGGGGCGGTAACAACCCAAGGTGGTGTCGTAAAAACGCTGTCCGTATAATTCCTTAATCCTTTCGGCAGCGATGCGAGCCTCAACTTCTACGTCACCGACCTCTTCTGCTTCGGCTTCATCAACGGGCTCTTCCGGCACAGGAGCGCCGGTATTTTTATCGATCAAAATTAATTCCAGGGTCGGTGCTGATAGTTCTTCGCTAAGATCAGCCGGGGTTACTACTCCCGAACACAAATATACTTTTTCGTCGTATTCCATTTCGCCGAAATCCGGGGACATTATCCGGCTGAATATGTCGTTAACCCCCTCAATGATGGCGGGACGGCTTCGAAAGTTTCTGCTTAAATCCAGGCGTCGGTTAGCCCCCTCGGCTTGTTTAGCAAATGTCTCATATTTATCCAGGAATAAGGAGGGGTCGGCCAGGCGGAAGCGATAAATGCTCTGTTTTACATCCCCCACCAGAAAAAGATTATTTGGTCTCTTTATTAAATTTAAAATTGTTTCCTGCACCAGATTGCTGTCCTGGTATTCATCCACAAAAATATACGCATATTTTCGGCGGTATTCACCGGCGATATCTGGATCGGCCAGAACCGCCAGAGCGAAATGCTCCAGATCATTAAAGTCAACTATGCCTTTATCTGCTTTTTGTTCCTTATAAGTGCTGGTAAAGGCATTGACCAATTGGTACAGGTATTCAATGCTGGGATGCAGTTCATTCAAGTCCTGGCAAAATTCCTCCGGGCTTTGAAATAGTATTTTCGATTGAATCTCTTTGATAACCTTTTTCCCTTGGTCCCGCAAGCCTTTGACCTCATCCTGCAGCTGGGTATCGATATCCTTACCAGCTCTGGCCAGAGTAGGGTGCTTTACTTGCTGTAATTCCTCATAAAAGGCTGCCAGGCTATCATTCAGAGCTGCGACCAGCTTGGCCACTATATCAAGATCGGTTTGCAAGGCAGTCTGGTAAGCAAATGGTCCCCCAGGAAGTCCGGCTTTTACCCAGGCCTCATTAAAAAGGTTCTGGGCCCCGGCTAGTTCAATCTGGAGTTGTCGGGTAAGACTCTGCAGCCAAGGACAACGAGCAAATTCTGCGAGGTCCATTTTAAAGTCACCGGCTCTAGCTTGCAGCCAGGCCAGCGGCTCAGGTTTACTCTGAATAAACTCATAGGCGCGCAATATCAGATTTTGCAGAGGCGTATCGTCTCGGCCCCCCCCAAACATCTCCACCAGCTTCAGAAAATCGGGGAAGTTCTTTTCATATTCATTTTCCAGCAGCTCTTCCAGGGCCTCCAGTTTCATGAGATCCGTTTCGGTTGCATCTCCCACTCGAAAATTGGGGCTGATATCGATAACATGAAAGTATCTTCTTACAACATCCTTACAAAAGGCATGCAGGGTGCTGATGGAGGCCCGATTAAGGAGGTTTATCTGGGCGCGCAGATATTCTCCGTTAGCCTCGCTCATTTCCAGTTCCGCCAAGAGGGCCCGGCTGATTCGCTCCCGCATTTCTCCAGCTGCTGCCTGAGTAAAGGTGACTATCAACATTTCATCAATATTTACTTGATCCTGTAAAATCAGCTCTATAATGCGCTGAACCAATACCGCCGTTTTGCCGGAACCTGCAGCTGCGGCCACCAATAGGTTATTATCCCGGTCGGTTATGGCTTCCTGCTGTTCTTTAGTCCACTTCGGCATCAAGCCACACCTCCTTTTTACCTTGAATCCTGGCGACCACTTCATCGTCTTTTAATGATCGAATATTTCTATAGTTATTGTCCTGCAGCAGTCTATCAAACTGACATATGGAACGATAGGGACAATACGCACAGGCGGTATGGGGCCCATTTTTTATCGGTTCAATTTTGACTGTACCGTTCATTATCTCCTGTCCAATCCTGCCCAGCAATTGCTCCACATGCCTGATGAGAGCCACAAAATTTTCGGCGGGCAGGACCGCCGAATTTTTAGTAAAACCACCATTCACAGTCAGGGCCACGGGAATTATGTCCGAACTCCCTGCTATTTGATTATCCAATTGGCTGACCAGTTGGACATCCTCCAGCACCAGGCCTTTCATCTTAAGCTTTTTGGAGATTTCTTTCTCGATATTTTCAATTATTCCGGATTCACTATTAATCAACGGATCATCTATTTTGAAGTAAAATACGCCGGCTGGTTTCAATTTGTCGCTGGACAGATCGTGAAAACTAGCCATGACCGCCTGCAGGTAGATCATGAGCTGCAGGGATAATCCATAATATACATCGGACAGTTTGAAATCCTGATTGCCGGACTTATAGTCGATTATCTTAACGTAAGTGCCCTCGATCCCTTCCAGCAGATCAACCCGATCAATCCGGCCCACCAAATAGAACTTTTCGCCATTCTCAAGCTCAATCTCGATGGCCGGGAAAGGACAGCCGGGGCCAAAGCTCACTTCATATTGCAGCGGTGTAAATCCGCCATGCTGCAAATGTTCAGTCAGGACCCATACTGCCCGGCGGCTGATTCTCTTGAGACGCTGGGCCAAATATTGATAGCGGTGGCTGCTGGTAAATACCCCATGACTATGTTCGGGAACCAGCGTATCCATAATACCGTCCATAATACGGTCGCAGTCAGGCCGCTGCAGTTCAAACCAATTTTTGTTTTCCTGCTTAAGCTGCAAAGCAAAGGCCAGCAGAGAATTATGGAACAGTTCTCCGATATCCGGAGCTCCTACTGTAAATAGCTTGCGTTCCTGCGGCTTAATACCGTAGCGGATAAAGTGGGCAAAGGGACAGTTTACAAACTGCTCTACCCGTGATACGGTCGAGTACAGAGGCAGCGGATAAAGTCGCCTGGCATTAGCAGCGCCGATAGAATAAGCCTGATTATGGTGGAATAAGCCCTCTCGCATAGATTCCAGACTCCCCTGCCAGTTGGCCTGTCCATAGTACCACCCATAGACATCCCACCAGAAGTCGGTGGTGGACTTAGCATCCAGATACAGACGCAGATTTTCGACCAGATATTTATAGGAGCTGGCCGGGGTAGAAACCTGATGCAATTCCAAGGGGCGATGTTTGACCACATCACTATGTACGGGCAGGTAAGGAAACAATCTCTGCAAGCGGTCAATTAACAAGGAAGGGCGCAGAGCTTTGCCGCTGCCATCAGCCATGGCAAAGGACATTCCCAGGTATTGCTGAGGTTTGCTCAGAGCATTATAGATTAAGAACCTTTCCTCGGCGAATTTCTTATTACGCTCAAAACCCAGATCGACTCCCCGGGCCATAAGCATTTCTTTCTCAACCTCGGAAAAGATGCCCTCTTCTTCCTGACCAGAGGGCAGTACCCCATCGTTGACACCAACTACCAACAGACCTTTAATCTCATGGCTTTTGGATCTTTGGATATTGCCGACCAGCACCTGATCGATTGTTGTGGGTATAATACCCACTTCCAGGGATATAAAACCTGCCTCCAGAATGCGCAGGTATTCTTTCAGAGTAACCTCCTGATCTCCGAGTATCTCCACTATCTGATCGAAAATATCCAGAACGATGTTCCATATCTGAGTATTCTCACGTACTACCTCAAACTGCCCTTGACTGTTCATTTTGTCTATCCATTCTTCCAGGCGGGCCTGAACTCCTATGTCAACCAGGTACTCATAATGAGCCCGACACATAGCAGCTAGCGACTTCTTACCAGTCAACTTAGCTTCCAAATTCCCCATTGGGATGATAAACGCCTCGCGGGCCTGGTTCAATTCTTCCCGGACCTCAGGCTTATCCCACGCAAATTCATTTTTCCAGAGTTGACCATGGATTCCGTAGCGCAGTACGAAGTTCTCCAGCTTCTCCACCTGATCACTGTCAAGACCGCTAAAGCCGGTTTTGAGGAAAGAGAATACATCTTCATAGCGATACCCGCGTCTGATCACTTCCGCCGAAGATAAAATGAGCTTAATTATAGAGTTGTTCATGATGTCCCTTTTCTGATCCATAAAACAGGGAATTCCATATTCATCAAAGACTCTTTTGATCAGGGTCCCATAATTGCTCATATCGTTGCAGACCACCGCCAGGTCTTTCCAGCGCCAGCCCCGGTCCCGTACCAGTTCTACGATCTGAGCTGCAGCGTATTCCAGCTCACTGTGGATGTTAGCGGCCGCAAACAGTTCTATATCCGGAGCATTTTCCTGATAAGCCTGACCGGGATAGGCGTACAGTTCCTTTTCCAGGTGGATGATCGCCCGGTTCTTAAGGATACGGGCTCCATCCTCATCCAGTCTAAATACTTCTTCCGGACAGCCGTGGGCCTGCGCCATGGCCTGCAACTTGTGCAGGCTATCCCGGGATAGGCTGAACAAATCACGATCCCGGACCTGATTATTATAATCAAATGTGAGACTGATAGTTAGGTCTTGGGCTAGATTCATTAATTTATCTATGATTTTCAGGCTCTGCGGCGAGAAGGTAGAATAGCCGTCCAGCCATATCCTGGTATTCTTTAGGAATTGGGATGCATCTATTTTTTCTATCAAGAGGCTCAGATAATCTTCGGTATCCAAATAACGTCCCTGCAAGTATTGATTAAAGTGGTCGTAGATCAGGGCAACATCATTAACTTTTTGCTTTATAATTAGCTCGGCATCACTCTCCACACTGGCCAGGAGTTCGGCAGGAACGATATCCTGTCCTTTCAGCTCGGACAATAATTCACTCAGTTTAGGTACAAACCCTTCCTGACTGGCGGACTTTTTATAAATGGTTAGATCCTTGGTGACCTCATCGATCATCTTGCGTAAAACCATATTTTTGCCCTGTTCATTCAACAAGGTTCGGGTAAGTCCGCCCACCTCGCTAAAGACCCGCCGGGCTACCCTGGTAAAACTTAAAACCTCAACCCGCATTATGCCGGGCAGTTGCAGTTTTTGAATTAAGTCCCGCTCTGATTGGAGGGTAAATTGCTCCGGGACCAGCAGGATCAGCTGCTCTTCACCACCATCTAACAGGCTTTGTTTTATTTCTTGTAAAACCCGGTAGCTTTTGCCGCTGCCGGATCTACCCAGTATGTAGCGTATGGTCATCTTTTCACCCCGATTCTGTAACAAGGGTAAGGTTCCGTTGTTACATTAAATAGCGCATCGCTCTAAAACGCTAACTATGTTGTATAATGATTCGCCTATGGGCAGGAAATCCCTTTAGTAATGGCAAATATATACACAGAACGACAGTGTACAGTTCTCTGTCACAGCCGCAAACAAGGGGATGGTTCTCCTGTTTGCTTGTTACGCTGCTAATACCCTGAATCATGATTGGAGGAAATATCTTATGCAATACCAAAAAGGATCAATAGGCAGAGTTATTGTCGCCAAGATCGAACATGGCGACGATCTTCTCGTGGAATTAAAAGGTCTGCTAATTAAGGAAGAGATTAAGACAGGCATTATGTTCATGATTGGTGCTCTGCAGGCTGGTGCACTGGTGGTGGGCCCCGAGACCTGCTCGGTCCCTCCTAATCCGGTATGGAAGGCTTTCGGGGACGGACGGGAAATTTTAGGGATAGCAACCATTTTTTCAGACGAGGCTGAGCCGATCATTCACCTGCATACATCGATCGGCCGCGGGGAGGAAACCTGGACCGGCTGTCTGAGAAAAGATACCCAGGTCTACTTGGTAGTTGAGGTTATTATACTGGAAGTGATAAATAGCGAAGCGCTGCGGACTCTGGACGCCCTGACCGGTATGAACCTGCTCGGTTTTGCCTGATGAATGTGACAGGGGACGGTTCTTTGTCACACTGTCACAAAACTCTCCCCTTAATTATTTCGTGTCGGTCTGTGATAATAATTATATTTACTGTAAGGTGGCAAGAAGATGTATCCCATAGGCTATTTATGTAAGAAATTCAACCTATCACGCAGTGCACTCCTATATTATGATTCTGTAGGTATTTTGAAAGCCTCTCAAAGAACCCCATCTAATTATCGTATGTACTCAGATGAGGATATAGCAAAACTCGGCCAGATTTGCTCCTATCGAGAAGCAGGGATTAGTCTGGAAGATATCAGAAAACTGTTTAGTACTCAGGAAAAAAGCCCGGAGCGTGTTCTTAATAAAAGGCTAAACGAACTAAATAGCGATATTCATTGTTTGAGAATCCAACAACGGATCATCCAAGGGATGCTGAAAAACAATGATCTCCTCCAAAATGTTCCTATAGTGAACACAGAATCGTTCGTTTCTTTGCTGAAAACCATCGGGCTGGATGAACAACAATTGGAAGAATTCCATGAGGAATTTGAGAAAATATCTTCCGCAGAACATCAAAACTTTCTGGAATTTCTGGGATTTGATGAAAAAGAAATATTTTATATCAGGAAGCAGTCCAGAAAGTCTGAAGATTAAAAATTATAATTAGTACCGTAGCTTCACATCAAGCCTTTATTTTTTTCAAAATGGGATTGACCCGACTACTGCTTCATAGTTCATAGTGGAGAATATCCTATTTTGAAAGGAATGGAGTGGAATGAAGGGGAATCCATGCATCAATCGAAATTTTTGTTTTCTTTGGTCAGGAAGAATCATCTCTCAACTGGGTGATAAGATTTACTTGATTGCATTGGCTTGGTGGATATTAGAAAAGACCAACTCTCCTGCAACTATGGGGCTTTCTATGACGTTGTCCATACTACCGGGGATTATCGCAGGGATCTTTTCAGGAATATTTATTGATAAACGTAACAGAAAGCTGATTCTAATTTCAGCCGACATTATCAGAGGACTAATGGTGCTGATAGTCGCCTGGCTTTCTATGGCTGGACAACTGGAAATATGGCACATCCTGTTGGCTACCGCGGCTATTTCCATCGCTTCGTCGTTTTTTGATCCTTGTGTTCAGGCCTTTATTCCCCAACTGGTGAATGAGGTGGATCTTCCTAAAGCCAATTCCTTAAATCAAATGGTTGAAGGATTATCTTCCATTGCGGGTCCCGCACTGGGAGCGCTGGCAGTAAGCGTATGCGGATTTACCTGGGTATTCTATTTTAACGCCCTTTCCTATCTCTTATCCGGATTATTGGAAAGCTTTATATTCCCACCTGCATTTACAGCATTACATTATAATCCGTTCAAGACGGCATTTATAGAAGAAATTAAGGAAGGGTTCAGATTCATTATCGGTGACAAATCAATGCTTTTAATCATTTCGGTAATCGGAATTGCCCACTTTTTTGTCGGTAGTTTAATGGTAACACTACCTTTCCTAGCCCAAGGATTACAGGGCCAAGGGGTACAGAACCTCGGCTATTTGCAGATGACGATGGGGGTGGGACTACTTTTAGGGTCCTTAATTGGAGTAAGGCAAACGAACTCTATTCACGAAAGCCGTTTATTGCAGTTAATTATGATATTCGGGCTTTGCTTCTTAGCCATAAGCGGCGCCCAATTCCTGAGAGCTGTGAGCATCATTATTTTCTCGGCTGTCACCACGGTGTTTGGCATAGTTATTGCGCTGGCGTCGATATTCTGGCAGTCGCTATTACAAATTAAAACACCCAATAATATGGCCGGTCGAATTTTTAGCATTGCCAATATCGTGGGAAATACGTCTTTGCCAATAGCCTACAGTGTTTTTGGCATAATTTTGGAGAAGTCGCCGATCAGCATAACAATGCTCTTTTGTGGGATTTGTTTGATAGCCTTAAGCGGTTTTATGTCGGCGCTAAACAAGTAACTGCACGATCCAGCGGACACGATCAGGAGAATCGTCCCACTTGCCCTGACAAAGAAGCGGCCCCTGTCACAGGCCTTGTGACACTTATATTTTGCCAACTAACTCTGGGATTACCTCTTTAAGATCTGCGACCAGCACATAATCCGCTATCTGGTTCATATAGGCTTTTTCATCATTATTTATAGATACTATGGTTTTGGCATCACGTATTCCTACGGTGAACTGTACCTGCCCTGATACTCCGAGTATTATAGCTAGTTCAGGTTTGCAAATCTTGCCGGATAGACCTACTATTCTTTCTTCACCGAACCACTTCTTATCGGTTGCGACCGGTTTAGAGCAGGCTACTTCTGCGCCCAGTTTTTTTGCTATTTCTCTAATAATTGGCAGATTTTCTTGGCTTTCCACTCCCTGTCCTACAACCACCAGGATCTCCGCCGCTTCAATATCAACACTATCCCCCGCTTTGCCTCGCGTCTCAATCAATTTTATTCCGGCAGGCTTAATATCCACTGCACATTCATTTATACTTCCACCAACCTCGTCATCGGCAGTTGCAAAGGCTTTCGGGGATATTGCTATTACTTGCTTGTCGCTGGTTATTTGCTGTACAGCTACGGTTGCTCCGCCCCAAACATTTCTTACACACTGAATATTGCCGTTCTCCATGGTAATGCTTTTTACATCTGTCAAACAGCCGGCATTTATAGCCTGGGCAAGTCGCCCAGCCAGCTCTTTACCCCTTCGATTGGAGGACAATAGTACTGTAGCAACATCCAGTTTTTCTGCTGCCTGCATAAGAGCTGCTGCCATGGCAGCTGTATCTGACAAACTCAATTCTGGATTAATTATTTTATAGGTCTCTGCACCTTTGGCTGCAAGTTCTTTTGCCTGATCATCATCGTTTATGCTTAATGTTTTAATTGTATAGCCATTATTTTTAGCTATAAGTTTAGCTGCACTTAGTAATTCCAGGGCCAGTTTAGTTTTATCGCTATATATTAATATTGCCGCCATTTTTTTCACCTCCTCAGCAATCCTTCGTTATCTAAAACTTTTAACAGCTTTTCAATTGTCTCAACCTCGATCTGTTTGCGCTGCATCTCGGGCGCTAAATTACTTAGCGTTTCCAGCACGCTATCGCCCGCTGCATCTAAATCCATTATTTCTTTCGGTTTTCTCCCGGCTTTCAATATCTGGCTGACTGAAGGTATCCGGGGTTCATTTATATCTGCCATTACACTTACTACTATGGGCAGGTCAGCTTCCAGAACTTCTTCACAGTCCTCTAACGACCGGGTTACTATGGCGCTATTTCCGTTGATAATTATGCTCTTGGCATAGCCCACCTGGGGTAAACCAAGTATCTGGGCTACTCTGGAGCCAACCTGTCCGGAATAGCTATCCCCGCTGCCTTCACCAAAGAGTATAATCCCTACATCATCTATCTTTCCTATAGCTTCGCCAATTAATCGGGCACTGTTTGAACTATCCATCTCTTTTGTCTCATCATTTAAAACCATATAGGCCTCATCAGCACCTGCTGCCAGGGCTTCTTTTATAGTATCCTCCAAAGCTTCGCTGCCAACTGATACTACGATTAAATTACTGCCGGTGGCTTCTTTTAGCTGTACACCCGCTTCCAATGCGTTCTTATCTATATTCCCGAATGTTAGGGCAACATCATCCAGTACAGGTTTACGATTTCTGATACGAATTTGCTGCAAATCCGGAATTTGTTTCATTGCAACTACAATGTTCATTCCTCTCTAACTCCTTCCGCTTAACATGGTCTTAACACCCAAGATCTGTCTAACCAAACCTGAATTGCACTCCAGATCCACCGCTCGGATAATGCCATTCCAGGACCTCTGCGCCGCAGGCTATCAGGCAGGTGCCGCATTCCAAACAACCATCCACACTGATCACCACTTCGCCATTTTCCTTTTCACTATATAAACCTGCTGGACAAACCAGTATGGCTTTTTTCAAACGTATATCCCGGGCTTGGCCTTCTTTAATTTTTATATGAAATTCGCTGTCTTCCTTAAATACATCTAATCCCAGTTTGGCTTTTAAACCCATTACTTCGCTCATATCTTCATCATCCTCCTACCGACCTGCACCATGGACCATATCTCTTTCATACTCAAGTATTGCTTGATAGTAGGATACAGTCTGGGTTTTGGTCCAGCCGGGACTTCATATAGATCCTTCATGATATTACCGGCCAGTTCCGGATAATGTGTAAACAGTTGCGGGTATTCCAAAACTTCTAATGATTCCTTAAAGTTCTTAAAGTCTTTTAGTACAAAACTGTCATTTAATAATTTCTCATATATGGAGAGACCCGATTTAGTAAAGTCATTCTTCTCCTTAGCCTGAATTACTGCCTGAGCGGCATAGTAACCGCTGGCCAGAGCGTATTCCATGCCCCGCACGGTTACACCTATATTCATCGAAAAGCCTGCCGCATCACCCGCCACCAATATCCCATCCCCATAGAGCTGCCCCATAGCCTTGAGACCGCCTTCCGGGATTACATGGGCTGAGTATTCTACGGTTTCCCCACCTTTAATAAGTCTTGCTATTTCTGGTCGTTGTTTGAAGCTATCCATCAGTTCCGGGGCCTTGATCTCTGGCTCATGGGTTAGGGCATCTATTCCCACTACTATGCCGAGGCTAAGGCTGGCCTGGTTGGTATAGAGAAAGCCGCCCCCAAATTTACCGGCAGTTACATCGCCCATGAACAGCCGGGCTGCACCTTCATTACCTTCAAGATTAAAACGGTTCTCAAGAACATCACGATCAATTTCAATGATTTCTTTGAAGCCCACCGCAAAGTTTTTAGATTGAACTGGTTTCTGCAGACCAGCCTTTTGAGCTGTAAATGATAAGGCTCCATCACAGGCTATCACTACGTTGGCTCTAAGCTCCTCGCCCCCAGCCATTACTCCCAGTACTTGTCCATGTTCTATGATAAGGTCGTCTACCCGGCTCTTGCTAACTAACATGGCACCTTTTCGCTCGGCCTGTTTAGCCAGCCATTTATCGAATTTGCCTCTTAATATGCTGTAGCTCTGATAAGGTTCTTCATTAAGTTCTGAGCCGTCATACCGCACTGTTATCGAACGCTTTTTATCGATAATACAGATTTCTTCATGAGCTATATGCCTTTCCAAAGGAGCTTTGCTCCATAGATCAGGAAACAGATCTCTGATTGGATTGACATACATGCGGCCTCCAGTAACATTCTTAGCGCCGCAGTAGTCGCCTCTCTCCAGTACCAGGACTTCCATACCTGCTGATGCTAAGGTGTAAGCAGCAGCCAGACCCGCTAATCCACCGCCAACAATGATAGTATCGAATTGTTCACTTGACTGATTTTCCATTCTCTTACACCTCACTTAATAAGCCATTTTTTAAAGTCAGACCGAGCAAAAAAGTTCACCCTACGGGTACTTCCCCCTACGGGGACTACTGATGTTCGCATTCGCTCACGATTAATGTTGCTGATGTACCGCTTGCGGTACGATTAATGTTGCAAGAGCAAGGCATTAATGAAATCCAGTGATTGAGGCGTACTTAAGGTACGTCGATTGAGCGGGTTTTCGTTAATAACGCAGCACCCAAAGGGCACAACCTATGTTCGCTTCGCTCACGAATTAATGACGCTATTGGGCCTTTTTGACGGTCTGGGGGGAGCGCTCGCTCCCCCTAATCTGTGATTACCTTTCTGGTGAGAATGCTAATCAATTAATAATCGGCCCTGGCATTTGCAATATTGTCTTGCTAAATGCCGTGTTGAGAATTCCCCCAACCACGCCGTAGAGAGCACCGTGTTATAGAATACTATCCGTTTAAGACAACTCCGGCTATAATCATCTTCTGCATATCAGCGACACCCTCAACCTGGGGACCCAGGATTGCATCGCGGTACAGACGGGTTACCAGGTAATCATTCATTACCCCATAGGAACCGTGTACATCAATTGCTATTCGAGCCGCCTCCACGAATGTTTCGCAGACGTAGGTTTTGGTTAATGCGGCCTCTTTGGCAAAGAGCATCGGATCTTTGGCATCATTAGCCAGCCAGCCCAGACGGTAAGTCAACCAGCGGCACGCTTCATATTTCATGGCCAGGTCAGCAATTCTCAATTGTACGGCCTGGAATTTGGCGATAGGTTCTCCCCTATGAGTCTTTTCTTTGGCATATTTTACAGCTGCCTCATAGGCTGCCAGGATTCCTCCCAGGGCAATTGAACTTATGCCAACCTTACCAAAGGCAATACCATAGGTTAATACGGGGAAGCCTCCGCCCACTTTCCCCAGGACATTTTCCAGGGGTACTTTGACATCCTTGAAATATACATCCAGGAGGTTCCCGCCGCGGTAGCCTATTTTATGCCATGGTTCGGATATAGAATAACCTTCACAGAATTTGTCTACTATATAGGCGGTGGGCTTGCCGCTTTCATTGTCCGTGGCAAAAACCACCATGGGGCCAGGATAATCAGCATTACTTATGAACCGTTTAGTCCCATTAATAACATAATGGTCACCTTCTTTTACGGCCCGGGTTGTAATCTGTTTTGGGTCGGACCCGGTACCCGGTTCAGTAAAGGCAAATGAAGCCAGATGTTCGCCCCGGCAGGCTTTTGGCATATACTTGGTCTTTTGTTCGGGCGTGCCAAACTTATCAATAGCGCCTAATCCCAGACAGTTAACCGATATGGAAATGGCTGGTCCGCTGGACACTTTGCCCAACTGTTCCATAGCCAGAACGTAACAGTCATAACCTGCCTCAGCACCTCCATATTCCTCTTTGAACGGCAGTCCAAAAAGGTCCAGCTCTGATAGCCCCTTGATAATTTCAGCGGGAATCAAATTATCCCGATCTATCTGTTCAGCAACTGGCTTCAGATATTTACTGCTAAATTCCTGGGCCATTTTTTGAATCAGGAGTTGCTCCTTGCTTAACGCAAACTCCATAATGTTTTCTCTCCTTTCAATTGGCAGGAGGGTAAGGGGAAAGCCTCAATAAGCTCCCCTTATCACCTGACTACTTCAGTTTCTAATAATCGAAACAATCGGCATCGATATCCAGAACTGAAGTATCCTCTAGTTTAATTATTTCTGCCAAATTGGCCACATGGGGCACCTCATTAAGCAGGTAATAACGGGCGGATAAAATTTTGCCTTTATAGAACTTGTAATCGAAGTGATCTTCGCCAAGCTCTTTAATCTTCCTGTCAGCCAACAAGGCCTGATCAAGCAGCAGTTTGCCGCCCAGCAGTTCGGCAGTCGCCATTAAAACTCGTTTGGCAAAGGTAGGGATTAGTCCCATTTTTTCTTTGTTCTGGGCAAATCCAGCCATGGTCTTCTGAATTTCTGCATAAGCTGTAATAGCCTTGCTCAGCTGTTTAAATTCTTGCTCAAATCCCGGCACGTTCTGGTTGGCTTCACAGAAGTCTTTATTATCCTGCATCCAGCGGGCAAAAACTGCTCCCTTTTCCATGCCCCATTTACGTCCTACCAGATCCATGGCTTGAATATAGGTAGTACCTTCATACAGAGTGTTGATCTTGGTGTCCCGGGCCATTTTCTCACAGGGATAATCAGCAATATACCCATATCCACCGTATATCTGAATTGCCTCGGTACCAATAACATCCCAGGAAATTTCACTGCAGTAGGCTTTGGCCAGAGGAATAATTATCCCTAGTTCATCGTCAGCTTTCTTTCTCTCCTCCGGACTAGGATCCCAATGGTTAATATCAATATTCAAATACCCTTTATAAATCATGGCCCGGCAGGCCTCGCCAACAGCTTTTAGTCTGAGCAGTGACCTCTTAATATCTTCATGTTCAATGATAGGTACTCTGCCCTTTTTCGGGTTGGTAAACGGCGTGCCCTGAATTCTTTCGGTGGCATATTGTTTGGCATTATAATAGGAGTTGGCAATCACGCTTACGGAAAGAATTCCACATACTAAACGCTCCTCGTTCATCATTTTGAACATTAGAGACATTCCGTCGCCCTTGCCTTCATTTTCGAGCGGGTTTCTTCCCAGCAAGTAACCCCGGCACGCATTATTATCACCAAAGCTCAAAGAAACGGTGGGATTGCCGTGCATACCCATCTTTTTTTCAACACCGGTTGCAGCTACATCATTGAATTCCTGACTGCCGTCATCATTAATCCAGTGCTTGGGCACCAGGAACAGTGAAATCCCTTTGGTGCCCGGCAATGCTCCATCAACCCGGGCCAGGAACATGTGCACGATATTTTCGGCAAAATTGTTGTCACCATTACTTATAAAAATCTTCTGTCCTTTAATCTTAAATATGCGGGGATCATCAGTAGGAAAAGCCTTACTGGCAATTTCACCTACATCAGAACCAGCCTGTGGTTCGGTCAGGCACATGGTGCCGGTATAATCACCAGAGAACATCTTGGGCAAAAACTTCTGCTTAATATCTTCCGGCGCCAATTGGTCTACCAGCATTGATGAGCCCTGGGCCATACACAAGAATGGGGGTACGAAGGCTGGGTTAGCTGCCGAGAACATTTCCCACAAAGGAAACATCATAACCTGGGGCAGAACAACCGCCCCTTCACTGGTGTCATTATTACTGCAGCCCCAGCCTTCTGACTGTAGCTTTTTATATACTGGGGGAACCGTTGGGGAAATGATTACCTGGCCATTTTCAAACCTGATAGGGTTTATTTCCCCGTCGTCAGATGTCGGTTCAACAATGTCTTTGGTCATTTTCAAGACAGTATCCATAATCATATCAACATCATCAACGGCATAGTTTTCGCTGTAGCGGGGATAAGCCAGAACCTTATTAAGTGGAAGCCATTCTTTTAAAATGAATTTAAAATCTCGAGTATTTTTATAGGCAAAATTTGAAGCCATTACTATATTCCCTCCCTCTTAAGGTATTTCGGTTTACGTGTTTAAAACAGTAAGTTTAACAGGGTATTTTGTTGGTAGGCGACCATATTTTCATTTCCTGGGCATTCTTGATTAATTCATCGCGAAAATCCGGGTGAGCGAGTTCGATGACTCCTTCGGCCCGGCCCCAAATGGAGCGGCCTTTAAAATTAACTACCCCATATTCGGTCGCCAGGTAGTGTAGCAAAGTGCGCGGGCAGGTAACAACCGCTCCAGTGGTCAATAAGGGTTTGATATTTGAATGCATTTTTCCCGATTTATCAGTATAGGTGGCTTCAAAGGCAAAGATACCCTTTCCTCCTTTGGATTCCCAGGCGCCAATGTGATAATCCAGAGATCCTCCGGTACCCGATATCTGCCTCAAACCGTTCGATTCCGAACACACCTGTGATAAGAGATCTACTTCAATAATATTGTTGATTGAAATCACGTTGTCTTCCAGAGCTATATACTTGGGATTATTGGTATAGTTACAATCGTATGAAGCCACTTGCGGATTGTGGTGCAGGAATTCATGGGTTTTCTTATTGCCGAAACAAAAAGTAAAAATACTCCGGCCTGTATCCCTAACCTTATACTTGTTGGTTATCTTCCCGGCCTCGTACATTTCCGTCATCGCATCACAGAACATTTCCGTTTGGACTCCGAGATCTTTCAAATCCGATTTAGCAATCAGGGAACCTATTGTGTTGGGCACCCCGCCTATGCCTAATTGCAGACAGGCCCGGTCAGGAATCATAGCCATAATGTGTTCGGCAATTTTCTTCTCATTTGCGTTGGGTTCCTTGGCTTCCGGCATTACAAATACTTTTTCGTCGCTTTCAATAATGTAATCCACATCTTTAATGTTTACGTACTCATTGGCTCCACCCATGCAGTAAGGCAGTTTCTCATTGACTTCCACAATCACGATATCCGAATTTTTTATAACCGCCCAGGTATCGGAAGTCGCCATACCGAAATTGAAATTGCCATGCTCATCCATGGGGGTAGCTAAAAGAGCTATGACATTCTTTTTATTCCAGGGTTGGACGGCATCCCCCCGGATTTTCCATAAATCATGGTACTGGGTTATGTGGTAAGAAATGCGGTTTTTGTCACCAAAAATGCGGTCGACTCCTGAATAATGAGCGCTTATATAGTAAAAGGTCTTCAAATCCGGATCGTTTTTTACTACCTCGGGTACTCTTACCGACCCGGCAGCATCAATGGTAACGTCTTTGAGGTTTTCTTCACCGGCCCTCTTGCCCAGGGCTTTATCGAAATCAGCAGGGAACAAATTAAAGTACCCATAGGCCACATGATCTCCAGATTTAACCAGGCTGGCTGCTTTTTCTGGAGTGACTAATTTACTCTTGTACTCTTCTATGAAAGTCATAATTAATCCGTCCTTTCTAAAATGTATAATCTATGCCACTTGTGAAGCCTTAGATGGCAGCATCTCCCCACCTGTACTATTTTGCCGAAACCCGGCCGCGGTATTCAGTGAAATGCGGCTATTTCATCATAAACACCCGGGTGTCTTTTTCTTTTGCGGGGTTTGCTAGACTATCATCATCTGCTAATAGATAAAGCAATTATCATGCCACTTATATCGAGATGACAAAAAATGATAAGGACCGCCCCTAACGGCGGTCCTTAAGTATTTGGCTTTGTTTTCCCCTTATTAAGGTGTCTTTTCAAACGTCACAGGTTGTACCCACATGCACCTTTCTGCAACATCCCGTGACAACCTGACGCAGTTCATAACAATCTAATTTACAATTTCTATTTTATAAGTTTTCATTTTTCGATAAATAGTATTACGTGATATACCCATATGTCTTGCTACCTGGCTGACATTACCCGAGAATTCATCAAGTAAGTGCAAAATCTTATCACGTTCCATGTCAGCACTCATCCTCTGGTTTATTTTTCTAGCCTCTCCGATTGTTAAGCCCTGAATGCTTTCATCATTGACAATCGGTTCAGACGACTTTTTATCGGGGAAGAATATCGGTTTCTGCGAAAAGTCCTCTCTGAAATAGGCTGGAAGTATGTCTTCGGTAATGATATTACCCTCAGTGAATACGATAGCGTTTTCAATAACATTTCTGAGCTCTCTTACATTTCCTGGCCAGTTATAGCAACAAAGCATATCCATAGCCGCGTCACTTATACTCAAAATATCTCGTTTGAACTGAAGGCATAAGTTCTGAATAAAGAATCTGGTAATTGGCGGTATATCTAATTTTCGTTCTCTCAAAGGGGGCAGGTCAATATTGATAACATTTAATCTATAATAAAGATCTTCACGAAATCTTCCCAACTGAACCTCATTTTTCAGCTTGCGGTTAGTTGCCGCAATGATCCTCACATCCACCTTTCTGGGTATTGAACTACCTATCCGGGTGATCATTTTATCCTGCAAAAATCTGAGTAAATTGACCTGCATATCAAAAGGCATCTCCCCGATTTCATCCAAAAAGACGGTTCCCCCGTCTCCCATTTCGAGTTTCCCAATACCTCCGCCTTTTCTGGCACCAGTAAAGGATCCATCTTCATAGCCGAATAGTTCACTTTGGAGTAATTCCTTGGGTATAGCTCCACAATTGATGGCCACGAATGGACCCTTAAGCCCGCTCTCATCATGTATGGCATGAGCCACCAGTTCTTTCCCTGTTCCACTTTCCCCCTCAATAAGTACGCTGGAGGAAACGCGCGCAGCTCTAATTGACAGCTTCTTTATTTCTATCCATTTTTCGCTGTGTCCGACAAGATTATTAAAATTAGAATTGTCATCCCCATTAGGTGTGGTAAAGATATACTGTTTGTCTAACTGCAGGTTTTCACCCTCAACCACAAACCCAAGCACGGTTTGCTGAGATCCATCAGGGTTTTTGGTTATACGTCTTCGCACCAGCGAACAGGGCACTAAGCCATGTGCACCCTTTAAAGAAAATTTATTAATAAATTCATTGGGATTACTGGAGAGAAGATTTGTTAGGGTTCCTCGTTCATCAGCCAGAATATTCCCTAAGAACTCTCCGATCAAAGATTCTCGATCGTTGATTCCAAGTAGATTCAAAGCGCTCTGGTTAACATTAATAATATTGTCCTTGGCATCAACCACAAAGAAACCATCACTAAAAAAATCAATTATAGAGGAACAGGTATTATGGTAAATGTGAGTGATTTCGGATTGCTCGGATTTATATTCTATTTGATTTTGTATTACTTTCACCCCCAGCTTAAGGGTCTGCAATACACCTGCAGGTAGTGCTCCTGAAACATTATAAGCTGCTAAAATTCCAATAACAGCACCCTTAGTGTTGTGTATTGGTACGGCAGCGCCATAATAAGAATGGTAACAATGACAATAATGCTCAGAGCCTTTAATTTCTAATGCCTTATTCTCAATTAAGGCTGTGCCAATGGCATTTGTACCTATATCTATTTCGTTGAAACGGTGCCCTAAGAGCTCATTAAATCCCGGATTACCAGCTACATCCATTATATAACCGTCTTGCTCTGACAATACCACAAAATCGAGTCCCTCTATTTCGCTGATTTCCCGCATTACAGGCCTGGAAAGTGATATAAGCTGAACATTTTCAGCCAACTTAGCCTGCAGCATACGGTTGGGCAACTGGTGTCTGTGTTTGCCAAAGGGATCTATTCCGCGGCTTCTATGCCAGGATTCTATAATTTCAGATCTTATTGTTTCCTCATAAATTGTACCGTCCTTAATAAAACCGTCCCATGCTTTATAGATTTCAGAATCATTCATATCTGTCACCTCATCACCAACCTGCAATTTCAAGTTCCATCTTATATAACAGTTATACATTTTATTATGTTTTTTTACAACATTCGAGTCTTGTATAGGTTCTTAAATTAATACTCTTTGACATTGTGACAGGGGACGGTTAATAAGTTAGAAAGTTAGGTGCCTGGCACCGTCTATTCCAGGAATAGTATGCGGGCTCCAACTGCCAGCAGGGCTATCCCCAGCAGATCGATATATTGAAAAGGTATCTTTTTCATCCCGAAGGCTCCCGTACAATCAATACAGAAAGCTGTAATTAATTGAGCAACAATGATGGCAGTAGTGGCATTGCCAACCCCTATTTGGGGCATGGACCGCACAACTGCATAAATTATTACCACGTTAAGTAAACCGCCCAGGTAAGCATACCAAGGAGCATTACCCATCTTACCCAACCCGCCAAAACCTACCCCTAGAATCAAGATGACCAACAGGGATACTACGGTGCCGACGATATGGACAATCAGGGTAGATTCCCATATTCCCACAATTTTTCCGAGAGCGGTATTTAAGGTCCCTTGAAATGCCATGGCTGCTCCAGATAGGGCGGCGATAGCCAGATAAAATAGATTAGGCATAGCTGGTTTTTCTCCTAACGTTTTGGCTTATTTTCCAACTATGCCGCTTAATTTATGCATTTGTTTTTATAGGAAGGTTGCCGTGACAATTATTGCCATTCCCAGGTAAAACCCCCACCACCTGCTGCTCCGGTCTTTTAGTTTAGCCTGCGGCCATAATTGAAACAACACCAGATAGATCATAATACCCGATGCCATCCCTAATAAAAGCGGCAGTAATCCAGGCATAGAGGCTGCCAATCTCTGGCCCAGCAAGGTACCTAAAGGGGTTATTAAGGCAACCAGCAGGATTTGCAGAAAAATGGTTGACTTCCTCACCCCCGCCATCAGTAAGGGAGCAGCTATGGCCATCCCTTCCGGTACATTATGTATCCCAATTCCCAATGCTATAACCAGTCCGGTACGGCTTTTCATTACATCACCCAGGGCGATGGCTATCCCTTCCGGTAGATCGTGCATGGCAATTCCCAGCATGATAAGATACCCTAAACCGGTTAAAGTGCGTGGACTAGACATTCGCGTGACAAGAGCACCATCCCCCAGAGCCATGATAAAGACCCCCAGCAAAACTCCGCCCACCACTTTGCCGAGCCCCGAGTACAATAATGCTGAGGGCAGCATATCAAATACGACCACCGCTGTCATCACCCCGGAAGCCAGCCCCAGATAAAATGCCAGACTTTTGGAACTCCACTCTTTTTTGATAAAAATAAGCAGGGCACCCAACGCGGTACCCAAACCGGCTAATATGCTCCACTCCAAACTGTTGGTCAATACCTGCACCCCACCCGCCTGCAATATATACCATGTTTATGAGTGGGATACGAGGCTTATTCAGGTGAATAAATAATATTATTTTCAAGTCAGTCATATTTGCTGGACAACTTACATATTTTTCTAGAAGAGGAGGTGCTGAATAATGAAGAAATTACCTGCGGAATTGAGAGGCTTAGCTGTAGCTATATTGGTTGGCTTACTGCTTAGTACCCTGGCATCTACACTGGTCTATTTCACTGGATTGAAGGAAACACTTCTAAATCCAATGGCCAAAGTGGTGCTGGTAATCAGCGTCTTTACCGGGGGCTGTATCGTAAGCAATGCTTATGGCAATAAGGGTCTGGTCCGGGGTGCTAGCCTGGGTATTATGTTCTTTACCCTGATGCTTATTATTACTCTAATTGCCAGTCCTTCCCATATTTACCTAAAAGGTTTTCTGTATACTCTATCGGCTTGCATTATATCAGGTGGTCTTGGAGGTATATTGGGCATTGGCCTGAGCGAGAATTAATTTTCGAATATATAAGATCAAGAATAAGCCGGTAGAGTGTGTTTACTAGTTCTACCGGCTCGTCAACGTCCCAGGCACAAGAGCACCAATCCTACGAAAATCAGCAGCCCCGCTATGATCAGACGCAGATTGGGCATAACCTCACCCCCTTATGTTAGCCAAAGGAGTAAGAATCTGTTCGCCTGCTTATCCCCAGATTTTAAGTAAAAAATCTCTTAGAAATACTGGAATTTTAATATAATAGACCCGCACAAGATTCACCTCTTTTTTAGAATTCTCTTTTAACAAGCTTCCTAAAAAGGTAAGTTTGTATAGATTCTAATTAATACTATGAAAGAAGGATGAAAATTGTTACCGTTCTGAATACATTTTTTTAAGGTGGGACAAGGGAAACAGGGGGACGTTCTTTTCTGTTCCCTTTTTTAATATAAAAGGGAACAGAAAAGAACGTCCCCCTGTTTCCCTACCGCCATTCCTCCAGGTGAATACCCAGTTCCGGCCTAGTCAGAGAGATCAGATTTTTTATGGGGATACTGTTTTTAAAAACATCGCCATATTTGCGGTTGATTAATCTGGTATCCAGTACTACAACTGCCCCCCGATCAGTCTCACTCCTTATCAAACGACCTACGCCCTGTTTAAAACGAATCGCAGCATCAGGTAGCATGAAGTATTGAAAACTGTTTTTTCTCTGCAGCTTGTAGTATCTGTCCCAGGCACTGCAATATGGATCAGAAGGCGAACGAAACGGCAGTTTTACAATAACCAGACATTTGAGAACCTCACCTTTTAGATCGATACCCTCCCAGAAGGTTTCCACTCCCATTAAGATGGAATTTTCCCGGGCAACAAATTCTTCCATTAAAGTCGCAAATTCTCCGTCTTCGTGTTGAACCAACAGGTTGAGTCCGTGTTGCTCGCAATAAGGGCGCAGTTCTGCCGCCGAGTCCTGCAAGTTTTTTCGGGAGGTAAATAGAACCATAGTCCGTCCTCCCTGATTTAAAAATATGTCTGCCAGCACTCCATTTACTTCCCGGTTAAAAATCCCACTGGTCGGATCAGGCATATCCTTCACTACATACATACAGGCATGCTTTTGGTAATCAAAAGGTGATTGTTCCAGAATGGTTGTTAACCGGCCGTCGCTTGCATAGGGCAGGAGTCCGCTGCGGGTGATAAAGTTATCAAAGTTATCCTCAATTGCCAGAGTTGCCGAAACCATGACTAAAGTCTTCAGGTTCTGATAAAGCTGTCGGTCCAACATATTGCCGTTGTCTACTTCCGATGAACAAACTGCCACCACCTTACCTTTTGCACATTCCAACCAGGTTATATTGTAATTACTATGTATTTCTTCAGCCATTATAGTAAAAGCCATATCATCAATTTCCTGCATTGCACTCGTAATTCCCTGCAGGTCGCCGCTTTCGGGCTCACCTTCCAACTCCTTACCCAGTTCTCTTAATTTTAATAACAATAACTCCATGGCCGGGTTCCAGTCTTGCCGATATATTTCCAGGGTTTCTGCAAACCACGCCAACTCTCTTTCGGCCGGACTCAGGATATGACTGAAGTTAAAGTCCTCACGGTACTTAAGACCGCTGCTAATACTATTGAACAGTTGGTTGGTCAGTTTTATCATTTTATCCGTCAGGGGAACGATTTCGTCCAGCAGCGGGCTGAGATTAGGATAATTAGTGCGCAGGTGAACCAGATAACCTTTCTTAGACCGTCTATCTTTAGTATACAAGATCTGCAGCAGATTGAGGCTTTCCTGCAGGGTAAATCGATGCGCCAAGCGATCAAATGACTCTTTAACGAAGGTATGAGCCTCATCGATAATCAAATGATGAAATTCCGGCAGGATACTATTGTCAACCATAACATCAGACAAGAGTAAGGCATGATTGGTAACAATCAAATTTGCAGTACTCATGCCTTTGATCATTTTGAGACGGAAGCATTTATCCCGATATTTGCACAACTCACGCTGGCAGTTGTTGCGGTCAGCAGCAACAATATGCCAATGCCTCATTAATTCCTGATTCAGGGGCAGTTCCATACGATCACCGCGCCTAGTAACCTCCGCCCAGCTTAATATAGCCTCGATGAAATCTGTCTCGTTCAATTCCAGCCGTTTTCTGCCTGACAAGATAGTCTGGTATTTGTGCCAGCAAAGATAATTGTCCCGCCCTTTGGCTTCTACATATTTTAGTTTATATCCCATAACTTTTTCCAATTCAGGCAGATCATGATCAACAATCTGCTGCTGCAGGGCTTTGGTCTTAGTCGATATAACTATCTTTTCCTGGCTTTTTTGGGCCCAGATTAAGGCCGGCACCAGATAAGCATAGGTTTTCCCTACGCCGGTGCCCGCCTCCGCCGCCAGAAAACTCTCATCGCGAAAAGCCTCGGCTACCGCACTGGCAAAACGCATTTGTTCTTCTCGATGGGTAAAGCCGTTCAGCATTTCTTCCATTTTCCCGCCTGGCTCCATTAATTTTCGGACCAGGTTTAAATAGTCATCCATTATTAACCCTTTCCGAATGAACCTTGCCATCAATCGTGGTTACCTGGAATGCCCCCTCAATTTCTATCTGGTGGTTGACCAGGATTTCCTGGTAAAAGCGGAGGTGTTCGGGAGCAGCCTTAACCGCTAATCCACAGCTGGTTGATATTGGGCGTGGAGTAGGCATCATTAAAAATTCAGCGGAGGCGTTTTTCAGAACCCGCTCCGCTTTTAAGGCCTGTGATGTAGATTTGAAAGTAAATACTGCATAATCCTGCAATTTAAATAATCTCTTTTGCATTTAGATATCTCCTGCTTAATATTTCAAATCAGATAGTTTGTAAAAAGTAGCTTTACTGTGTCCCAGCAGAATTTCTCCCGCATAAACCGTTGCCTCAGCGAATATCATACTTTTTCCAGTTTTTAAGACTTTGCCCCGAGCAACAATGGTGTCACCCACGCGAGCCGCTGCAGTAAAGGCTGCTGACAAATCGACTGTTACTCCCATTATTCCGAGGCTGCGAATAGCATTTCCCATAGCGGCATCGACAATAGATGTGATCAATCCACCATGAATTAACCCCATAGGATTGGTATGCTGCGGACCGGAAACCACTCTGATCTCGGCATAACCTGGAGCCAGCAGCTGCAATTCTATTCCTAATAATTTATAGTAGGCGGTTTCTTTTATCGATTTTTGCAAATAGTTAAACAGTTGTTGATTAAGTCCGTTATTTATTGCATCCATCGGTTAAGTCCCCCTTATAGTCCAAGTATTTAATAGTAATTATATCACCTGCCTGCGGTCATAAATAAAAAAGATTGTTCCCGCACAAAATAACCATTATGAAGGAGGTTGTATGATGATAAGAGACAGGCGCATATTGCTGGTACCCTTAGTTATTTTGGTCTTATTTATCGGCATTTATTTTATTTTTCAGGCCAAGCCGAAGCCTGTACCTAAGCCCCTGCCCGAACCGGATTTGGTTCAGGTTGATCCCGGTAACCCTGTGCAGCCTAAATGGTATGTGCAATTTTCGGTGAAAGATCAAAAGAGGACCTATTATACCGAAGCGGCCCGTGCCCCGGCTTCAGCCTCAGCCAAAGGTTATTTTATAGGCTCGGGAGCTGTCCATCCCCAGTTTCCTCTTAATGCAGGAGGCGAGGCGCGTAAGCCTATTATACCTTTTGGAACCCGTATCTACTTATCAGAACCTATTGATATTCAAGGGAACCAATACAATTCCCTGGTGGTAAACGATACCGGAGATGTGTATTATGGTTTGTGGCACAAATATCCTTATTGGGTGGATGTCTATGCCGGCACCACAAATTACTACAGCAATAAGGCAGCTCTAAAAGCGGGCGTTGATCTCATCGATTATTACTGGTATGAGCCCTGGAATTGACTAGATTATTCTCAGTTATTCTGAGGCTTAGGGTTTTTCTTTTTATCATCTGCCTCATATCGTACCCGGTTCGCACAGAGATCGCATATATATGTGCCGGGTTTATCTTTGTCGCTTAGTTTCTTGAAATCTTTATTATCTTCGCCCAGCACATAAGACTTTCCACACATCATACATTTAGCATTCACATGTTCCATCCTGCTTCATCTCCCTTTTATATAATAAATTTATTGATCGCTGCTGCCTTCCTCCGGTATAACGTTCATATAAAGAACATGCTGATAATTATACGAACCCACAATATTTCCATCTCGATCATACATATTGTTGGAGGATGGCCCCCCGGTGTATACTTGAGCGCCTTTTTCCAGACCCAGGCTCCTCACATAGCAGACGGTTTGCCTTTGATCCGTGAACTGGATTTGCACCCTGATCAACGGCTGATCGGGGCTTTTAGTTATCTGCTGAAGCGACTGGAGACCACCGTTGCAGCCCGCCATACCGCCAATAAATAACATAAGGATCAGAGCAACCAGCCACGGCCTAATTCTCTGCACTGTTGATTACCTCCTTGCCCTTCTTCTAATTCCGGTTTTCCGAGGCGACGTTCTAAAGCCGCTGGGAATTCCATATCCGCCTCTACTCTCCCAGTCGCTCAGTTTACGGCTGACCAGGTAATGAATGCTGCCCACCGGGAAGTCGCCGGCTGCGTTTATCTCCCCCGCCTCTATACCAGTAAGTATCTCCAACCCTTCATTTACGTGCTGGGTGGCCCAAATAGTAAAGAGGTTTGTCTTTACAGCTGCAACCACTTCCTCACTCAACATTAGATTTCTTACGTTCTGGCGTGGGATTATAACCCCCTGCCGGCCAGTCAAGCCTTTATTTTTACAGACTTGAAAATATCCTTCTATTTTCGAGTTTACCCCCCCTACCGCTTGAATTTCTCCATTCTGATTTACTGATCCGGTAACGGCGATGCCCTGACGTAAAGGTATCTCGGCCAGGCTGGATAGCAGCGCATATAATTCGGCACTGGAAGCACTGTCCCCTTCGATGCCAGCGTAACTTTGTTCAATGGTCAGGCTGGCTGATAAAGATAAGTGTTTATTCTGAGCGTATTGAGCACCCAAATAACCATTTAAGGTTAATATCCCTTTACTATGGATACTTCCGCTAAGCTGGATTTCCCGTTCAATATTAACTAGTCCTTTTTCACCTCTAAAAGTTTTGGCAGTTATACGAACTGGCTTCCCAAATTGATGGTCACCAACCTGATAGACAGCCAGACCATTTAATTGACCAATTTTCAAACCATCAACATCGATCATGATAGTACCCTGATCAATATATTCCTGCATTCTCTCCTGCAGCATAGCGGAGCGATAGTGCTTTTCTTCTATGGCTTTTATGACGTGTTCGCGGCTCACCAGGTTGGATTTATCATAACCCGCCCAGCAGTTGGCTTCATAAATAATCTCCACCAGCTTGTTGAAGAGAGTGCTCAGCTTGCTCTGATCATCAGCCATCCTACCGCCATAGTCAACCACCTGGGCAACTGCCGCCGGGGTGAAATGGTTGAGATTGTTATCAACGCATACTGAACTTATGAAACGCGCATATTCTTTTACATGTTTCGGGGTGCGCTGCATATCAATATCAAAGTCAGCCTTGATTTTAAAAAGCTTTTGAAACTCTTCATCATAGGCATAGAGCTGGTAGTAATATTCCGGTTCCCCGATTAGGATTACTTTGATATCAACGGGAATGGCTTCCGGTTGAAGCGTTTCACTGTTGCCTAATCCAAAAGTCTTGCTCATGCTTTCGACTACGATTTCTTTATTTTTGATGATCCTTTTCAGTTTATCCCAGACATAAAAGTTCTTAATGATGTCATAAACATTGATTACCAGATAACCACCATTAGCCCTGTGAATAGAACCGGATTTTATCCTGGAGAAGTCAGTGGTTAATACCCCAAATTCGCTCCCAAACTCAACTTGTCCAAATAAGTTGGGAAAGCTGGGATTGGTCTCAAAAATAACCGGCGCATACTTGAGAGCGGAATTATCAACAATCTGATTTACCTGGTATCTTCTCACCTGGGCTCTTTTATCCATGCGTCGCAGCAAATTCAGAGGAGAATCGTCTTCGATGGTTTTAAACATATCAATATTGTCCAGGACATCCTGATGCATATCCCGCAGATAAGTTACAACCTCATCCAGGGCCGAATATTTTTCATACAAGGTTGTGAAATCGGGTACAGCTACCTGCCTTGCAGTGGCGAGTTCCAACTCCTTAATCTGTTCCTTGGTGTGATTCTCTAACTCTTTATATTGGCGGAATGCTTCATTGATTTTTTCCTGCACGATGGTGCTCTTTTTCATCAATTCAGCCCGTTCATCGTCGGGCAGAGCCATGTATTCGTCCTGGCTTATCTGGGTTCCATCTTCTTTCAGGGGGATACTGCTAACTCCACTCTGAGTACGGGATATAGTAAAACCAAAAGTACGGGCTTCGTCCTCCAGCTTTAAATAAATCTGGTTGGTCTCTTCCATGAATCGGTTTAGAATAGCACTTTTCTGAAATTCAAATTCTTCACCTTCAAAGGCTTTCACAATATGTTTAATAACCATATCCATATTGGTGTCTACGTCTTTTTTAAATTCTTTGCCAAGTCCGGCGGGTAGGCTTAATGCATGCGGGCACTCGGTATTTTTGAAATTGTTTACATAGCACCAATCAGCAGGCACCTTGTTCTTACGGGCCTTTTCTTCCAACATCTCCCGCGCCAAAGTCGTCTTACCCGTTCCAAAATATCCAGCCAGGTATATATTATAGCCTTCGTTTTCAATATCCAGGGCAAAACTCAGGGAACGAGTGGCCCTCTCCTGTCCTATTATCCCTTTAAGAGGCTTAATCTCAGCGGTACTAGTGAATTTAAACAGTGACGGGTTGCAGGTTTTAGATATGTCTTTAACTTTTAGCTGATATTTACTAATATCCAAGTATACACCTCCAGATATGCTATAAGACCATTAGAATTTGAATTTCATACCGGTTTCACCTTTGATTACCATGGCTCCCAGTTCGTTATATAGGCGCGCAGCTGCGTAAAATCCCGTACAATGAGCTACGATTAATTTTGTAATGTCCAATGATTGCAACGACGCCACGGTTTTATCGATGCGGCCGGATGAGGCATTGAGCAGGTGCGTCCCCCCAATGTAAGCTAATATTTTGGTCTTGCCGGTCATATGGGTGGCATGGGTAATGGTATTGATCACACCGGAATGAGCACAGCCGCTAACTATTATTAAACCTTCGGGGTGGTCAATTATCAAAGCCATATCATCTTGCAGCTTATCACTCTGAATTTGTCCATTATCTTCAACCTGGAAATCTCCGCCGGTGTCCTCGAAATCATTACTCCGCGGGATTTCACCGCTTATATAAACCCCTGGCATAATTTCCGAGAATTCATCTCTAAAAATGAATTCCGCTCCCGCCTGCTTCAGTTCCTGATCGCTAAACGGGCTGCCTATTTTCTTTAATTTACCATTATTAAGTGGAAAAAGCCGAGTCAGTAGGAGACGGGAGTGGGCGTATATTTTCTTTTTCCCATACTGCTCTAATAATGGCAGAAGCGCTCCAGTGTGGTCGAAATGACCGTGGCTTATCATCACATCTTCTATTTCATCCAGTTTGATTCCCAGTGCCTTGCTATTATGAAACAAAGCCTGGTCACTTCCCGTATCAAATAACAGGTTCCGGCCATCCACTGTTATCAAGCAGGAAAACCCATACTCTCCGATGAGATTAGGCACAGGTGTAGTATTTTCCACCAATATCGTAATACTAACTTGCACACATAAAACCTCCTTAATTATACACTTTGTTAGTAATTAGGTATAACCTGTCTCAATTCCTTCTATTATTTGCTCCTGCCAAAAATAAATACCTATCGGGACGAGACAGGGGGACGGGTCCCTTGTCCCACTGCATATTCTTTGAGTGGGACAAGGGACCCGTCCCCATGTCTCAGTGAAATCATATTTTTAATTATGGCAGGTGTCTAAATATGAGCTGAGCTCATTTCCCCATAGTTGTAGGCATCCTCACCGTGCTGTGATATATCCAGTCCAGTCTCCTCTTCCTCATCGGATACTCGGAGCGGTGTGAATATACTTATGAACTTAAGCAGGATAAAGGTACCTATGGCTGCGAAGGCGATTGATACCGCTACGGCTGTTAATTGAATCAGCAACTGATGCGGGTTGCCAAATAGCAGACCGTCAGCTCCGGCCGGGTTGATCACCTTGGAAGCTAGAACCCCGGTAGCCAATGCTCCAAAAGTTCCGCCAACACCATGAATACCGAAAGCATCCAGGGAATCGTCATAGCCCAGTTTAGCTTTCATTTTGCTAACTGCGAAGTAGCACAGGGGACCTACCAGCAAGCCAATTAAGATTGCACTGGCGGCACTTACAAAACCGGCGGCGGGGGTGATGGCTACCAAGCCTGCTACCACACCACTGGCTGCTCCCAGAGCGGTCGGTTTGCCATGATGGAGCCACTCTGCTGCACACCAGCTGATGGCTGCCATGGCGGCGGCAGTGTTGGTTACCATGAAAGCCGAAGCGGCTAGCCCATTAGCGGCCAAGGCACTGCCGGCATTGAAACCGAACCAGCCGAACCACAGCAAGCCACAACCCAGCATGGTCATAGGCAGATGATGCGGCACCATAGGTTCAGCGCCGGATTCACGACGCTTACCCAGAACCAGGCAGGCTATCAATCCTGATACACCGGAACTTATATGAACAACTGTACCTCCTGCGAAGTCCAACGCGCCCATGTTGCGCAGCCATCCATCCACTCCCCATACCCAATGAGCCAGGGGATCATATATTAGGGTGGTCCATAATAGGACAAAGGCCACGAAGGCAGCAAACTTCATGCGTTCCGCAAAAGCACCGGAAATTAAGGCCACAGTAATAATGGCGAACATTAATTGGTACATAGAGAAGACCTGATGAGGAATAGTAGCGGCATAATCCGCGTTAGGGGCTCCTCCTACCCCATTCAGACCCAGCCATTGCAAGCTGCCAATAACGTGATTAATATCCGGGCCAAAACCCAGTGTATAGCCAATTAAAACCCACTGTACTGATACGAGTGCCATGGCCGCAAATGATTGCAATATAACACTCAGAACGTTTTTCCTTCTTACCATTCCCCCGTAAAATAGAGCCAGACCTGGAGTCATAATCATGACCAGAGCGGTACAGATCATCATAAAGGAGGTATCGCCGGTATCAATAACGGGTGCGTCAGCTGCCGCTGCCATCAGGGGCAGTCCCAAAATGCCAATCGCTAATGTTAATATGGTGGTGATCCAAACCCATTTTGTTTTCATTTTCAGCCCTCATTTCTAAAAATTTTATCCAGACGGTTCATAGCTGCAATGTCATGAGAAGAAATAAATGCTTAGAACTATAAAAGCGCTATACTCAGAGTCTAAACTCTGCTTATAAGCGCCTTTGCTTGCAACCTGAACTTTTTAATAATTTCTATAAGGCAGATCCACCCTCTTCGCGGGTGCTGATACGGATAATCCTCTCTACCGGATATACAAATATTTTACCATCACCTATTTTGCCTGTTTTACATATTTTGAGTACTGTTGATATGATATCTTCGACTGATTCATCCTGGCATACAATTTCTAGTTTAACCTTGGGAAATAAGTCAACGGAATGTTCCTGGCCCCGATAATATTGTTTCTGGTTTCGCTGCAGCCCTCTACCTTTCACATCGTATACTGTCATCCCTCTTACCTCTATTTTATCAAGGGCCTCTTTTACCTCCTCCAACTTTGAAGGTCTAATGACTAACTCAACCTTTTTCAATGAGCTCCCCTCCTTTGTTTCTTATTTTCATTGCATGTAATGAAGTACCGCAATGGCGATAAAAACAACAAGGCGTTTATCTTTCCCCGGCCGAGAGAAAAATAAACGCCTTCGTTTCATCTTTAATGTTTTTTACGTTTAAAGTATATCAAGCCTGTAAGACTCAAGCAATACCTTTGCAACAATAATATTGTATACTTGATGTGCCCTACATTAACTTCCTACCTATATATACCATTATTCCCACAGCTGCCACCACCTGTGAGTCGGATTCATACTGCCGTTGGTCGGAACATCTCCAATGCTCCATTGCGTATTAGGCTGATGAAGATAACAAATATCCTGCGGTTCGTTGTCTTTCAGGAATGCCATTTTACTCTGGCGCGGACAGGCTTCGGTAGCTATCAAACCTGTGTCCAGGCAAATATTTATTAGATCTATCCCACCTGGCTGCCCAAAATCCTTTTCGGACAGTTTGGCGGAAGCATCATGAATAAAACTAGCCCAGATTGGTCCGGCAGCCGACCCACCAAATAAATTGGCTGCTTTGCCCTGGTCATAACCCACCCAAACTGCACAGCATAACTGGGGAGTATAGCCAACAAACCAGGCGTCGTTCTTTTGTTCAGTAGTACCTGTCTTTCCAGCCACTACCCGCCCTACTTTGGCTTTCAAGGCCGAGCCGGTTCCTCCCGGCTCCATGACCCCGGTAAGCATATTGGTTATGATATAGGCATTCTCAGCACTGACAATACTTTCCGCATGCGGACTATATTTCTCTAATTCATTACCATCCTTGTCGATAACCTTCAAAAGGTACGATGGGGCATTATATACCCCATGGTTAGCAAAAGCACTATATCCTGCTGCCAAATCCAGCGGGCTGACTTCATTGGACCCGAGCGGCAAAGATAGAACCGCTTTTAAATCGGGGAAACCGAATTGCTTGGCATAAGCAGTTGCCTCGTTTACACCCAGCAAATCTGTTAGGGTGACCGCAACTACATTATCCGAGATCGATATAGCTTCCTTCAAGGTGAAATCACGCCAATGATATGGTTCAGTCCCGTAATCAGTTGGTTTGTAAACATCACCATTGGGCAGCTGAAACTCCTTCTCTTCACACGTAAGCATACTAGCAGGCGTATAGCCGCGTTCAATCGCCAGTGAATAGACAAAGGGTTTAAAGGTGGATCCAGGCTGCCGGGTGGAGAATACCCGGTTATAACTGGATGCATTGAAATCTCTTCCCCCTACCATGGCTCGAATTTGGCCATTACTAACATCCAGCGCAGCCAATGCTACCTGGAGGTCAGGTTTTTGATTCTTCATTCCTTCTAAATAGGCATTATTAGCAGCCTTCTGCATGTCCAGATCAAGAGTCGTATAGATCTTCAGTCCTCCCTGATAAACCACGCTGTCTCCGTATTGTTCTCGTAAATGTTCTCGCACCATGGCTACAAAGTAAGGGGCTTCATCATCAGCAAATTGAGCCCTTTTATACTGCAGCGGCTCTTTCGCAGCGGCTGCCTTTTCTGCCTCCGTGATCACCCCATCCTCCACCATTCTCTGTAATACCTGTCCCTGCCTTTTCTGAGCCTCTTCCGGGTGAATATAGGGGTCGTAATTGCTGGGACTTTGGGGTATACCCGCCAGCAAAGCCGCCTGGGCGAGGCTCAAATCCTGAGCTCTTTTGGCAAAGAAGGTACGGGAGGCTAATTCTACTCCATAAGCCCCATGCCCAAAATAAATACTGTTGCAGTACATACTCAATATTTCATCTTTACTGTACTTGTTTTCCAAAAGTAATGCATAGTATAATTCTTTTATTTTTCTGCTTAGGGTCCGTTCATTACTTAAATACAGGGTTTTGGCTGTCTGTTGAGTAATGGTGCTGCCCCCGGCAATTATTTTGCCTGCCTTGATGTCAAGGAATATTGCTCTTAACATTCCACTGAAATCAATTCCATGATGTTTATAGAAGCGCTTATCCTCAACGGCTATCACTCCATTTAGGAAAAACGGCGATATCTCATCCAGGTTTACGTTCACCTGATTCTGCTCCGACAATCCTTTCACAACTTTGCCGTTTACGTCATATATTATCGATGACTCAGGAATAGCAATAGATGGCAGCCGTATAGTAAATGCACAGCTGCAAAATATATTCATAATGAGCAGAAGGGCTATGGTTAATTTTCTAAGCAAGTAAATTCCTCCCATCTACTTGTTACTTTTTCCATTTATTAGTCACTTTATCCGTAATTTTAATTATTAGTACCCTCTCAGTTGGATAAATAATCCACAAAATTAAAGCTGATGTTATACTATGATTGACAATTTCCCGGTTAAAAATGTATATTATTAGTCTAGGAGACTGGTTGGATCTCGACACTCGAGTCAATAGTAATGGATCAGTCATAAGCAAGAAAGGCGGTGGTGAAATGGAACCTATACCGTATCGATCATCGTATATAACTTATCTTAATATTTACCTTATTAATAGCAGGGTTATATTTCAACACCGATTAGATATGTAGCCCTTCTATAGACAAGGAGGGATTGCGAGTTGATTAAGACTTATTTCTACAATCATGCTGATAATCAAATGTATCATGATATAGATTTGGCCACAACCACCGAGTTGTTGGCCTCTCCCGACAATCTGTTGTGGATTGATTCGTATGACTGTTCAGAACAAGAGCTGGCTTATATAGGCAAAATATTTGATTTTCACCCATTAGCTCTGGAAGATTGTTTGCAGGAAAGCCCCCGCGCCAAGATAGATAATTATGATGATTATTATTTTTTCGTCTTTCATGCTCTGCGCTATTTTGAGGAAGCGGAGGAAGAAGATGAGATATCCAGCATTGAACTGGATGTCTTTCTGGGGCCTAATTATATTGTAACCATACACCCAATCGCACTTTTGGCGGTTGGCAAAGTGGCCCGCATCAGCTTAAAGGATTGCCAGTTTATGAATCGCGGCCCTGACTATTTATTATATAAAATTGTCGATAACATCGTCGACGATTCTTTCCCTATTATTGAGAGACTGGGGGAAAGAATTGACGACCTGGAAGACAATATCTTTGTAAGTAAGGGGCAGCACGTTACTGAAGAGATTTCCACTTTGAGAAGAACCATAATCCTCTTAAGAAAGGTTTTGATACCGCAACGACAGATTTTCTCCAATATAAGAGGTCGTTACGCATTTTTTGTAAAAGAAAATAATGTTCCTTATTATCTGGACTTAGCCGACAACCTAAACAGCATTCTGGATACTGTGAACACCTATCGAGATCTGGTCAACAGTTCGATGGAAACTTATTATTCGGTTCTTACCGGCCGTACCAGTGAAATCATTACTGTACTGACAATTATCAGTATAATCATGATGCCCCTTACTGTTATTACGGGCTTCTTTGGTATGAATGTTGAGTTCCCAGGCCGCGAACACCCTTATGCGGTATGGTATATTCTGCTGGGTATGATAGTTCTATCAACGAGTATGCTGGGCTTTTTCCGATCCAGAAAGTGGGTTTAAAAATTTCAAACCCCGTTCAAGATGGTTTTTGAACGGGGTTTTCTTCGGCCATGGAGAGGCTGGAGCTCGATGTTCCAGAAATCGGGCAGCATCGTTGTCTTTCTGTTTAGCCTAGGCAGTATAATTAAGGTACAATCCTTCCTGCGAATTTTCCAGAGAGCCGACCGCTGGCAAACCGTGTAAGTGATTTTGGGCACAAATGATTTCAGCCTCTGCAACCGCTTGGAACAAGCGCCCTACTTTTCCGCCCCATCTTTTATAGCTGAAAGCTAAATATAACCGATTAACCTGTGATTCACCGGCGAATGCTGCCTTTAAATTGTCCTGCGTTGACATATTATAACCTCCTTTAATTAGTTGCCTAATTTATTTTGTTAGCATATTTAGCGTTCTCACCCATTCAAAATATCTAGTAGCCGTCTATATTAATATCAACCTTGCCTCTAAATACGCGGTAGACATAAATGGTGTAGAAAAGGACGATAGGCACTCCGATCAGGGCAATGATCAGCATTGTCTTTAATGTTAAGTTCGAGGAAGCGGCATTATAAATAGTTAGGCTCAGCTTCGGGTCTAGAGCCGGAACCAAGTTAGGAAACATACCCAAGCCCAGAGTAGCAATTAAGCCTATCATATATACCGATGAGGCAATGAACGTCATACCATAACGGGCTGTTTTTAGCAGTAAGGGTAATGCAGCTAGAGCTATTACGCTTAACAGAGGTGCTGCCAATAACCATGGTTTATTAATGTAGTTAATATACAATGATGGCATGGCGACAAAAGTGTAGAGGGAAGCTAGAATATACAGAATCAGACTGGCAGCCCAAATAAGCTGAAATATTCTCCGGACTTTTTCCTGCAATTCTCCTTCAGTCTTCAGGATAATATAGCTGCTCCCCTGCAACAGAAAGGCAAACAGACCCAGGATCCCCATGAGCAGCGCATAAACATTTAACAGTGCGAAAAAGCCTCCCGTGTAATAATGCAAGTCGTTCAAAGGCAGACCCTGAGCAATATTTCCCATGGCTACCCCGAAGAGCAACGCAGGCAGAAAACTTCCTATGAAGAAGAGAAAGTCCATACGTTGGCGCCACTTGGCAGTTTGAACTTGATTTCTGAATTCCACCGCCACTGCCCGTAGAATTAGTCCAAATAGCACCAGCATCATAGCCAAGTAAAAGCCACTAAACACTGAAGCGTAAACCAACGGGAAGGCGGCAAAGATAGCCCCAGCACCGGTTAACAGCCATACCTCGTTCCCGTCCCAAAAAGGGCTGATGGATTGAAGTAAGGTGAGTTTCTCCTCCTCGGTCTTGCCCACGAAGAGGTACAGACTTCCTACGCCTAGATCAAAGCCATCCAGAACCGCGTATCCGCCAATCAATACTCCCACTAACAAAAACCATACGATATTCAGATCCATGTTTGTCACCTCCTATTATTTTCCTGATGAACCAGGTTGCCCTATTGCTTCACCCATGGCTTTTTTCACTTCCCTTATAACCAAATAGCATACCCCCATCAACAAACCACTATAGACCAGGACAAACAATACTATGGTCATGATTATCTGGTAGGCAGCCAAGGGTGAAGCAGCCTGATTGGTTTTCAAAAGACCGTATACGATCCAGGGCTGTCTCCCGAACTCTGCCGCCATCCAGCCCGTCTCATTGACTAAAACGGGCAGCAACATAGAATACAGAGCAGCGTGCAGAAATAGCCGGTTTTTATATACTCTTCCCCTGGCCAGCAGGTAAGCTCCCCACAAAACCAGCAATGCAAACCAACCTGCCGCCAATATCATAAAACGGTAGGACCAATAAGTAGCCTGAATAGGTGGCCGCTCACTCGGGGCAAAGGTTTTAAGACCAGTAACGGCAGCATTAGCATCATTATGCACAATCCAACTTAAAATCCCCGGAATTCCTACTGCAAGATGCGTTACCTCTTTATCTGTATCTGGAAATCCGATAATGTTAAGAGCGGCATGGGTCTGAGTATTCCAGAGGCCCTCAAAAGCAGCCAATTTAGCCGGTTGGGTATTAGCGACCTGTACCGAATGACTATGCCCCAGCATGAACTGACCTGATACCGCAATAACGGCAAAGATAAGTGCAATACGAAGAGATCTGCGGCCGATTTCGGTGTTCTTATCCCGCAGAAGAAAATAGGCACTGATTCCCATCATAAAAAAGGCTCCTGTGATATAGGCCCCATCAACGGTATGAAAAAAACGAGGCAAGGTGGAGGGATTAAACACTGCTGCGAAAAAGTCGGTTAAAATAGCTCTCCCACCCTCAATTTTAAAACCTGCGGGAGTTTGCTGCCAGGAGTTGGCGGCAATGATCCAAAAAGCTGAGAGGGTGCTGCCCAATGCCACCAGAAACGAGGAAACAAAACGCATGGTTGGAGATATTTTATTCCGTCCAAATATGAGCAAACCTACAAATGTGGACTCCAGAAAGAAAGCGAAAACACCTTCGGCCGCCAGAGGAGCGCCGAAAATGTCACCAACAAACTTGGAATATTCCGACCAGTTGGTACCGAATTGAAATTCCATGGTGATACCACTGGCAACCCCGACGGCAAATAAAATAGTAAAGATTTTAAACCAGAAGCGTGCCATTTGATCATAAATATCCTCATGTCGTCGCCAATACAAGTACTCGATGATTGCAATAATAGTTGCCAGGCCGATCGTCAATGGCGGAAATATGAAGTGAAAAAAAGCGGTTAGACCAAATTGTAACCGGGACAGAAAAACAACATCCATATTCCTTTTCCTCCTTTTTAATTGTATACTGCTTTGGTGAACTTTAAGGGCAAAAAATATATCAGTCCATTAAATCCGCAACACTATAGCTGGCAAAATCATTAATTAACCTCTGCTGTATCTCAGACAAGGCCTGATGAACCTTACAGGAGGGTGGACCTTGTTTGCTGCAAAGGGCTTCGTCCAGCAGACATCGGTTCAAATATATTGGACCCTCGATGGCTTCCACCACGTCTAGCAGCGTAATATCTTTAGGATTCCGGGCTAATGCATAGCCCCCGCCAACACCACGCTGTGATCGGACAATACCAGCCTTAATTAAGGAAGGCATAATCTTCAACAGGAAACGCATTGGTACTACCTGACTGTGTGCAATGGTTTGGGCTTCCACAACCTGCCCCGTGGGTTGCTGAGCCAAAAATAGAACTGCCCGAAAACTATAGTCAGTGGCTTGATTAATGTTCATAACTTGCTCCTTGCTTGTTCACCGTTTTGGTATAGTTTATGCA
>Ga0209340_1000278_pt1 | contig 64375 bp, 102 predicted proteins | sample EPASupsiteSAE323_FD_187266 | JGI IMG/M metagenome (GOLD analysis project Ga0209340, IMG submission 187266) | Bioremediated contaminated groundwater from EPA Superfund site, New Mexico - Sample SAE3-23 (SPAdes) (version 2) | ecosystem: Environmental > Aquatic > Deep subsurface > Groundwater >... | reverse complement strand
TACAATCGTTTCTCTCCGGTTTTAACTCCGTTTTGTTGCAACAATTTTGCAAGTTCCCGTACCAGAATTGAACTTTTTGATGCAACAACGCTATCAGCAAAGATTACCTTTGGCTTATCTTCTTCAACTTTAGTTTCTAATGCTTGCCGGGCCTCGCGTTCATTTTTCAAATCGGTTGCCAGCCTGATAATCGTATCAGGATTGAGTAATATTTCTTCTGTCTTTTCAGGTGTAAGATATCCGCCGTATTTTCGTATAGAAGGTATCACTTCCCTTGTAATCCAACGCTTAAACTGCTTAGCTTCTGGTTTGCGGCTACCCAGAATAAGCGAATATAATCCGGACTCGTTAACGGCAAGCACATTTATTGTTTTATCTGGGTTTTGGGGGTGGGCGATTTCAATTCGGGTACCTTCATCTTCCTCTAATCTTTTAACTGCGCGTCCCGTATCTCCAAGATCAAGAATGTCGCATAAATCTTTTGCTATCCACCAGGGTTGATTTTCAACAATAGATATTCTTATCGAACTGTTTTCATAGTTAAAAACCTGGACTAAATTATTCAAATTTATTCCCCCTCTCCCTTAATAAACAACAACTATTTTGGCATTACCGTTTTCATAAGCCTGTGTTTCTCCGGTTCCGTTCGGGTGTGTTATGGTAATCACGATATCCAATAAAATACCTCCTTCATAATCACCCGGAAGAGGATTGCTTGCCATGATTTTTACAAAGGATTATAATAATAAATGATCTATCCTCTTTTGAGGGTGTTCGTCTGAGGAAGCTGGTTACTCTTGCCGGAGACAGCTTCCTTTTATTTACTTTTGTTTTCTTTGATCCATTTAAATGTTTTTTCTTGATCAAACCTGATACCGCGGCCAACCTTTTCATAGGGAAGACCTTCCCGCCTCCACCTGTCAATTGTGGTCCTACTTATCTTTAGTATCTGGCTTAACTCTTCAAGAGTTATATATTTGGTATCCATTTAACACCTCCATTTGATTTATTATGATTAATCATAGTTAAACATTTGAAGTATGTCAAGCAAATTTTTTGGGGGCCATTTTCGGCCCCCTGGAACAAAGATATTTAGTTTGTAAATTAATGGTTTCTGCATATAATTAATAAAAAGGAGATGATTTTTTGAAACAACTGATAGTCAATATAAGAGAAAAACTTGACAGGATTTACTGGCCTGATGTAATTGGTTGGTCGGTTGTTATTTTTGTTATTTTTGCATTAAATTATTGGCGTGGCAACAATTGGGTTGAAGGTATTTATATAGGTTTTATTATTTTAATGTGTGTTGGATATTTTATATTTGAGAAATAATTACTTTGTTGCCTTTCTGTATATCTCCAATCTTTTTTCAGCCAGTCTAATTGCCTGTGCTTTTTTCTGCTCAACCATTTTTTCTTTACGATTATATGGTATTGTCTTGTCTGCGTTTATTTGGCGTATTTGTTTATTAATGTTGCTTATATCGGTTGCTACTCTGTTAAAAGCCAAACGCTGCGTATTGTTGTAATCTTTGTTGCGTTTACCTGTTGCTTTAAAATCGGTTTGCGCTTGATCTAGCTTGCCGCGTATGTTGTAAAATTCATCGATTATATCATTTGAATACAACGGATCGGCAACAAATGACCGCTTAATTGGTTCAAATGTTCTGCTTGCGCCTCCCTGGCCTCTGCCTTCTGACATGGCCGGCAAGATCATCTGACCTATGAATCCAGAATAACTTCGTAAAATATAATCAATGTTTTTGGGTGAGGATTTTAACATTTTTCCCATTTCCAACGCCAACGCGCTTGTTGTTTCATCGTACTGCAATTCCGGTGAAAGATACTGCATATAAGCTGGCACAATTGGCATCCCGGTATAATTTTTGTTTGCCCTTACATCATAAAATGGAGAAAATATCGGGCGATAAGCAGGTGCAAAACTATTTAACCAAGATTGTTTGTAATCTTTAAATGCCATTGGGTCTTTATTTTCCCAAGCCTGCAGTGATCTTTCCAGTAAATCTGAAAATACAACTCCCCATTCACGCGGCTTTGCAATTTTGATGAACTTTTTCCTGCCGTCCGTTCCTGTTAATCCAGGAGCAGGAATTAAGAAATAATTATCTTTGGTGTACTTGCTGACTTTTTTCCAGTCGTCATCATCATGATTTATTAGATACAACAATATTGTTGGTACAGTAATTGCCAGCATTCCTTTTGCTATTGCTGCTTTTGGGTTTTCTTTAAACAATCTCAAAAATCTTTCCAAACCTTGGATTGAAGCATTCAAATACGGCACAAACGCATCCAGTGTATAGCCCCATTCACCCCGGCGGCTAAAATTTACAGTAACCTCTCCGGATGCGTATTTTGCTTCAAGTTTTTTGGCATAGTCGCTATTATTGATATCTTCAAGTACGCCCTTAAACTCGTTAAGCCTTGGCGCGCTTTCAATCGCGCTTGTTAGCCGTTCCAGTCCTTCAAATGCAGCACTCAAACTTTTGTAGGCATACGACACAGGATCGTTCTTGTCTTTTCTCCAATAGCCAGGCATAACAGCTTGTTTTGTTTCTTTCAGCACATTACGGTTGGAAGCAGATGCCGACGCAAACATGCCGCCGCCCATTGACCTATACAGTTCGTAATAGTCATCTTCGCCAAATCTATCCCCGGTTGCAATTTGCCGTGTAGCATCTAAAATGCCAATCGCCCAGGTAAACGGATTATTGTTTTTTCCGTTGATATAGGATGTTGGTAAATCTCTTGCTAAGTTGCGGCCGGAGAAAAACAAGTTTGCGCCAGTGGTCAAAGTTTTCATTACTCGGGTGATGCCCCTGAACGTATCAATTAAAAAGTTTTGTCCGGGAGGTCCTAGAGAAGTCAATGCAACAAAGAAGTCAGGATCATTAATGCGGACCGTTATTTTTTGCCCGAACCAGATGCCGGTTACTTCGTTTGGCTTGGTGCTGCTATACATATTCTGCTTTTTGAAAACTTCGTCCAGCCGGTCAATAACACCCTCTACGCCCTCGTTAAATAAATAGTCTTGAATTGCCTCGCGCGCATCATTTTTGAACACATCAAAGTCAATCTCTGCAAAGCCAGCCAATTCTTCCGGTTGCCATAACAATTGATGGATAACCGTCTGCATAACTTCGTTGCGGCGTGATGCGTTAACGTACCGGAATACCTGTTCAATTATGCTTTCTATTGGGTCAACTATTTGTCTTTGAGATCCTTTAGCCCGTTTGGTTTGATACGGTTGATTCGCATAACCGCTGCGAATGCCTTTACCAGCGTTCATTTCTTCAACTTCGTTTAGTTGCCGGTAAAACGGCACATAATACGGGTGAGATTCTCTAAATTTGTCCCAAGCGTCCTGAGTCAGCAGGCCATTATCTTTGACCAGCCATGTTTCGGTAAACTTGCTTAGCCAGTTAACTAGGTCGTTTGCCGCCGCCTTTAGTCCAGGGATCTTTTTCTCATACCAATCCATTCGCGGCTTAACCAGTTTATTCATGATCATATTCATTTGGTTGTCAATTTCTTTATTAAGTGCGCTTAGTGCCTCGGTATCTTCCGGGTCCGTGCGGTCAAGTTTCTTTCTTAACGCTGCGATGTTATCCACATATTCGGATACACCGTATTCTTTTGAATATACTTGCTTGCCTTGCTGCATCCAGGAAATTGAGTTACGCAAAATCAAATAATCGTTAAACTCAGTCTCTTTTCCTTCCGGGATTTTTTCAAGCACTTTTTTCAGGGAAACTCCAACTTTGTTAAATTCCCGGTCAGTCATTGCTTCTTCCAGATTGAACTTAGCTGTTCCCGCTGCAGACCTGCTTGACATTGCCAGCATATAAGCCTTTTCAGCCGCGCTTAATTGCCGCCCGTTGCTTTGCACTACTTTGTCAAACTTATCAAGCTTGTAAAGATCGTCCACAAATCTTCCGTAGAATCTGCCCCACATGCGGCCAAGGTTTTCTTTGCTCAATTGGTTGGCAAGCGGTTTATTTTCAAGTTTGCTGACGATATGCTTACTTGTGTCCGGTCCCGGAGGTTTTGCTTGTTGCTTGACCGCTTTCATGGCTACCGGCGTTCCTATCCCGCTCAAAATCATTCTTTGATACTCAGGCGTACCGGGTAAAGCTCTCTTTGCAGCAGTTTTTTCTTGCTTCTGAGCTCCTAACCGGTTAACTTCTTCTACCTTGGCAAGCACTTCATTGATATACCCGTTCAGCCGTTCTTCCAGTTCTGCGCCCGTGAAAAAAGCCTCCCCTTTCGAGAAGGCCTGAGCGAACATATCTGAAATAAACTCTTCCAGTATATCATCTTTATTGTATGTGCCGCCGTATTGATCCTGGTAGTATTCAACCAGCTTTTTCATTCCATCCGGGTTGGTATCTTCAAGGCGTTGTATGACCAGCGATTCCAGATTACCATATCCCATTGCGTTACGATTTGCCCAGTGGCCGCGCTCGTGCCATGCAATAGCTTCAGGAGAGAATGTTCCGTTGGCATCAATAAACATTTCTCCTTCAGGCGTAATAAATCCATCAAATGCTGCATTTTCTGGATTGGCATAAGCAAACGGAACAACTTTTAATCCGATCTCGTTTCCTATCTTGATTGCAGCAGAAAACTTTTCGTCTTTTAGCGCGTCCGGTACTATTCTGTAGGCTTCTTGTCCTGGTTCTGTTCCGTGGATTTGTTCAAGAAGTCGAACGTACCGTCCTTGTTCTGTCTCAGTAATCCCTTCTGAATTAATTCCTTTTGTCGTTCCGGAGGGATAATTGCTCTCGCGCCAGAACTCATTTTGATAAACATTTTGAGCTCCCCTTTCTACCTTGTAACGAATGTCAGGGTTATTTGCGTTCCAAGTGCCTTGGTTATTGATTGATTTTACTTGTTCAGGAAAAAATGCAACAAAAGTTTTTCCTGAAGAAATTTCTTCTTGTTTTTCAGATGGAGATATGATTCCGTCATAACCAGCATTTTTGATTGCGTCAAGTGTTCCGGTTTTAGCATAATTATTGCCAGCATGAGGTAACAAGTCATACCAATAATATTTACCGTACTGTGGAGCAAAATCAACCTTATCCCAATCAATTTTGCTTATATCAATTCCATCATTATTTAATTTATTTTTCCAAAATGATAACGTTTTTTCGCCTCGAAAATTACTGGCATTAAATGGATTTTTGATGCTTGCGTATAACTCTTTTGGCGTACTTTTGTCATTAGTAAATTTATTGGCATATTTGATATTGCTTGCAAGCCATATCATGCCATCGCTTTTTTCTATATCGAAAACATTAAAATCATTTGGGCTACCATGATAAACCACCAACGGTTTGCCGTTTTCATCCACAACCTTGCTATCGCCAAACCACTTTTTGAACTCCGGCGTTTCAGTTTGGTTTACGTTTTGCTTGGCGGCTTTGAATTTGATTCCTTGCGTTCCTTTTCCAGCCGATCCCGTGTTATCTTCTCCAATCTCTTGACCACGAACGGCCTCGTTTCCGAAAAGCGTAGCTTGTGTTTCTTTTCCATCTGTATCCTCCAATACATTTAAAGCAGACTGTAATGCTTCTGCCTTGGTTGGCGGTTTAATACTTCCCCACAATGATTGTTGATTAGGATTGCCGGCAGAAATAACGTTGTCAACGTATCCGTTCAGAATTGTTGCAATCTTTTTACTGCTTCTATTATATTTATTAAACACTTCTAAAATGTCTTTGGCAAGCGGTTCCAGTTCTTCCCCGAACATGCTTTGCTGACCAAGATATTCAGATACCGGCATACCTTCTTCTTTCAATTGAGAAAGTTTACGAGCCGCGTCTGCAATTTCTCCTGAGATATCGAGCGGATACAATTCACCTGATTCAATAGCTGTTTTCATTTTTGCAAATATAGGAGCAGTTATCAGCATTGCATTTGTTATGTTTTTAATGTTGTCATCTGTGCTTTCCGCTAGTTTTTCAATTGACTCAATGTTCCCATATGCCTTGGAAAAAACAGCATTTCTTATTCTGGTTGCTCCTTCCTGAGATATTGAACCGTCAGCAGTTATGTAGCGTCCGCGTTCAGAAGGGCCAATAACTTCCTTAACAAAATCACCGATAAATCCACGATTTGATGCCGCCAGTACGTCGCCGTTATCTGATGGGAAAAACCTGGACATAAGCCCGGAAGTAAGTTTTTTACCGTCAGACATGGCTTGCTCAGTTGCACTCATAGCAGCCACAGATTGCTCGTTTGCTTCCTTAACAAAATTAGCCCGGTTAACCTCGCTTTGGCGTACTCTAACTAAAACAGGATTTTTTATATTGTTTAATTGTTCAGCGTTAATTCCAAACTTTTCGGCATTGTTGGTTATCCATTGTTTATACGCCGCCATGTTCTTGTGGTTATTTTCGTAACCGCGTTTTAAGGCAATGATTCTGCCGTTGCCGCTTTCAACAACCATATCCGGTCCAACAATTGGAGCGCCTTCGGATGCCTTGGGGCTTTCACCTAAAAATTCAGGCTCTAAATTATTCAAAATTCTTGTGACTTGATCTTCCGACGCAATCCTGCCCCTGTCTCTTGGCTGCAATTCTTGCGGGTATTCTTTGTTTTGTTTTAATCCAGTAGAATGAGAAGCAATAACATCATTTGCGTCCACTACTGCATATTGAGAATTAACAGAAGTTCCACGTTCAGTTTTTGCTTTGGTTACTTTTCCAGGGACAATTTTATTGCTTTCCGTTGCGTTTTTAACAGGAGCAGTTTGTTCAGATACCGCCTGCTGATTGCCAGCCTCTAATTCGTTCTGTAAAGCCTGCATTTCTTGCGGATTGATGTTTTGTACCTCAGACTGTTGAATATCCTTGTTCTGAACGTTTTGCTCGATATTCTGCGTATTTTGCGGTGCAACTTCTTCTTTAGGTGCAGTTCTGGTTTCAACGTCGCCGGCCGGGACAATAATACGGCTTCCGTTCTGGTCGGTAACTACAAAAACGTTTTCATTTGGCTGACCTAATACATTATATTTTTCTCCGGTTGATTTGCTGTATACTTCGGTTGGCTGTGTAATTTTTGTTTGTTGTGGCGTTACCTTATTATTTTGTGGTGTTTCTTCTTGCCGGGAAATCTCTGGAATAGGTTGGTTATAATTTGGTTCAGGAATATCTTGCCCCATGTAATTTATTTGCATAGGTATGTTAGAATATTTGCTAATTATTTTTTCTGCTTCTGGCTTAACTATTTCAGATATAATTTTTGCCATACCAGGATTTTGCGCCGCTTCATCTAAAACAGTATTAAGCGCGGTTGCTTTATCAATCCCGGAAGCGGTAAGTTCGTTCATACGGTTCTGCACCTGTGGCATAATTTGGTCAGGCAATGCTTTTATGGTTTCTGTTTTTACGTTTGCAATGTATTCGTTTATGGCTCCGGCTCCGCCCATGCCTGCGCCAAATATTCCGCCAATTGCCATAGATTCTTTCATGTCGGCAGTAGGGTTGAGTATTTGCTGTACAATGCTTCTTTTGTCTGCGCCGCTTGCTTGCTGCTGAACGGCTTGCTGGTATCCTTCTTCTAATGATTCCGTCCCAGTTTCCGCCACTAATTTTGCTACAGCAGATTTTGCCGGTCCTAATTTGCTGACAGGCGAAGGCGCAAAAGCAAGTGCTAACTGAGCAGCGTCTAATCCTGCAAGTTTTAAGTTTTTGTTAAAAACAATATCAGCAGCTTTGTTTGCTTGATCCTTATCGCCGGTTTCACTCAATACTTGCTGATATGTGTTGGCTGCTTCAAGCGAGCTTTCAACCGGTCTTGACATGGCAGCGCCACCCAAAGACGAAATAATTGTTTTTGCAAATGGGCCTGCTCCAAGTTTTCCGGCTATTGCGCCGGTTCCCTTGTATCCAGCAAACATAAGCGGTATAAGCGCCAATGTAGACGGCAAACTGCTGGCGGCATTATTGGCGTACCAATCCGGGTCCAATAAAGATGACCATGTAAAAGGTTGCCGGTTTACTTCGTATCCTTCAGATATTTTTTGCCCAGTATCTCTTATGTCTTTGCCAAGTTTACTGTCTCTCAGTGGTTTTGTATAACCTATATTTTCAAGCATTTTTCCCGTTCCTTCCCGGAGACTTGCGCCGGTTTGAGAAGGAAGGGTTTTGTTTCCGCTTATAGGGTTTACGTAATCCTTGTCAGATGCGCCCTTGGCAGTTTCATAACCAGTAACAGCCGCACCTATTCCAGCTGCTTTTTTAACTGGCGTTGGAGCTTTTTTAACAATCGATTTAAGCGCATCAGCAACAGGCTTTGCAATTTTGCCCGTAGCGTTAACCGCTCCGATTCCTGCCCTGCTGGTTAATGCTGCTGTTTCAGGAGTTGCCATTGATATAGCTTGAAGCATTTCTCCGAGACTAAATCCTTCGTTAGCTGGGTTTCCAATTAGTGTGCGATATATTTTGGATGTTTCAATATCACCCGCTATGCCCTGCGGCTTATAGCCAAGATTTACTTCTTGATTCCAGCCGCGTTTAGCGTTTATGTCAAGGGCTTCTTGTACAATTGGATTAATTGGATCGAACGATTTATTTAAATCGGACTGATGTTGCTGGTTAGAAATAAGTGGCTGTGCAGATTTAATTTTATTGGTTTTAGCTGTTTTAGCAGTTGTTGTTCCTAGTCCAGCCAACATATTTTTTTGTTTAGTAGATTCAAGGGACGAAGGTTTTCTGCCATAATTTTGCATTAACTCGTCAAGTGATCCGCCGTTGTCTGCGTTATTTGAAGTTCTTCCGTAACTTTGCATCAATTCGTCTAAAGTAGGCATTTACTTGCCCCCTTTTAAATATTATTTAACTGCCTGATAAGCTGGTGCTTAACGATTGTGCTGCTTTTAATACTGCTGCTTTATCGGCATCGTTCATTAAATCCCATGCTCCTTTGGCTTTCATGTAATCCACATATGAAGCAAAATTATACTGTGTAAGTCCTTTGCTTTTGGCGTTTAAAAAATTATTTTGCATCACAAGCAAAGCATGATCTTTGTACGATGAACTTTCATTTTTTGCGCTTTTAGCTGCAGTGGTGTCCATTGCACTTGATAATTTCATAGCATTAGCCAATTCCTGCGCCTTATTGCTTCTGATGTTTTCAGCAAGGCTTGCATTACCCAAAGAAGTATCTGCCGCTAACTTGCTGTAATTGTATTTGCTTCCCAAATCAGCCTGTCTTCTCTCTTCGGCTAACCTCTGCGCGTCAAGCTCTTCCTGCGCCCTGGCAGAACGCATTGATTCATCTAGTTTTTGAGAATCTAGCGTTTTTGTACCTGGAGCATAACGGTAAAGAGATAAATCGTTAGCTGTAGCAAATTGCTTGGCACGGTTTAATGCATGTTGCTGGTCGGGAATAAAATCTACCGGTATATTCATGTTTGCCCTCCTAACTGGCGTTTAGTATGCCGTTTATAATACTGGACGGGAGTTGCCATCTGCCATTGCTTATATATCCTCCCATAGCCGTTAATGTTGATGGCGAGTACGTGCGATTACCTATCGTGACATTTCCGGAATTACTGTCATAAGCTACGTTAATTCCGTTTTGACTAGCTACATCTCGCAGGCTATATACCCCGTTATTTCCGGTGTAATTTGTGCCCGAAGAACTTCTACTGCTTCCGCCAGAATTGCTTTTGCTTCCAGTAGTTTTTCCCATAGCAATTGTAGTATCAAGGTCAAGCTGGCCCTTTTGGTATTGAGTAAGCGCGTTATATGGCAATTCCGCAACATACAATTGACTGGCAACCTGTGCTGCCTCATTAGCTTTTCTTTGCGCTAAATCAGCAGCGTTTAATTCTCCTGAACCTATGCCAAGAGCAACGTTAAGAGCGTTTTGGTTCCAGGACTGTTGCGCCGCATCTTGCGCCGCTTCGTAATCCTGATATAAACTGCTAGCCGTTTTGCCTCGATTCGTTTCAATGTCAGACAGCAAAGTATTCATGTCGTTTACTCGCCCTTGATAATCTGTGTTAGCAGCATTAGCATTTGCAGATTGCGTTGCTGCTATGTTTAGTCTTTGTGCCTGCGTAGCAATATCAGCTTCGTTGTTAAGATAATCCTGCAGCCCGGATGAACCTATTGCCCCTGAATTTATTGCTCTTGCAGCAGCGGTTTTCTTGGCTTGCTGATTTCCGTAGTTTAATGCTGCATTTGTGCCTACATTTGAAGCTTTCATTTTTTGAAGGTTATTATAGTAATCCCTTTCGTTTTGCGTCGCCAATCGCTGAGCTTGCTGTTTTTGCGGATCTGCTGCAAGGTCAGCTGCAGCTTTTGCCCTTGCAAGTAAACTTGCTGTACTTTCCCGTTGATATCCCGGCACTTGGCTTAAATCGCTCCGAAAACTATAGGTGTATGTCACTTTATATACCTCCCATCAAAATTAAGAAAGTGTTACGGTTTTCCATTCAAAAGTCGTACCGCCATCTGTTGACCTGCACCAGTGTAATGTATCTGGAGATCCTCTAAGCGTGTAAAATTGACCTCGATAAGCGGCGCTGGCCGTTGGCAAAGAATCACCAATATTTTTGTCCAGCTTTGAATCATCTTGCGGAACAATCGTACCCAATGTATGACGTTCCGTTACATCGTGTCTTGTAGTATTTAAATATTGTTCATGTTGATCTTTATCAAGATCGTTTAAGTTTCCGTGTTTTGCGGTTGCGAAAAATACAGGCTTACCGTTTACATACCAGTAAGCCTTGTTTTTGCTGTTGTTAAAATATAGATATTTGTCTGTAGATGTTGTTTCGGTTGTCTGTTTAAAGCTAACAGTAACAATTTTATCAGCATCCATTGTTATATATATTGTGTCTTCTGTTTCTGCCGAAGCATCGCCGCCCCATGCGTTTAATTCATAACCGTCATTAGCGACTGCTTTTATTGTAGCAACTTCATCTTTTTTGTAAATTATTGATCCGGCTGGAGCCGGGACTGTTGTGCCTCCCCCACTTGCCACCAACGTGAGCGTTACTTGCGCAAAGAAAACAGCTTCAACCGTTTTGTCACTGTCCATTGTTATCTGCGTTGTCATGGAATCTGTATCTTCTACCGCGTCGCCGTCCCATCTAACAAATTTATAGCCAGTTTCAGGAGCAGCTACCAGCAAAACAACTTTTCCCTCAATATAGGCATGTTCTCCCGCTGTTGGTATTATGATTCCGCCAGCTCCTGGAGTTAATGACATAGTAAGTGTGTACTCATGCGTTACCAGCGATGGAGATAAAATTGACTCTGTTCCGTCTAAATAAACAGCCATATTATACCCCCTCAGCTAACGCTTGAACTGTTGCCGTATATGTGCCAGCAGGCAAGTAGTTTTCTATTTCGTCAGTAAAATCATATCGTTGAACTCCTGACGCTACAATTTGCGTGTCAAGAACTTCTGCACTGGCATTGTATAGCCTTACTTTATACGCAGTGGCATTTGCAACATCTTTCCAAGTTATAACTTTGTTTACCCAAGCCGGTTGGGTTACTTGGTCAAGTGTAGGCGGAACATAGGAATCTGATGATTCAGACGCATTTGATGTATAATACGGGTCATAATCACCAATGGCTATAACTTTGGCAGTCAACAACAAATTTGTTAACGATGCAAATAAACTATCTATGTCGCTGGACAAATCATAATAATTTGCTGATATCCCAGAAATATTATAAAGATATCCGGTATATTCATCACTTTCTGCATACAAATTAGCCGTATAACTACTCGCATGAGAAATTATATTCCAAACTATTTTAGTGTTTACCCAATTTGGCTTATTGGGAGTATCAAGAATTGGGGGTATACAAACATCAGAAGCTATAGATTCATCAGATGGATAATAAGGATCGTAATCACCCTCAGCGATTATTGTTGCTGTTACATATACGTTGGTTAATCCGCTGGTATATATGTTTGCTACTTCTTCTGATGCATCATATGAACTTGATCCAGCAGGAATACTGTATATTGTGGTTTCCAATCCGGTATATTGGTCGCTTTGAACGTATAATTTTATTGTATATCCGCTGGCATTTGTTACTTGTTCCCAATGCAATGTCGTACTATTCCATGTTGGCTTGGCTGGTGTTGGCAGAATATTAGTTAGAACCGTAACGTGGCATACATCTGACAAAATTACGTCATCTCCGGTGTCAGGGTCTATTGTTGTTACTTGAAATGTAATGTCCGCTTCTCCTACGCCAGCTGCATAAACAAGCCCGGTTGCAACGTCTGAATTACTAGATATAATTTCAGTTGTTCCAAAATATCCCGTTGGCTCAATAGTTACATCTAAATTTTGCGACTGGTATTTGACTAAAGTTATATTGTGCTCACTAAGCTCTACTAAGGTCGCCGGTATTGGACTCCATTCAAAATAAACGTCGTCGATGTAATAAACTATATCGCCGGTATTGTCTGATTGATCGGCAACAACCGGAACTTGAAGCAAAATATTTTCAACCGTATTGGCGTTATATGATTGTTTTAAAGAACCGTTATAAGTTAAATCTATATATTTGTTACTACCGCTTATTCTGCTTTGTAACTCAAATATTGCTGGGATAGTTAGATCAATCGTATATCCTCCGCTAATTATTGTGCCAAAGCTGTTTATTTGTACTTTTCCAGTATAATCTCCGGGAGTGCTGGTTCTTTTTGCTAATAACACTAAATGTATTGATCCAGTTCCGGCAAGCTGAGCAAATGTTATTGAAAAATCAAGGTCCTCGATACGTCCCGGCGAAGGTATAGCAAAATGCATTTCGTATTTAGCATAGAAATCATGATCTGTTTTTATGGCATATGTTTTACCGGGAAACATTGCAAAACTTCCCCCAGGAGCTACGCCGGATAAATCAATTTTATGGAAATGAATTGAACCGCTACCGCTTAATACTTCCGATGCACTGTTAGGGGTCCAGTTATCAATTGACGAACAGTTGTCATGGTGTATAAAGGCCATGTTTCCACCACCTAAACCGGTTCTTCGGTGCCATACGTTATTGCATCAGATATTTGTTCCCCGCTGCTTTCAACAATTGCAGCAACGTTGTTATTGATGTAATTTGATATTTCGTTTAATTTGGCAATAATAGCGTCAAAATTTTGGCCCAAAAGCAGGGGAGTTTTTTCATTAATAGTTCGTATTTCATTTGGAAGTTCCATTTCCTTAATAACAACAGTGCTCACGATATAGCCCCCTTTACTTTTGGTTTACTGTCAATCTTATACGGGATACTTACGGACCTAACATCAAATTTACCAGCCTGAGAATGAGACAACTTAATGTCAAGGGATCTCCATTTTCCGGTTATGTCTGGTTTAAGAGCATATTTTCTGACAACACCGCTGGCATTTACAGCGTCAACCTCAATAGCTGAGGCATAATCTTTAGAAACAAAAACGGCAGCCCAGGTAACAGATTCATCTCCATGCTCAACGTAAATGTCACGAGCTTTTTTAAGTATTGATGCATCGCCCATGTCAATTGTCGGCAATTGAAAATATGCCGCAATATTAGTTCCTGCGTCACTGGTCCCGGTATCTTGTTCTAGCACGTATCCTTCCGTCGTATTGCCAGAATATAATTTTGTTCCGGTTGCAGTTGTAATTTCTGTCCATTCCGTAACATACATCGCGTCCCACGGCCAAAACGCAGGAATTGCAGGATCATATGCCAGTACAAAATTGTTTGTATCGCTTCCTTGCGTTGGTAAAGAAAACAACACTAAACCGTGCCATACTTTGACTGCAGCCTGACTTAATGCCGGTACGTTAACGCCTTCCCATAGCGTAGGAATCATATTTCTTGAAATATTAGTTGCTGATATTCCGTTAAATGAATACAGTCCTTGTTCAGATATAAAATAAATAAGGTCCCCTGATTCATCCATAGCGGCAGCGTTTGGGCCGGAGCATCCTATCCCTGCAACAACCTCTATAACATTAATGTCGTCTATTGTAGTTCCCCTGAGGCGATGTATTGATCTGCTTCTAAAAATATAAAGTTCGTTTTGCATCGATACCATACACCCGTCACTTTCGCCTTTGCCAAGATTAATCGGCCAATTATTAATCGGTGGCCATGATTCGTATTCAGAACCGGTTTCAATAATATCTGAAAAATAAATACGTTCATCGTTGCCAAATGCAAATATGTGCCCTTTGTGCGTTACAGGATATCTGTATTGCGCAGACAAGGTACTTATAGCATACTGGCAATCAACATATATTTTATCTACCCATTGATACGTGGTAGTAACCGGCATCAATTCAAGCGGCGTTGCGTTGGCTGTATACGCAATTGCAAGCGGTTCTACCGACGTTTGAACGGACGAAAATGTTACTGTGCCATTTTCATAGTCAATACTTGCTGGCGACAAAGTATTATTGTCTTTGTCCTTTACAACGGGCGTTATGCTTGATTTAAATGGATAATGCGCATTATATACAAGATGGTCTTCAGTAGTCATTTCTTCATCGGTAACCGCAAAATTAATCCCGGTTGTTGGGCAGTTTATTTTTGCTTCTGCATACGTAGCATAGTATCCGTCGCTTTCTGTGTCGTCAGTAAATGTTCTAACGGTATTTCCGTAACGGTCATACATTGTTACAGTGCAACCAGTTAAAAATGGGTGTACAGAAATGAAGTAACCGTTTAACGGAAAACCGACCGTTTTTGCATCTTCGCTTTCTATGTCATCTACAGTTTGCACCCTGCTTGTGTCAAATGTAATGGTCCCAGCGCTGGCATTAACCGTGTAATCTTCTGCGTTTATAAGCGTTTCTGTTCCTTCCGATGTGCCTTGCATATCTGCGACAAGAGACCAAACTGAAATATGCGTGCTTCCCGATCGGAGAGGATAGGTTATTGCTGTTCCGTTAACAAGTACCGTATATACTGTGTTGTCGCTGGTTGATGTTTCACCCCTGGTTATGGTTCGATAATCGTACATATCCGCAACCGTTGTACCATTCCATTTGAACGGCGTATTGACTCCATTAAAACCGACAATTTGATTCTCCCCGTCAATTGATACGGTAACAAATTTAACCAGCGCGGACGCATCCAATCCGGTTTTAATTTGCGTCATTGTTCCAGACGGAGGGTTACAATAATAAACAGCTCCATTGCAAGCTACCAGCAGATATTTTGTCCCAGACAAATAATAAGGCGCTAGACCTTGTATGCTAGCGCTTGCTATTTCTGTGCTATTCAGTTTTGCTTGACCGTTTCTGCTGGATATTCTGCCAATTGTTCTTGATATAACGTTGCGGCAATCTCTTAAGGCTCCATCTGGAAGTTCATTGGCATCAACTTTATCTATATAGCCGCGAGAGAAATCGCTTATTCTTTTTGGCAGCCATTGCGAAGTCATATTTACCCACCGCCTTGTTGCGCTTGCGCTTGTTTAATTGCTAAATATTCTTGATATCTCCAGGGTTCCATTTGTTTTACACGGTCCAGTTCAAAGTCTGCTTTGGCCTTGTTGTATTCGGCCATGAATATTGACATATCCTCGTTCTCTTCTTCGCGCTGCTGAGACTTACCGCAAAGATAAGAAACGTACAAGCCATGATATTCGCTTGGTATTTCGGGCGTAGTTGGTGTATAAACCTCGGTTCCCGCGTCATAAGTAACATGAGTAAGTTTTTTATAGTAATCGACCCTAACGCTTCCGGTTGCTTCGGTTCCAAGGCCCTGCAAATATAGCTTGGTAGCATCGAGCTTCCAGCCTTTGCTGTAATTATCACGCTGATCAATGCGGCGCATGAAAACTTCTGTACCAGATGCGGGCGTATAGTAAACGTTAACTATTTCATGGGCAGTTGCTAAGTCGGCATTATTGGCAATCGTTATACTGGTTTTAGTTGAAGTTACTGTTACAGAAATACCGCTTACTGGTGTTAAAATTTTAGCTACTGGCGTAAGATCATCCTGGCACCAGTTAAATAGCGCAAGCCATTGATCAACAGTGTATGATCCTTCGCATTGATCATCTGCCAATGAAATTATTTCTGATACCAGCATTTATGACCACCTCATTCTCGGCTTAAATGTTGTTGAACTGTTAACGTCCATTTCTCCATAAATTCCTCTTAAATTCATGACATAACGTTTTTCATACTCTGCCGCCAAGTCTTTGTTAGTAGGGTTAAAATGTTTGTACACCAAAAACTCAGCCAGCGGATATTTAAAATCATCGTGCAGCGGTACGTTTTGCCCTGTACCGGTAATTGCGGTTAAGGCTGTTGGGTACGGAACGTAAGTCATAACGTAATCGTCATCTGTCGGGAAGCTTATTTTCCCGTTTCCAATTGAATAATCGTAGTAAGGTATTTTGCTAAGATTTTGAACGCTTATCAGACGATAAAATCCGGTTGGCAAATCGTATCTTGCCTGCACAAACATTGGAATTGTCAGGTTAGAATCTGTTACGGTATCGGTATAAGTTGTTGTTGTGTCGTCGGCAATTGTGGCAACGTAATAATATATTGAGTCGTCATCTGCCTTGGTACGGTACAATTTACGATCATATCCAGTCAACGTTGGAATATCTGACCAATCAAATTGAGCGTCGCTGCTAGCCGTTATTACTGTAGAGCCACCGCATGGATTTCCTTCTGCTTCGTTTTCATCAACAAATGTAACCATGACGTAGTAATCGCCAGTTATAGACCCAGAACCGCTTGCTGCAACGGTTGGCTCTTCATCAGGAGATTTTGTCCTTGGGTAATATTTAGTTGCTTCCGGCCATGATTTGCTGTCTACTGAATGACGGATAAACTCATTTCCCCATACAAGAGAATTTACCTCGTCAATAAATAGATTTGTAAACCAGCTTTCAGCTAATTGCTTCGCTTCTAGTATTGTGAAGGACAATTTATCACCTTCTTTCCATAAAAATAACCGGCCATTTCTGACCGGCTGTTGTTCTACTATCGCACTTCCGATAGTTGAATATTTAAGTTGCCTTTTTCTCTTTTTTAAAATCATATCCATAAAATAATTTGTGTAAAATATTAACCCTACCCATAAACAAAATCATTATCCAAATAATTATTAAATTTATGAAAAAACTAATATACCAAGCATACTCTCCGGTGTATGCGGTTAAGGTAATAACTGCATAATTAAAACCTATTACTGGCATTGTGTTTTTTCCCCAGAAACTTAAAATGTTTAATTTGGAAAAAATTCCAGCCGTGTATATTACCACCACGATGCTACTAATTGCCCCCGTATAAAACAGGAAGATATTGCCATACATATTGCTATCCATATCCACTGTCCCGTTTAGATGTGATGTTATAATTCCAATAACTAACATTAACGGGATGATCTTAACAGCATTTTTTTTAACAATATCGAGTGCGTTATAAGTACGTGCAAAATACCCTAAACTATATAAGAATACCGCTATTAATGCCGTGTCAAAATTCCAAGGCAACTTAAAAGAAATTGACACGTAAATTAGAAATCCAACCACAGTGCATAGGACACAACAAATAAATATTTTAAGATTAGTGCTATTTTTGCATATTATAAAGAAAATAATCTGAGTTAAGAATAAACACGTTAAGAACCATAATGGAGAACAATTAGGCATCCATTCCGCGCTTCCCCTAGAATACACAATACCAATCAGTGGTTTAGCGTAAGAAGATATATCAATAATATGGTTTTTTAAAAATGGCACGATAACAAATAGACAATAACAAGTAAGCGCCATAGCTAAATATGGATTAATTAACCTCGTCCACCTATTCTTAATATAATCATTTAGGGCAACTAATTTATATTTGTTTGCATTATAGAGATAACCCGAAATAAAAAAGAACAGAGGCATATGGAAAGAGTAGATATATTTTCTAATTGGTAATGGCAACCCGATCACATGCCCCAAAACAACAAGTAAAATACCCATCCCTTTGGCAACATCTACCCACTTTTCTTCTAAATTATCCATATAACCTCCTTATGTCTCATAAATTATTTATTCTCGCACAAAGAGGTTTATTCCTTCTTTATTTTTTAACATTAATTACTCCGACTACTGCTTAAACTACCATCGGTAGTATATCATTTGGTTGTGGAGTATATAGTTGTATGTCTGCATCCGTCAAAATCTGCTCCATAACGTCTGGTTCGGCTTTTATGGCTACTATAAAAAAACCTTGCTTACTTGACGTTTTTGCTGCCCATGCGCATTGGTAGTCATCAATCTTAGGGCGATATGGATTTTCCGAAATCCCGTCACCTATAATTGGTACTAAATAATACATCATATCACCACCAAACTAAAATTGTCCCACCGAGTATCCGTTGCCGTAGTGAATGCGCCTAAACCGTGTTTGGTTTCATTTTGATTAAATGAATCTGTATAAGTTATATCTAGTATGTCGTTGATATAAACCTTTATAACAGATCCATTACAAACAACTTTCACCACATCGCCATTATTTATCGCAATAGAGCCAGTTGCCGCAACGCTAGATACTCCATTATCAAGTTTAATCAACCTGTATTTATTAATGCTTTTATTAGCGTTAATCTTCCATAAGTTTTGATGGTCTTTAGCTCTAAACACACATAAAGCAACAACAGGATTGGCGGCAAACGTAACTTGTAAAGTAAAATCTGAAATACCGGATTCAACGAGTGCTTCAGTATCTCCATTACTTGAAACAGTATATGCTAAATTACTATTAATACCCATAATTACCTCGCCTAATGTTTCCCACGGTTGTCCTGTATCAGTATGTCCTAGAGTTGTATTACTGTTTGCCCTGTTGAATGAATCGACTATTGAATTAAATTTCTGTTTTTTCCGCAACACTTGATTTATTATCGGGGTCATATAAACACCCCCTATATAGCCGCTATGCCTAGACCGAATGAAAGAACTTTGCCAGACACTGTAGTTTCTCCACCATTACAGACAGCCTTACCATATATATTAGTATCAGCCTCCGCTAAGTTAAAACTGAGGTTATGTCCGACATTAGTAACAGCGCAGTTGCTACCCAAGTCTTGTAATGTACTTATGGTAATTTTACCGATATATGCGGCAAGGTCTGCATCCACAAGGTCGAAAGCGGCGTTTGTTGCCTGAACGGTCGGCAAGGCATTAAATAAATATAAAGTGTAGCCTGCACCACCGCTAAATACTGCGTTTTGCGCCAATTTAACAATAGAATCTAAGATGATCCCGCTTGATCCTGCCGGTAGTCCTGTGGCAAAGGTAAGGATTGCCCCTGCGTCGGTTGATACAACATCACCTGCAGAATGCGCCGCACCTGTCCCAATTGTTATTGTTGCGGTTGAAAGATGTCGCGTATTACTTCCAGACACTTGCGTAATAACTTCACCCTTTGAATTCAATCTAATGCTTCCTGCATCTCCGTCTGATAATGTTGGGTCGGTAGCGCGGTAAACGCCACCAGCTTGCACCGGGTTTCCATTGGCTGCAGCATCATGAGCAGCGGAACCGGTAGATACCATCCATCCTTTTATAATTCCTGAGAACCAATCATCTAATTTACTCATATGATTCTAACCTCCACAATTCTCAAATAATCAGCATATGTTCCGGTTATACCGAATAGGTCAGAGAAAAATTCCTCAACCGTTGATTGTGCAGTATATTCTTTATCAAGCGGCAATTCATAATCAGGGTCAAGAACTTCCTCGCCGGTAAAAACAATATGGCTAGGGCCAATTGTGCGTAAATTTCCAATCATGCGAGTATTGGCAATTGTTCTTGTATTCATTTCACCCCTCCTTGTTTAAAAAACAAGCAGGGGCAATAAATACCCCTGCTGCTTAGTTATGACTTTACACGTATTCGATTACGATGATGCCAGCACCGGCCGATGATGAATCAGCAACATAGGTTCCAATAAACTGAGTACTTCCTGATGTTACATATACCGGGTCTTTAGCATAGGAATCAGACAACTTCAAATTATTGTCAGTCGTTGCCATAAGCAAATCCGTAGTTCCGGTAATACCAATTTCCAGCGTAGGGGTAGTTCCATTAAAAAGAGTATCTACAATTACCCGCACACTCAGGATCCTTTTGGCTGTTGCAACCGCAGATCCGATGTTAAAAGTTCCCGATGTTTCAAAGGTAATTGCCTGACTTACGTACATCACTTGGCCGCCTATGGCAGCATCGAATTGAGCCTTTGTAATTAGATCATTATCTCCTGATGCTGTAGCGCCTCTGACAATGGCATACGCATCATCAGCGCTATTTCTGGCCTCAATAACTCCACTGCTGTTTTTAACCTTTGCTCCACCTTTGGAAAGCTCAACGGTTCCATTAAGGCCTGTCAAACCATATCTTTTTGACACAAATATCACTTCCTTTTGTTTTTATTTATGTTAAAACCTTAAATATCGCGCGCTATTCAAGATTAAAACACCCAGGTTAGAAATTACTCAATAGTGTTAATCTTGTATTTGAATGTGACAGTTTTTGAACCGTCACCCGTAGCGGCAATATCTAAACATAAATTTGAATCTGCAATTGAAGTGCTAAAATCTATGTCGTCAATGATTACGTCTAACTCCCCTATCCTTTCAACATCAATTTCGGCGGTTGTTCCATCGCTTACCAGAACGATCACGCCGCCTTCGTACGTGGTCGTATCACTCAAATAGTAAATTATTGTTGCATTGCAAACAGTGTCTGCTCCAATAACTAAAGATTTATTGGCATTATTGAGAAACGTTTCTGTTTCTGTTACATCCATGACGATATATTGTTTTGTCATATCTTTTTTGTCTATTGCTAACCATGGTAATACGCCGTTTCCCAGCATGTTTATTTCCTGGTCGGCCTTAACGTAAGCAGTTATTGCATACGACGTAAGAAAACTAAAATGCGGGTCCATGTCAAAATATGATTCACCGGAAGACATGTCGTAACCATCCACAGTATTGTCTTCCCAGGCATTTTTTGACGGATAATAAGCAACATCATTGCCGTTTACTTCAAGTTTCATCTTAAAGTTGGTAACTTCATCCACGAATTTTCCGTATATTCGAGATACTTCATAATCAGCAACAGCGGGAATGCTTAACGTTGTAACGTTTGACATGGTTTCTGAATAATCGCTTTGGAATATAGCCCTGGTGTCTATCGCATCTCGTTTGTAGTAAAAAGGTATTAAACTTCCATTATCAGCGTTTTCACCCATTGGCAAAATATAATTTTTGTTTAGCGTTTCTGTGTGTATTTCAACAAAACCGCCATTTTCGTGAATTGATATATTTGCTCCTAAATGAAGCGTATTAGGTGGTATTTCCAAGTCTTTTTTAGCAATTAAAATACCGTTTTCTAAATAGAAACCAGAATCAACAAAGTTTCCGTTTTCGTCCCTATAGGGAATAGCATTAATTGATAGATTGCTGATATCAATTGGCTTACCGTATCCTGCTGGCATATCCAACACCTCGCAAAAGTAAGTCCTCACCTGCAAGGCTGTACCTGTATAATCGTCGTCAGGCCCCAGGTACGGCTTTTCGGGTTTAGGTGTACAGCCTAACCCTAGACGACGATGAATTGATTATGAATACGTTACAAGCAAATTTTTACTTGCTCCGCTTGATATGGCAGATATAGCTTTAATAGATACATTTCCAGCAGAAAGGATCATTTCATAAAATCCTCCGGCTGCGTTCAATATTATTCCTTCGTGCAAAACTGCGTCAGCTCCAGCAATATTCATATATATTGTCGAATCAGAATCGTTCTGAAAAAGTGCATAGGTACGATCTTCATCTGCCGATAATACAGCGGTAGCAGAAGTCCCAACGCTTATAGTGACATGTAATGGATCAAACGCCGGATATCCTGTTTGTGCTACTGGGAATGGATTGCTAGATTTAATAGCTACACCGGATTCGTCTGTTATGTAATTCATTTATTTAACACCTCCTAAATACACACAGGTTATTTGCATAGTAAAGGGGCCCATTAAAGGCCCCGACGAAATTAAGATACTGTTGCGGAAAATGGCGTAGCTTCTGTACCGGAAGCATCAGAAACAATTTTTACAAACCAAGTATCGGAAGCAATATCAATTAGTTCAACGCTTGCTCCGGCAATGCCACCGGTTGATGTATCGGCAGCAAATGTAATTGTATCGGTATCTGAAGCGGTGGCATATCCTAATGTGGTATCTCCACTGTCTGCAAAAAGAATAGCCGTGCCTTTCATAATGTCGTTTCCGGTAACTTTTATCGTTGCTGCACCAGTGAAAGTAGTCCCTACAACAAATTTAAATACCGCTCCGCTTCCGGTGGCTGCAGGCAATGTCACTGCAATTCCAGCGGCTCTGTTAAGCGTAATTACTTTTCCGTCATGATCCGCAACCGTCACGGCTAATGTTGATGCCGTACAATCAACTATTCTTGCACTAACATCGCACGCCCGGTTAATTTCTGCTATTGTTGCTGCAAGCGCAGTCCCATCTAAATTTAGAGTTCCATCTACGTAAAAAGTATTTGCTGAAGCATCCCAAAATACATACTTAGCGGTAGTATCACCAAACGCTTTTAAATCATGGCCGTAAGTGTCTTCTCCAAAATGAGAATAACCACTTCCAAAATGTCTGTTTCTTGCCATTGCTATTCCATCCTTTCGTTATGGCAGGGTTTTACCCTCATAGCCAAATATTCAGATAATCAAGGTGGCTATATTTCAAGCCGCCTCAGCATTTTTAATTAAGCAGTTCCAGTTGATCCGTAGCAGAATGACCAATCATCCCAGCCATACGACCAACGACCAACAACCTTATAAGCACCTACCTCGGAATTAAAGTTCTCTCTGTCCATTTCAAGCATCGGAACGCGGCGATTAAACCAGCGTAAAAACGCCTGCATTCTTGATTTATCGACCAAGAACCAGGCGGTAGTGCTTGTCAAAAAGTCAAATTCGACAACATCAACAGATCCTTTCCAAACATTGATGTTATTGTCGCTTACATCCGGTTCGCCAGTTGAATCGGCAATAACTAATGCGGCTTTACGTAATGCCGGAGGAACAATCAACATATTGGGCTCAATTGCCAACAAATTTCCTTTATCGTCTTCCCAGCCCTTCATAGCAGTCCTGGCCGCTTCCAAGGAAGTTGCCGATAATGCTGCTGTTCCGGCGTTACTTTGAGTCGTTGAATCATCAGGACTGTTTGGATGAGATGCAGAACAAAGAGCAACCAAGTCGGGGCCTTTGTAAGTTGAATTAAACGCATTGTTAAACACAGATGCGCCCTGTGTCTGTTTGGTGTAATAAACCGTCTGGGAAAGCAAGTTTGTTTTCTTCTTTATTTCCCCATACTGGTCGTCTTCAACTAATTCACGTTCGATATACAGGCCTTTGGAATACTTACGGTGCATGTATGTGGCCTTGTAACCTTTGTTTACGTCCTCATAGCTTACTTGGTTGCCGGACGCGCCCCATTCGTCCATCATGCCCAATGAACCAGTTCCAAGGTTATACTCAGCCTGCTTGGTTGACTTTTCAACAGTAAACAATTCATTGACATAATCTTTTTTCTTTTTCAAATGCTTATTGTAGATTGTGCGCAGAGTAGGAAGCATAAGCTCATCCCAATTTTCAGAAATCATCATCTTTCAAGTCACCTCCATAAAATAAAAAGACAGGCTTATACCTGTCTCAAAAGTTGTTGTGCAGTTGTTGCTTTGCCTTATCCGAAGATGTGGCAAGTTTTACGGATCATAACATCCATCATTAGTTCGGGTCCGTTGATTGCCAAGCATACCAGCGGGCCAACTTTGACCGCAGAACTAAGTCTCGCGGCGTTGGCATCAATGGTGTTGGCATCTTTTAACTGAATGCCTCCCAGTCCAACATTAATAATGTCGTTTGCCTCTGCAGCCAGTCCAAGCATAATGTACTTGGTGGTTGTATCGCAGGCAGCCGGGAACAGTTCGTCAACATACAGTGTGTCGGACGATCCTACGTAATCCGATACGGTTCTTATTGCTCCGGCATTGGTTCCTGCATAGATATACAGATACGCTCCATTCCAAACGTCATTGGAACTGGTGGACAATGCGGTATCAACAAGCGTTCCGGTTGTGCCGCCGGTTGCCGTTGAATCAAGCTGATCCGAAAACGTGCAGCGGTAAACATTATCCGGGTGATCGTATACTTTCCCGTAAGTAATGGTACCGGAAGGATTCTGAGCGGCAGTAATTGATTCAGCCATCACACCAACAATGTTGGCTACAGTCGCAGAAGTAGCTTTGGTCAATTTCCCGGCGGAAATAGTTACCATATCTCCCCGAACAAAAGCCTCTGCCGGAGTCAATTCATACGCTACCGCATTAGGAATAGCGTTCAAGGTTTTGCTATAAATAGGTTCAAACCCTACAGTGGTTCTGCTTGCAGTATGTGCCATTGTTTAATTCACCTCCAAATTAATAAACCGGAAGTTAAAAACTTACCGGCCTTTACGCTGTTTATTTTTTTCAAGTGCTAATTTTTCTTTGGCAACCTCTTTTTCGTCCAGGCCCATAGCGGCGATAAAATCTCGTTCCGCCTTGGTCATGGTGACGGTTGCTGTGTTTCCTCCGCTAGCAGTTGACGGCGGTGTTTTCTTTTTCTTAACTTCGTTGTCGCGCAGGACTTTTTGCTGAGCTCCGCTTTGCATTTTTTCCAGAAGATCCCCAGACAATATTTTTTGACCTATAATCTGGTTCATAGCTGTGGCATAGTCAAGAATTTTGCCGTTTTGAGAAAAGTCGTCGATTTCCTTCTCAAATTGCTTAAGGAATTTTGCAAGTTTAGGCTTTTGCATATACGCAACCTTGTCTTGCAGGTATTGCATTTGCTGCATAACCTCTGACTCTTCGTTTTTTTGGCTTTTTTCCTGCTCGCGCTCCAGTTGAATGTCAGCCAGTTTTATGTCTTTTTCAACAATTTTACGGGCATCTTCCTCGCTGCAGCTTAACTCTTCGGCTTTAGCTGTTACCATGTTATCGATTATGGTTTGCGTAACTTGATCAATTGGCATTCCGGTTAGCTTTTCAAGCCGTTGCACTTTGGCAAAATTTGCTTTTCGATCCCTATTCAAGCGTTCCGGAATGATGCGGTTAACTTCAGCGATAACGCGCTGGTTGACAAGCTCGCCTATTTCGCTTTCGGAATACAGCTTTTTATCGTCTGTTTCCTTGTCTTCCTCATCTTCTTCCGGTTCTTCTTCCTCTATTTCCTCTGTTTCCTCTTCCTCTTCTGCATTTTCTTTTTTGCCTTCTTTGGTTTTTTTGCTGGGATCTTTCTTTTTGCCATTCTTAAGGCCTTTTAATACTTCTTCAAAGTCCAGATCGTCGTCGTTTATTTCTTCTTCTTCCCCGATTTCAATGTCCTGATCGTTGGGGTCGTCATCTTCCAGGCCTTCAATTTTGATTTCAATATCTTCATTAGCTGTTTTACCCATTTCAAATCCTCCCATTTTAAGCCCGTCGGCTATAAATTTCCGCAACAGTTTATTAACCTGCCGTAATGCGTTTTTGGGCAGAAAATAAAAAGTCCAGCCTTGCTTTTATGAGGACATCCGTTGTGCTGGTCCTATGGGAACTATTTTTTTGTTATTGCTGTGCTTCCTGTGCCGCCGCAATGTCAATCAATTGCTGGCGTATTGCATCAGGATTATTTTGATCGGGTATAATATCAACTGGTATATCAGCATTTTGCGGTTGCTCTTGCATTTGTCCTGCCGCAGCAGGCGTTTGCTGTCCTGGCTGGTACTCTCCCGATTCAATCATTTTTTGCATTAAGTCAGTCATGTACTGAATGCGTTGCTCTTCCGGTATTTGACTAAGTTTTTGCATAATTTCCGGCTTGTTTGTTTTTACCCATTCGACAAACTGCATGATTTCCTGCTCTTGATCTTGATTATTTTGCTGCAGTTTTTCCAGTATTTTTTCAATGGGCGGGAACTTGCCATTTTCAATGACATAGAAGAATGTCTCAATATCAATCGCACCACCTGAAAACAATTCCTTTGCCATTTCCATGTAAAAAACACGGTCAGAAGGCATTTTACTGGTTACTTTGCATCTGGTATCAAACTCAGGAGAGTACAGTTCGTAGTCTCTGCCTTCAATAAGCTGTTCCTCTTCCGGCAATCCCTCCTGATTGGCTGTGAGAGACTCTAATTCGTCCATTGATATACTTGCGTCCTCCTGGAATAAATACGCTTTACGCAGCCTATCAGGCTCAAATAAGCCGTAAACAGGTTCCTTGTCGTCCTTGCCCATGATGCGATAACGGCGTTTTTCGGTATAGTTTTCTGCCACTATGCGGTTAATATAATTTCCGCTGTCTTCGTACCCGGTGTTAATAGCCATTTCTTTTGACCTGAGCCGTACCTGAGCCCTGGAAGCCAACAAATCTAATGCCCGAAACGCTGTAACACTGCTTGGCGTTTTGCCTTGCGTAACATCAAACCTGCCTATAATAGATTCCATTACGCCCTTAATACGTCCAGATTCATTTTCCAGCGATGACGGAACGCCTTTGCCGTATTCGCGCTTAATGCCATCCACTCTGTTAACAGCCAACCATATAGCAGAAAGCATGCCCTTGTTCTCGAACTCGCGTTTTTGCTTTTCGCTGACTGCCCCTTCTTCGTACCATGTCTGACCCAGTGCATAGAATAAGTGTCCCTCTATGATCATTTCAGAGGTCTTGTTGAGCACCATCTGGGGGTTTTTAAGGAAATATGCTTCTCCGTATCCCCAGGGGCTATTCTCACGCTCGTAGCACTTTTTAGCAGTGAAAGGAAACTTTACATCTTCCCCCGGCTCGAAATAGACATAATTGCCGTGTTTCAAGTACATCTGCGTACTGTCCCCAGCCCACATAATATAATGCAGCCCTGGCCCCTCGTCTTCTTCGTCACCTTCCATAATTAGCGGCTTGCCTTTGTACCAGGTTATTACTACCAGAACTTGGTCCTCTACGTTTTCGGCACTGATATCCTCTAATTCGTCGCTGATTATAATTTCTGACGATACCGAATCAGAAGTAATGTTTTCAGTGTCGGGGAACGTTTCCTGCAATTCCTCAATCGTCCAGTACGTAGCATCGTGTAAACGTCTGCCATCATGAATTGACTCATGACACCGGGCATCCGGAAATATCGACCGAGGGTGACGTGATCTCCATCTTACGTCACCTTTCCATCGGTTAGGTCCTCTGCCACCTTTCCAGTCATCGTCCCAGTTGTGCTCCCATATACCCGAACCGTACCAGAAGAAATTTCTAAGCCATTTGATATACTCGTCGTCAATGCGGTTTTTATAGGCTATAGCTTCTTTAATATCGGTCATCTGCCGGGCTGCATCCTCGTCGTTTGGCTCAGTCGGATAATCAATCAATTCTTTTGGTTCTGAAAACTCAGCTACAAGGCCCTCAATTAGTGAAAATGTGACGTTCTCAACCGCGTTAGGGTGATTACGCTTTTCCGCATCGGTACGCAATACGTTGCCGGTTTCGTCAAACAGATCCCAGTGAGCAGATTTATACAGTTTGTACATTTCGTCCATTTCTTCGTTATAATAGCTTTTTGCTGAACGATCTTTGTCAAACCAGTCATAGCACTGAGTAATGGCTTTTTGTTTCATGAGTTCAAATTCAAAGTTTTTCTCAGCAGGATCACGGTTGCCGGGTTGAGTATTTTGGTTTATCATCTGATTAACGTCACCTCCTGCAGCAATACGCCGTTCTCGACTAGCTTGCCGGTTAGTCTTAGGCCCAGTACTTTTCCTTGGGCGTAATATTTGATTTCTTCCGGGCATAGTTCCAGAGGGATAATAAAGCCTTCCGGCTGTTTAATCTCGCTTTTAGCGTTGCATACCGGTGTTTCTCCGTTTAATCCTGGACATTCGGGCTTGTGTTTTGTTACGGCGCTGACGTTGGGAAATTCTTGTCCGCATCCTTTGCACTTCATGGGCTATCTCCTTCCTACCGGCTAAAAAACGGTCGATTATCTTCTCGCTGCTGCTTCAGGTCTTTATCCTCTTCGTCTGGATTATCGTCAACAAGCCCTGATTCATCGTAACTTGCGGGAGGTTTAAAGGGCTCCTTGATCTTGAAATTCTCATGCGGCAAATTGCACAGCATACGAATAGTCCTAATGGCTGAATGGGCCGAACATAGCGTCATAATTGCCTCTGTGCTGGCCGGTTTCTTGGGGTTGTTGTCAAGTGACCTGATAACTTTTAATAAGTCGTCTTCGCACTCTTGCAGGACTTCGGTTATTGAATCTTGGCTAATGTTGATTTCCAATAGAATCTCTCCTTTCGGTTTTCAGAAAATAGAAAAAGGCGGGTACATAGAGAGAAACAGATTTAATCTGCTTGCCTCTACATACCCGCCGGTTGTCCTGGTCAGGAAATGATTTTTATTCGGTTGGCTTTATGTCTAACCTTATGTCTGGTGCCGGTGTTACCAGCGTGACCTTGCCTTCCTTGATGACTATCGTTAGTTTGCCCCACCTGATTTTGCGGAGTTCTTCGATTATGCGGAGTTCTTCGGATGATAGGTTTTTTTCTATCATAGTACCTCCTTGATTGATTCCCAAAGTGCGTCGATGAGCTCATTATTATCTAGCAATAATTGATTTACCAGTACTTGCCAGAAAGATTCCGTTAATTCGTTTTTACGATCAATCGCAAAGGTTTCTTCATCTTGTAAAAACTCAATGCACTGGCCGATTGATAAAACAATTAAGCATTCTTTTTTGTAACACCAACCGCCGCAAGAAAGACGAATCGTATTTTCTTTTCCTGATTTTCCAAATGGATTATTAATGCAACTGATCATTGTTAATTTATCATTAACGCTCAAAATTGTATCTGTTATGTAGATAACATCTCCGACTGCAGGCTTCCACCATTCCCTGAGCCTTTGCTGCTGCTCCGGGGTTAATTCCATAAGCTGTTCTGGTGTTATATGCTGCTTCATGTACTCTCTCCTTGCCTTAATTCTTCAACTATATCGCTAACTATAGCGTAAATCTGAATCGCGATTTCCATTCCAATACCTGTTATAAAATTTCCCCTTGCATCGTATAATTCAAATTCTCTTAGTCCACTTTTATATATAACTTTACCGTAATCATTTAAGCATTCATAAAATTTCTGAGCATAAAATGGATCGTCAGATTTTTTTACTTGTTTAGGAATTAATTCATGAAGTTGTTTAGAAGTAACATGGTGTATCATGATTCAACCTTCTTTGTTACCCATTCTTCAAAGCCTGGTTCACCATTGTTAGCAAGTTCTATTTTGATTGTTCTTGCAACGGTGTTACCAATTCTATTAATTTCATTATGTTTTCTTAATAGTTCGTTGTGCAATTCTTCTGGATCAAGTCCTTCCGGTATCGGTTTGCAAATTTCCCATGCACTAACAAACTCTTTGCCGTTCATGAAAAGTTTAACGGTTATTTCTTGCATTTTCTTCTCTCCTTTTAGGGGCCGCCTGTTCGGGCGGAAGTCCAAAATAAACGGCGGCTTGTATGTCAGCCGCCAATGGTGATTACAAATTTATTTTTAATTCACTTCAACTTCTATGCACCTAACTTCAGTCATTGAATAAATTCCGATCCAATGATTGTTAAAAATGATAGCAAAAACTTCGCCGCAATATTTATAGTCAGTGTATTGATTTTTTTCGTAAATTTTTACGTCTCCATTTTTAAAATATATATTTATTTTTTCCATTTTATTTTTCTCCTTATTTATTTTGGTATGAAAAACTTAATTGGTCTGTATTTTATAGAGATAATCAACTTCTTCCAGCGAAATGGGTTCAAATTGTTCAGCCATGCGTTCGATAACCGGAATAATTCTTTCGTCTCCCTCTGTCTGCGCCCTTTCAATACAAACTTCCTTGGAAGTATTGATGACAATGGCCTCAACAGAATATCCGTGTTTTCTCGCCAACTCTATAATCGGTTTACGCCTTGCCACTGTAGTGTTTGTCTCGTCAATAACAATGTCTATTCCCTGCTCCATAAGCATTGTTAAGACTATTTTACGCACGGCCCACATCATGTCTTCACCAGGCCCCCAGAATCTTTGACCGTAAACCAGATACCGCAAATTATCTGCAGAAACAATAACCTTATATCCTTTGTATTTTTCAACGTATGTTGATTTTCCTGAACGGGGCAGTCCAACCATAATAAAAACCGTCGGTTTTTCCGTGCTATCACGCGAGGTTTCTTTTTTACTAAAAAGGTTTGAATCTTTCATTTTCTCAGCAAATCTTTTTCCTGTAAAATCATTTAACTGTTGATGTTCATCAAATTGCATTTATTTTTCCTCCTTTTGCTAATCTCCAAAAAAATGCAGTAAGCGCATCTTTTTTGTCTCTTGCAGCATTTTTATTAAATAATTCTCCGTTATTGGATCTTCTAGCTAATTCGGAAAATATTTTATATTTTATATTCAATTTCTCTATCCCCCTTATTTTCACTAACGACAATAAGCCAGTTCTTATTTGCAGGAATCGGCAGGAATGATAATAAACTGGCAAGGGCAAGCCAGTTATCTTATAATTTCTTCAATTTCCTGATAATCTTTGCGGGCCTGATCTTCTTCCTCGGGAGAAAGTTCTCCGCCGCCAGTTACTTCAATTTCCCATCCATCTAGGAACGAACGTAATTCATCGGCAACGTCCTTGGTGATATACGTCAAAACGTTTTCAATTACTCGTTTTATAGCGTATAATTGATCATTATTAGGCATTACCGCCTCGATTACGTTAAATATTTGTGCCTTACCTTTTTTGTAAATAGTTTGGCCAATGCATTGACATAAGCATTCAATGTCAAATACGCCATTAACTTCGCTTTGCTTTTCATCCATTAATTATCAATCCCTTCGCTTTACTTTGCTTTGCCCTTGCCAAATATTAAGCCCCGTCCAGCATTACCGGGCGGGGCATGGTCACATATATGGATTTCCGAGTGGATCAAATCCGTTCATCAAGCATCACCTGCCTTTACTCCCTCATGTATTCCCTGGTTACACAACCTACCACTATTTTTATAAATTTAAGTCCAACTTCCCTGAATTCTTTGCCGGGTATTGTATCGTCGTCTTTAATGTTATTAAATTTATCTGCCACCTCGTTTAAATCCTTTAGTATTTCCACGTAATCATTATATTTTTTGGTTAACTCTGCGCCTGATTTAGCCATTACCTACCGTCCTTTCCCGCCTTTACCCTTGCCGCATTTCTTGGATTTCACGGTTGATCACCTGCCTTAATTAATTCTAGTGCCTTTATCTTTCCTGCCGGTTCTAACCATCCAGAATATATGCTAGTTCCGTATTCGTACCATCCTTTTTCACACCATTTGCGCAATATATATTCAGCCCTTTTAGGGTAAATATAAAATCCAGGTGATTCAATTATTTCTCTTACTGTTATGTTCCAACGATTTATCCCACATTTTTTGAATATATCAATTAAGAACCGTTGCTCATCAGGTTTCACAGTCGATCACCTCCGCAAACGTAATAAATAATCCCGGCCATCATGCAAGTTAAGGCCATGAGCAATAAGATCGTCCCGGCATATTTACCACTCCCACCACATCAATTCTTTTTTGGCTTTTTCTTCAATGGCCGTGCAAAATTCAAATACTCTTCTCATAACTTCTCCTAATACTTGCGGATATTCTTCAATATATTTTTTGCTGTTCCAATCGCCATCATTTACTATTACGTTGCATGTAGGGCAAAATTCATCGAGTGAATCTGCGCACGGAACCATGTCGTTAAGGCATTTGTGGCATATCGTGTTAATCACCTACCTTCTGCCCAGGCATCAAACCGTTTTGCTTCATAATCCCGTATAGGCCTAGAGCAAGTTCTTCAACAATTGTTTCCTCATCGTTTTTGGCAGGATTTATAGAACGATAATCAAATATGCCGTGTATGATTTCATGCCATAGTGTTTCCTCTTTAGCTTGTTGAGATATGCCAGATCTTTTTATTTTTATAATATGGTTGCGATAATCTATTTTGCCGCTACATTCTTTGCTTTCAACAATAATCGGTTCGTCTGTTTCAACAATTTTGTAATCGTAACAACCTATTTTGATTGAATCTGGTATCATTTTTTCTCTCCTTCCCCTCTCCAATTTAAAACCCGGACGACAGGGGGAGAGAGTTCCCTGCCGTAACCCTTGCGGGCTGTCCGGGTAAATGTGATTACTTGTTTTTCTTCCCTCTGGCCTTGCTCAACGCCGCCGCAATAGCTATCTTTCTGGCTTTAGCATTGCTTCCAGGCGTCGTATTGCCTATGTGTCCAGTGTCTTTGTATGCGTTTATCATTTCTGCAATGTTCGATGATATTGTTTTTTGGGACTTTCCTGGTTTTAGGGGCATGGTGGGCACTCTCCTTTACTTAAACTTTCCTGTGTCTACATAAAACCTACAACGTACATATGTCCCATTCCAAAACGGAGGGTCACGGAGTATAACAACTTTATACGCGCTCTTAAGCTTGCGTATTTCCTGCAGTGTTCTTCTGATTGACTCTGTAAACCCAGAACTAAACGCTTCGCATGGCGGTTCCATGCCGGGCAGAGTGTAGAATCCGTTTAGTAACTTAACGCTTTGCATCCCATCCGGACACGTTAGCATTGTGTTAAGTCCGGATAATTCTTGCTTGAATATTTCTTTAAGTATTTCGTTTTTTATCTGTTTATCTTCTTGTGGAGTAGTTTCTTCCGTCAAACGCAAGCAACCAGATATCACTTGCTTTTCAATTTCTTTAAGTGGTAAGGTACAATTTTTTAAATCTTCTTGGTTTACTGTGCATCCTTTCATTGGTTGGGTAAGTTTGGGAATGTTTAATTCCGGTAATATATCTTCTGGTTTCATGCCTCTGCGTTCTTCGCAGCGTTTGCATATTTCATACATACTTGGATATGGATCATTTATCTGCCAGTCGCAAATGCTTTCTCTCCGCTTTAACTCGTCAATTATTCCCTGGAGTGGAGGTCCTGGCAATCCTTCTTCTTGCTCGATGATATATTTTGCCATATTGCGGATAAGGCGGTATATGTTGTGATCAATTGGTTTTTCTCGTCCCTCATACTGTTTTAACTCTTCCAGACATTCCTTAATTATTGGTATCCTGTGGCTTCCTCTCTCCATTTCATATCTCTCCTTTACTTTTTATCCGTAAAACCCTCTGCCCCTGCTTTCCTCGTCGTCGTCCTCGTCGCGGCCTGCTTCGGTGTTAAAGTTATAGTGGCGGCGGGGTGATTGGCCCGGGGTGATGGTTCCAAGGTCCTTGATCTCTGGTCTGGTCATGACAAAGTAACGTAATTCGTCCATTGCATGATCCATTTTTTTAACTGGTTCGTCCTTCTGGTCTGTTTTTGCGTTTTTTGCTAACGGCTTCCAGCGGTACGACTTAATTTCCTTGATCATCTGAGGGCAATTGCGAAATATAAACAACTTTGGTTTGCCGCGTGGCCATATGGTTGATTGCTCGTTGGGCCTTAGCTTAAGATACTGTTTAACCCTTTGAATACCGGTCCAAACATCTTTGTTAACTTTGGTATCAGCATAAATCATGTTATCTCGTAACAATTCGGTGACTGACTTTTCCGCTGCCAATGTTTTTTGGTTAGCAGCAGAATCTATGATCGCCCTGATATAACCTGCCTCATCCGGCCAGTTAAGTTCTTTGGCAATTTTGCGAATTTCGTTAGAGTGATACTCAATATTTTCGCCAGCCTTGTAATGCTCAGCAATTGCATAGATATTGCCGTCGTTGTCCACTGCATAAAAATGGCAACTCAACGGAGCTGCCAAACCAGGATCTATACTTATGTTGTTGTACCATTCTACCGGTATTGGAAACGGATCAATAACGTGTATATCCTCAACAAACTCTTTGTAAACCAACCCAGACATAGCAACAAATTTACCATACTGACGGGCTTCTCTCTCTTCTTCTGACATGGTTTCTTCTAGTTGTTTGATCTCTGCCAGTGATAACCAGGGGTTATCTGCCCATTCCATCAGCCAGTATTTGATTTCCTGGTCCTGCTTATCGTTCATATATACGATGTCGTATACCCACGTAAGGCCTTGCAGCGGAGTCATTGTTCCCCATATGTCACCGCGAGTGTCGATGATACGCATTTTACATTCATCGTAAATTTCTTCCGGCGGTTCCTCGTCAAACCATATCCAGTGTTGGCTTGTTCCTTGGAACTTGGCCCGGCCTTGGTCGCATGACTTAAATCCTATAATCGATTTCCCGCCGTGGATTGATTCTATTTCCAAAAAGTCTATGATTCCATTCTCAGGATTGTCCTTGCGTCCTTGACGCATTTCTATGTTTTTGATCCATGCCGGATTTAACCAGCGCAATATCTCTTTCTGTGCTACGTCACGTTGCACGTTGTAATCAAGCGATACAACCCATCCGCGAGTGGGTCCGGGTATGTTTTTATATGGGTGATTTCCTCTTGCTCTCCAGACGGCTTCTACTGCCCCTGCAACGGTTTTGCCGGTTCTATTCCCGCCGAATAACCAACGGTTACGGTGCGTGTTTTTGTGGAAGTCTATCTGTTTTAGGTGTATTTTACTGCCAGTGTTGTAATAGCGTAACTTTTCCTCGCGTTGTCTGCGTTCTCGCTCATCTAGTAGTCTGGCAAGTTCTTCTTTTTCTTTCCTGGTTAAAATCTTAGCCGCCATCTGGTATCACCTTACCAACAAGCCTGGATATTTTTGCATCAAGTTCTTCATCTGTGAGGGCGTTTATTTCTATCGGCCCGCCGTCTGGGCCGGATATTTCTTTTTTGTCCACAAACATGCCAAGGTGCCGGGCAACATTCTCCAGTGCCTTGTCTTGGTCACGCATTTTTATCTCAAATCCATCTTTTGTCTGCTTTACTCCGGCATAAAGAAGCTTTGCTTTAGGGCTTAAATGCCTGGTGTCTTCAGCATGAATCTCCATGCTTCCCTCACCCCAGCAGTAAGGGCATTTAGTGTTTGGTCGTTCCAGTTTGTTATATCCATAGCCGCCATCATTTGAAATAATTACCGGCGGACGCTCGTTTTCTTCGGCGGCTTTATTTTCTCTGTAGACGGCTTGCAAATATTCTTCCTCGTCTCTCCATTGGTATTGGAAGTCCTTTCCGTAACAATGTCTGCAGCATACCCGGCGAAGATGTATAATTTCGTTCGGGTCTGCTGTTGCTATATCATGCCAATGTTTTAGGACTTCTTCGGCTGTTACGATGTTTCTTTCTTTTAATTCATCCTGTAATTCCTTGATTCTTGCCCTTACCTTGGCATCTTTGGCAAGTATGCAGGCTTTTTCATCTATTGTCTTATCTTTCATATTGTCGCAGTTGTAAGCCAGTTTATAAGCCTCTCTTTGGGTTACTTTTCCAGCAAAAAGAGTCTGTGCAAATATCTCTTGTTTTTCTGTTAATCTATCTCCTTTTGCCATTCAAGCCCACCTCCAAAATTAATTAAACTTCACATTCCGAATGATCCTGTTAACGTCTTTGCCGGTTGGAAAATAGTTATGTTCTCCGTTTTCTTCCAGCCATTTCTTATAATCTCTTTCAAACTCTTCAAACTTTCTCTCCATGTTTGGTTTGGTTTTTGAAAGTAATGTTAATGGTGTAGTATGTAACGCTTTGCATATATCTCCGATGTTGCGGCTATTACTTTCAACCGCTAAGTACATGAATAATTTAAACTCTTTGACGCTTAATCTTTCGTTTAACGTTTTTATCATAGGTAATCACTCCTATTTTTTTACAAATATAAAATCAAAACCATCTGAACGCAGAGTCTTAAAAGTTGTTTATATATCTTATATTAGATGAATCTGCAACATAAAAACCTTATTCGTACTTACATAATTGGCATTTTGAGGCCATTTTTTTATAGTGCATGCCATGTATGGTTTTTGGTATAAAACAGTGCATGCCATGTATGGTTTTTCAAGTAACATAAAAGTCATTCAAAGGCTCTTTAACCAAGAAAGTATTTATTAATGTTTGGCTTGGAGTTTTTCCGTTTAAAGCGTATTGAGGATTAATTACAATCCCTTTTTTGTAATCTCCTGAAATGTAGTTAAGTATGTTTTTCTCAACCAAGCTTTCAACTATTTTTCTCCTGGTTCTTTGTTCAAAGCCGGTTATTTTATCAATCTCTTTCCACTTTAAAGGAAATTGTTTTTGTCCGGCTGTCCTGCCATCGCCAACAAGTATATTTGTTTCCCAATCTAAATATGGGATTACAGACAACAAAAAAGCCTTTTCGTTTATTGTTAATTCATTGATCTTCTTTTTAACTTCAAGGCTGTTTTTCATTTTTATATATTTGTAATTTTTTTCTTTTTGGTGAGGGTTCCAAACGCCGATTAATTCCTGCGGTAATCGTTCTACTGTATCATGGTATTTTATTTCTCCGGTTTTTTGGTCAACTACTTTTTCAGATTTTATAACTTTAAAATTTTGCATTTACACGCCGCCACTTCATATTATTTGCCGCCTTTTTTAAAATATTTGCCCGTGTCCGCACATTTGGCGGCTAATCCGTGCTTCCGATCATCCTGGCCGGGGCGACCGTGACACGGGCATAAAAAAAGACCGCTCACGCGATCCTTGTTTATCATTATTCAATTAAAAAAGACCAGACTTCTCGCCCGGTCCCCTCGCTGGTGTCTTTATTAAATTTTTACTCTTCCAGTATAACACTCCAAATCGAACTTATAGTTGCAAATTAATTGCGGAAAATACTTTGTTAACATTTTCACATTATTCCTTAGCTAATCCCCAAACACGCTGCACTGCCAATTTCCGTAAGTCAGGATAAACTTTAATTATTTTCTTGACAGACAGGCAGACAGATGATATATTATTGACATGGGGAACAACAAAACGAAAGCGGGGTGGATTGAATGGCAAATAAGGATTATGGAGAATTAAAAAATAAGGAGCTTGTTTTAAACAACAATTATAAAATGTATCGGGATAAGTGGGGAAATACCAACGATGACAGAAGACTGTTTTGTAATACTTTTGATATGATAATGGAATCAATATGTTATATGCAAAGTATGGCACAGCGAGGATTAATTAATAATTACGTAATGGCGTCTTTCAACAAAGCCATACGAAATGATCGGATTATTTTAGACCAAATAATAGAACGGTTTTATATCATCGAATTGTAATCGCAGAGTGGCGGCCCTCCGGGTCCGGTAATACAGTCCGGTCACAAGCCCGGACGCTAAAAACGAAAGCGAGGAATGTAAAATGGGTAAAACATCATGTTATAACAGCGATTGCAAGCAACGAGATATTTGCCAATATAATAAATGGCATCCAGTATATCAAAATTGGATGACCGGAGAAATTGATGATAAATTTGTTCAAGCACCTTGTCAAGCTGATAAAAACGAAAGACCCGTTAATTACAGGAGTTGCCAACAACAATCATATATAGATCATTGCAAAAAAGAAAAGGAAGCAGGCGGGGAACCGATGTCTTGCAATGCATACCATGAATTTTTTTAAGACCGGGCTGGGATCCTATCCCGGCAGAAAGGAGCGAAAGAAAATAGCAAAACAAACCGTTAGGCTAAACATTAACATCAGCCTAGAAGCCGATAAGCAACTGGAGGAAATTATAGCACTGCTTAAACCGGCAGAATCTAGAATATCTAAAACTTCAATTGTCGAGCAAGGAATTTCCCGTATTTATGATGAAGCAGTTACCAATTATGGCTTAAACAAAATGAAAAACGCATAGCATAAAAATATTAAAAAACACTTGCATAATCAAAATCCATCTGCATATAATAATATTGTACCACACAAGTGATACAAATAACGCGGCCCGGCGACAAGGGTGGAAAGGAATGATATTTATGAAGAATATTAAAGAAATGACTGAAGCCTTAAAAACTAACAAGGACAGTATTTTTAAAGCACAAGCACATCTTGAAGCGTCTCTCCCGGAACGAGAACGCAATCGGTCTTGCCGAAATCGCAATACTCACGGAGGTTGGACTGTGCCAGGCATTGCAGCTTATACGCAAGCGGTTAAAAAAGCTGGCCTTCCTTGGGATAGCTTTTGGTCTGGCAGTAATCCAACGCCATCAACTCAATATCCGCAAGCTGTTTACAATTTTCTTAACGATTTTAATAAGGAGGCTTAAACAATGGATAAATTTGATAAATATGATGTATCCGAAACTGATAATAATACCTTACTTGTGCAAGGCGATTCAATCAACAGTAAAGAGGTTGAGGCCCCCAAAGGGCCTTACCTCGTGATAAATGGAGCTTGGTACGTTGACCAATTCCCAACTATGATTGTTGCAGAAAAAATAGACGGAACGCTTGGAATGTTTTACCTTACTCCTTTCCGTAAAGTCAGGGATGAAGAATTAAAACCATATAAAGGATACCATCCGCGTAAAATGAAAGGTAGCCCGCTACCCGACTATCTGTATCGTTTTTACGGCCTGGAGCGCAGTGGAGAAACCTTATCCGAAGTTATCAGAGTGCGGATATCTCCCAGCGAAAAAGAAAAACTAGAAGCTACGGCGGAAAACGACGGTAAATCGGTTAGCGAGTATTTGCGTGGCATGATAAAGCTAAGCGATCCATCGATAAAATCTGTAGAAAATGGTGTTGCTTATGTTACGCGGTCCGCAGAACAAATATTATCTGACGTTCAAAAGCTTTTACAAGATAAGCCTGATGCAGACAAGGAATTAATACAAATGCTGTTAGGCGGGAAATATCCGCTATGCCCAATATGCGGAGATTATCAAGGTAATTTACAATTTGACGGATCGGCAATAATTGGTTGCGAAAAATGCCTAGACGACAAACAGGAATAAATTAATGACTGCAAATAAACGCAAGTATACGAAATCTGTTATAGAATCTATATATAGCAACCGTTGTTTTTATTGTAATCGCAAGCTAACCGACGGTAATAGAGCAGTTGACCATTTATGTCCTGTTTCCAAAGGAGGAAAAAATACTTTTGAAAATCTTGTTATGTGTTGTAAAACATGTAACAGCATTAAAGGCAATAAGACTATAGGTGAAACGATAGCGCAGTTACAGAATGACCTTAATTGGTGTCACGATGATGTTAAGAGGCGGCGGAGATTGGAGCGATATATACATGATTTTACTCATGCCAAAGATTTAATTATTACGATTAAAAACATTAACAGCAAAACTTAATTTGAAAGGAGGCCAATCATGCGTCTATGGCACGAAAATCTGATTCCATATCTCCCCAACGCACAGCTGCTAGGCCAGCACCGCGAATGCTGCGCGCTACGTGGCAACGGCTGGGGACGGAAACATGCGACGGTGAATTACGTCTTTGATCACTCTCCGGCGTATCTGGTAGCCTTTCACTTGCTGGTTATGCAGGAAATGCGCAATAGGCGTTACAAAATCGATCCCTTATGGTACGACCATCTATACCGGGGTAAAATATGCAGCCCGTGGGAAAAGTTAGACTTTGATCATGCATTACTTGAAAATACTCCGATTTACCCGGAGCACAACGATTATTATTTGGCTGAGTGCCTTGATAATTTGGCCGGGAAGGGAGTTATTATTGATATAAAATTAGCTTGTTAATTTGTAATCTACGATAGGAAGGAGTAAATTCTGTGAAGGAAAAAAGATATGAAATAATTGAATGGTGTGCCGGATATAATATTGCAGACAATAAATGCTTAAATTTAGTTGTATTTAGCGATACATTAACAAAAGAAGAGGCGGATATTGAGCTGTTAAAATTAGAATCTAATAACGCAAATTCCAATACTGAAATACTCGGATATTGTTGCCCTATATGCGGATACATGCAATCAGAATTAGAAATGCTTTTTTCTAAAGCGTCATACAAAGACGAAGACGGGAATTTAATAGTTTATTGTCCTCGTTGCAAACAAGATAGATGGGCATATAATTTTATACCTAAATATATGTATTAAATATAAGCCGGGCTCAACACCCGGCTTTTTAGTCCCTGTTTTGCAAAGGAAGTATTAAATTGTTATGATGACATATGCCTGATTTCTTGGGAGGTCCACCACCTTCCATTCTTTATTATTACCAGTATTGCATGGACGTTGCAGTGTTATCTTACATCCTACCACCACCTTGCACGAGCTCACCTAGTGCTTATATTTATGCCGGTGGTTCAAGCCGGCAAGATTGATTACTCGTTAATGTACCATTTGGCTGTTTCAAATTGCATATAACAAATATCGCTAAGCTGACAAGAAGCATCTCCATACGTGAATATATTTTGTTTTCTTTTTGCTTTACAACGTTCGCATCTTGTATTTTCCCCGCATCCCGCGCACTCGCAAATCTCAATCTCTTTTCCGTCTAACCACGCCTGAATCGCTTCCTGCCACGGGACGGGCTGGCGGACTAGTTGCCAATCATAATCCATTTGTATATTCCCATTAATGCAATTAAAATTAGGATCATCAATTAATTCTCCCATTGGAGACCATCTTTTAAATTTTAAAAATCCATTTACAACTGAAAATTCGAATTTATCTTTATACTTTGGGTGGATTGCTTCAAATTTTAATTTTTTATTTTCTTGTAACATTTTAAACATTTCGCCTAAATTCATCTATTCCCTACCTCTCCGCGCTAAGCGCCTTATACTCAATATAGTCACTCTCGCCCATTTCCTGCGGCATATCTGGGTAAAGCAGATCCCACCACTTTTGATATATCCTCTTCTTCCAGGTATAAAACGCATCCCCCGGCCTTCTTTTGTCGTCTGGGTCTCTTAGCCATCCGATTTGATGTATCACGGTCAATGTTCTGGTCCAAACAGCTCCCCTGTCCGGTACCGGTACACTTAACCAAAACAGATTTATAAACGTCCTTTCCTCTTCACTAAAATACTGCTGCAGCATCCGGTCAATTAATTTGATCCTGTCTGAGCTAATCTGTAGCTGTTCCTGAGCCTGTTCTAACTCCAGTACATATCTTTCCTGCCCGGCAGTATTATTGTTGCCCCTAGAGCCTTCCAGTATCTTATACTGCATTGTTTCTTTTGTCCCTGTCAGTTCTATCTCCCTTATCCTGTTTTCACATACGCGGATGGTCTGAGGGTCGTCCACAAAGCGATATATTACGGAATCAACCATGACATGCCACTTTGGCCTGTGTTTCCTCCCGGCCTTGCTCATTAAGCCATCCCCTTTCCCCCAACTAACTAATAAACAACCTCGTCCACCTCGTCCGGATTTTTATCTATATAGCCAACATCCTGCAACCATTTATTTATTATTTTTTGTTCGTTAAAATGATTAAGAAATGACTCGTAGTTGAGTTCTCCTATTAATTCAAATTTATCATCAGTTTTTCTATATGCTTTATAGCTTTGCGATTTGTACCCGGCATAAATATAAACGTTATTAACTGGCGGAAGAATTAAACTATCGGATAAATCAGGATATATCATATTACCCCTCCATTTCGTCCAACTCGTTATCCACCGTGTCAACCCCCATTAACACGTTTTGATGTACCCTGCTGCAGGTATTAACCTCCCGGTCTAATTTGTCCAGTATCTTTGCTACCCACGTAGCAATCAGTATAGGCCTGCCGCAAACTTCGCACTTTCCCCGCTCAACCATGTTTTTAGGAGTCTTTACGGTGCATACGCGGTCAGGATTAATTACGATTGATTCCATGCTATTTGCTCCCTTCGTAGGCGGCAAGGGCATCATTATAAGCCCACATTGCTTGCCAAAAATCCTTTCCGCTTTCTCCCTGCTTAATTCTTATGGTAGTCCCATGATAACCGCTCATGTCTAAGCTATGCGCATGGCTGTTGGCTATAATTTGTGTGTACATTTTTTCAGTAGCTTCCGCTATCGCTTCAAGTTTTGCAATCTTATCCAGCAGGTCTGCGCCGGGGTTAGGATCATCAAGCAATAACTTTATTTTTTCCGCATAAAATTCCGACCATGTTCCGTCATATTTACTTGGATTCCTAAAGTAATGCTCTATTAACTGCAACATGTCGCGGTATGCAATGCCCTGCGCCGATAACTTCTGTATGCTGTCTCGCTGAAGGTCGTTTTCTTCTTCCAGATACTTATTGGTCTTAATCGCGTCGTCAAGAGTTTTTTCAAGTTTTAATGCTCGTTCCAACAATGCTCCGTACCCATTTGTTATAAAAAAGTTTTGCAGTTCTTCAGGCATACATAAACACGACCCGTCAATCCACTCTGCACTTATAACGGGTTCTCTCGTTTTCCGGTCAACTAAGTTTCCTTCTTTATCCCAATCAAGGTCAGCCAGCAAGTCTTTTAAATCCCTCTTGTTTTCGCTCATTCCTCAATCCTCGCCTTTCTCCCTATATTCCGATCCCGCATGTCCCTTAGCGATAAATCATAATGCTTGCAGTCCGTAACAATAACGGTTTTGTATTCTGTCGCGTGGTTGTATCTGACTGTTACTTCCGCCGCCTCGTAAACCGGCAAATGATACCTCCTATGGAACGCGCATCCTACAGGATCCGGGTTAGCGTTTGCCCTGGTGCATGACCAGCATTTGCTTGATTTGCAATACGAACTCTTGCCATTTCCGGGTAAATCTTGACGTTTACGCCAATTGCTGATCACTGATGTTTTAACTCCTTGAATTTTGGCTATCTCAACGTCTGTCATTTTTTCGTTATAAAGCCGCATACGTTCGTCAAGCTTTTCCTTCAACGGAATCTCTGAGTGCTTTATTGCCCGATTGCAAGGTAAATCGTTTTTAAATCTCCACATTTCGATAGAGTGCTTTTTTACTCCCAGTTTTGCGGCTATTTGCTTATCAGTTAATCCCTGCTCATACATTTCAACGCGCCCATCTTGGGCTTTTGGGTAGGCCATCGGCTATCCCTCCATGTCCAAACGTGTTTTTACGCCTGATTCTTCTTCCATGCAGCAAAGCATTAAAAACAAATAATTACGCGCGTCAATGATTTTTTGAATGATTCCTTCTGTGTACGTTCCATCTTCCTGCTTTACTGCCCACGTAAAATTGTATTTTCCTTCGCTTGTTGATTTTTGAATCGATATCAAATGCTTTGTTAAATAAGCCCATGCCGTTTGCGGTATAGAGCAATTCATAAGTCTTGCGCCCTCAATAAAGTTATAAAGCCGTTCGTCACCCATGGCGTATTCTCCGGCTTTTATTCCAAGCATATTTGTTTCTTTTTGATGTACCTGTTTCCAAAGTTCGTCTATTCTTTTACTGTCCATCAAATTACCTCCCTAATACGCCGAATCATTGTATTAGCTCGGTGTGAAATCTTCCTGCTTTATTTCATCATCCGGCTTAATCAAATTAATAAATTCGCTCAACGGTAAAACTACGAGTGCCTCCTGCCTGTCCGCCTTAATCACAAGCGCATCATTCCCATCTATCCACCCATATAGCTGTTTAAATCCGTTCTGACGCGCCTTTAATTCAAGCTGGTATGTTTTCCCTTTGCCCTCTGCTAAAACGTCACCTTTAGCGAAATTAGTAGCCCCTGATAGCGGTACACGCTTTGCCTCTATGTTGTTGGCTTTAAATGCATTAACGATTGCGCGCTCAAAACGATTACCTTTGTCGCGTTGCATTTTGCTCATATCTCGTTCACCCCCACAGTTTTAAGTGCGGCGCGGCAGATGGCTAGTGGCGCGGTTTCTGCGCTAGATATATATTCCTTTTCACTCATTAGGATAGTAGCTACCCATTTGTGCGGATCTCCGGTAAAATTATCAGTCATCAATCGGATCATCCAGGAATTTTTCATCATATATTCAACCACTTTCCATGTTACCGCTATATCTCTCGATGGGTTCCAATAAATGGTCGTTATGCTTTGATATTTTTTACCCCTATACTCAACGCCGTTAATAGATTCAAAAGACCACGATTCGGCTTTATTTATATCACAGTTCATTTCTCCATAATTTTTACCAAGCCACCAATTTCCCCAAGACGGTATAAATTTCATTACGTAAGTAGCTATTGCTGCATCCATTTCTCTTCCAGCCTGCATTTCGTCTATGTTCACGCACTCACCTCCATATCCAAATAATCGTTAAGACATTCCATATCGCATTTATGTGTATTACAAAAATCTTTATTTCCGATAAAATGATTATCTTCCTCAATATCAACAGGACAATATCTGTGCATATAACATTCTGATGCTATGCGCTCTTTATTCCATTCTTTTGCGTCTTTAAATTCACTTATTTTTTCCCAAACTTTCACGCTTCCACCTCCAAATCAAGCAACTTTCCAATCATTTCCAGTTTCCGCTTTCGGCTTAGCCCAGTATGCTCAAAAACCTCCCCGGCCCAGCGTTTAAGCATCGAGTTAAAAGCCTGCCGTTCGCAGTATTTAGATAACGCTGATTGACGTTCCTCGGTATCGTTTAAAAGAGCATTGTACTGATAACTGGTAAAGGTTTTGCGTTGCGGTTCGTCGTTGTAGTCGTTGTCGGTTGGTTCGTACTTTGCTTCCTGCTGTTCAAGTTCATAAAGTAAAACTTCTTTTACCGTGATTTCCTTCTCTGCTATACTGTTTTGTGCAGGCTCCTTCTCTTCCCGAGCCGGTTCCTGGTTTGCGGCCTGTTCCGGCTTAGGTGGAGTCTGCGGTACATAATTAGAATTATTCCCGCATTGTAGGCAAAGATCATAAAAGTATGGTTTACCTTCTTTGCCGTGCTTGCACGTTGAGCAATTACATTTGATTTTTTCCATTTTTCCCTCTCCCTTCTACCTAATCTTTCCTCGCATCTTCCAGTTTCTTTACGTACTCATCATATTTTTTGCAGTCGGCGCATTCCTTGGGTAACGTGTAGCTATTTGGAAATTCGTTTTTGCAGCCTATGCACGGGCATTGCTGCTTGATTTGTTTTAACTTGTTAATTTTGTCTGGGAATTTAACCATCTACCCTACTCCCAACCATCTATGAGAATAGCCCCCGTGTAAAACTACCCCGTACCCCTCCGGCTTGATTTCCTTATCCTGGTCGTCGTAATGGATCGTTCCCGTGATACGTCTGCGCTGCGGAGGCTTGTATGTGTTTTGGTGAATTTTGCGGTTAACGCACTTGGCGTTTTTGTTGTTGCGCGGCATGGCTAGGACTCCAGCAGGTCGGGGTTGTCTGTGGTGTTGCCGATTACCTCGCCGTCTTTTATATACAATAAATTAAGTCCCATCAAAGATTGTTTCCCCCTGAATAATTGAAATTCTCCATAACAAAAAACAACATTCAAATTTTCTGGCAACTTCCCAGATGAATTAAATGTTAGTTCGTTAATTCTAATAATGTCTTTCTCGTAAATCTCAACACCATTTTTGTCTTTAAAATCGGTATACTGGCTTACGGTTTCGGAATCAACCTCGATTAATAGTCCTTCGTCCGGCGTTTCCGTGTTTTCGTCCAAAGGCACAATAAAATAATGCATGTGAGAATTATCATCATGTCTTAATGGTAAATAATAGCCGTATACCCAGCCCGCTCCATCTAAACGTTTCCCGCGAAATTTTATCTCCCTATCCATCCTTTTCACTCCCCCGTTTAATCAGTCACATCTTCCTTGGTATGCCCTTTGCACCCAGTTTGATAATCAAAGTTATCGCATTCACCATAGGGAAATACTTTCCAACCTTTTGCTAAACAATCGTATAAATAATCTCTTGCCTCTTCGTGGGACAATTTACGGCCGTCATCGTCTGTGAAGGTATTTTTTAACGATCCTTTTCGCGTGTTGTCTTCGAGCATTCCGCGAATATCGGCGCACATATGAATACTTGCCATCCCCTCAATCCCCCTTCTTGTTATAAATCAGCCTTTGCTATTTTAAGCCTGTCAATATCGGCATATAAATGGTCTATCTTGTCGCAAATCGTTTTCAGGTCTTCCATTCCGTCACCCATAATTTCACGCTTGATTAAATACTTAAGTGCATCTTGCGGCGTATGGCAGTAAGCAATGTTTGACCAATATTCCTGCCCTATTTTGCTACCTTTTTCATATACCTTGCGCCGTTGCAAAGTAACGTTTAGCTCTTCGGATACTAATTGCCAATCATCGTTAATTTTCAACCCTTATCAATCCCCCTTCTTGTTGTTATGCCAGTTTGCGCTTTAGCTACATCAATATATATCCTCCGTTCATTAACGCTGCCGGACTTTGCGTGTCTGGATCATTTTTTTGCTTCCGTTTAGCCGCTTCATCTGGATTTATAATCTCCGCTATCGTCGGCGGAAACTTCGATGTTAAAATATGCTGCTTAATTCTTTTAACAGCAAGCTCATACTCCATATCTTCCAACATCATGCGCCATGTCTTTACGCGCTCTTTCGTTGGTTCAAAATTCTGATATGCCCCTGTTATCAACAACATAATTTCATTCACTTGTTGCTTTTGCATTTTCCTCAGCCTCCAATTCTGCCAACGCTCTTGATAATTTGTCCTGCTGAGATTCGCGTGCAGGACTTGCCCTTGAACCTGTCTGCATACCCTTGAGCGCTTCTGCCATGGTAGTTTTGTTAAGTATTCCAACAAAATAATTTTCTCGCTTATCATGTAATTCAGGTCTTGAAATTACGACTTTACAAGCATGATTTACAATAACAGGATCGTATTTATTCATTTGTTTGTATATATCGCAGATAACGCTTTCAGATATAGTTCCGCTTCTCCTAGTTGTCCGCAGTATTTCAAAATATTGATCAATTATTTTTAATTGTTCAGAAGAGTACCTTGACCGAAATTTTTCAATTTCGATAATAGATTTATTACTTTCCTTTTCTTTACTTTTCTTTACTTTACTTTGTGGTGTTTTTTCCTCTGTTTCTTCCCTAGTTTCTGCGTCAGAAATTACTTGCTTCTCTTGGTGGTATCTTTCGCGCATTCTATCGCGCTTTTCCGTTACTACATTGGCCCGTTTTTTAATGCCGTTACTAGTTAAAACGCCATGATCATTAAAACTTTTCTTATCAAAACAACCCCATTTCAAAGCAGTGTTTAATATCTGCGTGAATTTTTCTTGTGTAATACCTATCTTTTTGGATAATATCAGCAACGTTTCTTCCCTAGTTTCTGCGTCAGAAATTAATAATTCAAAGCTTGATTCCTGATATATTTGTTCCAGCATAATAAAGTAAAAAGCATACCCGTCATTCCCATATAAAGCACGCAAGGCCTCTATTTTTTTATCGGAAGTAGCATTTACATCATGCGGAAAATAATCCATTCCCTCTTTAAGCGGCCTAGCCAATCTTTATCCCCTCCCCCTGCCATTCCCTCGCCTACAACTAAATTATCTTTCTTCCCTCGCCATAACCTCTCGGTACTCCTTAATAAACAACCCAACATCAATTTTATTCTCCGGAAACCGATCCTGGTACGTCGTAAGACAATCCAAAAACTTCCTCATCTTCTCACACTGTGACGGAGTTAACGCCTGCTCCATACGTACCGTGTAAGGTAATTCATTGCGCTTAAGACGATGCGTGTTGCGCCAGTATCGTATTGTGCTTTCACATAAATTAAGTTCTGCTGCTATTTCGTAGTCGTTTAAGCCTTGCTTATATAGGTCCATGCGCTGGTAGTGTTGGGTTTGGGTTGTGGTCAACTATATCCCCCCTGTAATATCCATCTGCCCATTTCTTCAAAGCATTGTATAAAAACCTGGATAAATCACTTTGATCAATATCTTTATGGGCACTGTCCTTTTTCTTAATTAGGCATCTGTGTCCGTGGTATAAAATAATGCCTACATCTTCTGGTACTAAATCAACAATTTGTTTATATAGTTCTTTAGGTATGACATAATAATTTCTATTGCCAACAAAGTTGTGCCCGTTGTGAGATTTAAAATCACTTTTAGATATCTTAATTTCAAAGCAAGTTGTCAAAATTCCTAATTCGTAGCGTCTGCGGATAAAAACGCATCCAGTGCAATCCTTGCAGGGATACTCTCGGCCATCAATTTTGCATGTTGGGCGTGCGCAAAAACTATCATCACGCTCAACATAATCTTCAAATCGAATAGCGTCTACATAACCAGTTCCAACGTCTACCTCTTCGGCCCATCTGATGGTTCTCATTTTGCTTTTCATTTGCGGTGCATAATCGCGCAGTGCTAGTTTTATTTCTTTTGTTAATTCAGATTCAGCCATTGGCTTTATCTCCTAGCGCGGCCTCTGCAGCCTCTTTGGAGAGGAAAACGGTTTTGCCGAAATAATTATTGGGGCCATCCCAACATGTAAAAGTAGAACCATTAGTAAGTTGTAATTGAATCCATTTTTCAGCAACCCAAAAACCGCTTACTTTAGCATCGTTGATTTTTTCGCAACCTGAATAAGCAAAGTAAACCGTATCTCCCACCTTGCATGGCAGAACAACCAGCCTGCCCTCTGCCTCGGCCTTGCAAATTTCCTGCAGGCGGTCAGAGTCAATTGTTTCATCTACACATAAAACACGGGTTCCGCATGTATCGCATAATTCCTGATAAGTTACCCTGCTACCAGATAATTCTTCTTGGCAATTCGGGCAATACCAATAACTCATCTTTCAATAACCTCCCATCTTTAAAAGCATCCAAATGCATCCACCAGCAATAAAAGCAACCCAAAACGCTATCGAGATAATCCGCCCGTTAATAATACCTCTGGCTGCGCTCAAACCATTCGGTTTATCCTCTGCGACCGGGTAACCAGCATCGATTGAGCGGAGAATGTTGTATTTCATTAAATCACCTTCCCATTATGTCTCCACGGTCTAGTCTTATTAAATTCATGTTTCATCAGAATTGCATCCTCAATATCAATTCCAGCGTGACCGCAATAATCAAGTATGCGGATTATACAGTCTGCAAGTTCGATGGCTATACCTTCGGGTTTAACATCTTTATGTCCGCAATTCGAGCAACAATGAACAGTATGGTAATATGCTCCCGGTTCGCAGTTTATTTCGTCGTCTAAGTTGCAATGATTCAAAACCATTGGCCTGCCATCCCTATATTCTTCTAAAGCTTCTGAAAGTTCGCTGTGGCAAAGAGCTATAATATCCCCGAACGACCTTTCTTCTGTCCACCAACCGTGTTCTATAGCTACTGCGTGTATTTCATCTCTCCACTCGTTTAAATTCATCTTTCAACCCTCCTAAGTTCCAATACTTGCACCCAATCATTCGCGTTCCAATCGTGGCCAAGCTTGGCGTAATAATTCCATATTTCCGTAAATTTCTCTCTGGCTGTACAAGTATTTGGAAAAACAAACAAATCAATCAAACCTTCTCTTTCCGCGTCCTCTTCCGTTATGCTCCGCAACCTCTCAACTTTCGTTCCTGTCACTTCCAGCCAGATTCGGGCGGCGGACTTGGGCATTGTGGCAGAGGAACGCCATTGATACGGATATCCCAATGAAATATAATATTTTCTGCATTCATCCCCTTCGCTGCCAGATGGACAATCTGCTTTATAGGCATAAAGTTTATGATCAATTATATGGAATGCTTCAAATATGCACCACGCTTCAGGAACCCAACACAAATCCCCAACTTGAAAGGGAAGCTTGATGAATTGTTTTACCAGCACATCACTAGGCCCAAATCCAATACGGCCAACGTTTTTATCATCAATCGATGAAGTGCAAACTCCATGAAGAAAGGTATATTTTTCATCGGGTTGCGGCTTAAGCACTACCCGGTGCATCGTCTTAGCCCCGGTTATCAGTGTAGGAATTAACTCCTGCGGGACGAATAATCGCTTTTCCATTAGATCACTCCTATCTATTTAACAATCCAATCCAGCACCGCGAAAAACCCAAAGCACCCCCCGACAAACGCCGCAATTATGACCATGTAAGCCACAAACTCAACGGCCTTATTCCTCCTGCTGTGCATCCTGGCAAGCGGCGGTATCTGCACCCTGGACTCGCGGGTTACGGTTATGTTAGTCTCTGTTCCGGGCAGGTATACTAATTTGGGGGTGTTGTTCATAAAATCGCCTCCACTTCCGGGTTCTTAATTTTTAAATTTACCGTTGCTGGTCTTGCCCAAAAGCGTTGAAATCTTTTCCACTCCTTACTTACCTTTCCCTGCTTATCTCTATAAAGCATTGCCATGGGAACAAAACCGGCGTTAATTGTGTCCATTAATCTTTGTTCTGCCTGCTCAAAGGTATCTTTAGGCCAACCGATCAATACATAACATCTGAGCGTATGTGATGCGGTTGTAAATCCAGCCTGTAATAATTTCTTCCCTGCTTCAAGTAAAGGCTCATAATCATCTGGCGTATCGTAGGCGAAAAACATTTCTTTCGGCTTTAGCTTAAATAATTCCTCAACGTGCCAATCTTTTAGCCTTTCCGCATCAAGTCCACCTGTAAACATCGGTTTTCCGTACTTTTGGATCTTTAGCATTTCAAATACCTTTTTAACGTGGGCATCAGAGCAGGCCAAAAGATTTGGGTCTAAAACATTGTTACCCTCTTTTATTTCAAGTTCTATTGGCCCTTTCGGTTCACTGCAAAACCAACATTTACCCGTTCCAGCATTTGGGCAACCGCGAGAGGTAATAACGTATCCTGGTTTTACATACATTCCTGGTATAAATTCACCTAATTTATATTCCTCGCCTAATGCAGGACCACCAATATTTACCGGAGCTACGTTCCGCCATAGTTTTTCCAACTGATCAGCCTTGGGTAAATCGTAGGTGAAGGTAACAGATATATGAACTTCATCGATTTCCGGTAAAAACAGTCCCGGTTCAGCGTAGAACGTATATTCATCGCATGGCGTTGCATTTGTAATTCTCGGGAATACTCTGGCTATGCGATTCAAATTTATCCCCTCCCCTACTTATAACCAAGCCTATCTTTAAGCTCGTCAATCAGTTCAGACAATTCCTGCTTAGTCATTTCCTGCCAGTTATAGTTATCCTCGATACGCAGTTCTTCAGCTAAATTGTGAGCGTAATTAAGCTGTTTAACGGTAGGTTTTTGCCAATCTTGCATGTGATCCCCTCCCTCTTAATTTAACTTTTAGCCAGTCTGTAAGCCCGTACAAGCTCGCGCATTGATTCCGTAAGTGTCGAGTTAGGTTCATCGTATTTCGCCTCTATAGGGGCCATGTGCGGCCCCATAAGCCTTATAAATTCATCTGCTTCCGGGTTGGGAGCAGGTTGAGATTTGAGTCTGGTTATTTCTTCTGCCTGGCGTTTGTTTTCCTGCTCCAACCATGCGTTTTCTCTTTCCAATTCCAAAAACATGTTTTGCAGTACGTTCAATTGATCGGTAAAGTTCATTTATCATCCTTCTTCCGTAACGGGCACCAGCGGGGAGAGGTTTTATAATTGCTTATATCCTTTGCTTTGGCATCTGTATGCTTGCAAAATCTTTTGTTGTAAATAGTAATTGCGATATAGTTATAGCCGCACTCCCTGCACTTTGGCACCTTATTGGCTTTCGGTTTTTCCGTTTCCAAATCGTCAACATAATCAACGCAAAAACCTTCGTGCAATACTGGTTTTCCGGTTTTAATGCAGACGTATCTTTTCCTGTCTTCGCCCATTGACTTGGCTTGCTTGTTTCCGCAGTTAAAACAACTAGCTATCTTGTTCGGCACCTTATTCATGCGGTTCACCTGCCTTGACGTAGTCCATAATTTGTATTTTTTTAATAAATGAATAGCAAGTACGCAATTCATCAAAAGTTAAATTCATTTCATCGTCTGTCCTAAAACGAGCTATTCTCAATCCGTCCCATGCTAAATAAAGAATGCCGTAAGGAAAATTTTCATTGAATGCGTCAATGTCTTTTTGCGCCATCACTTATCGCCTCCAATCTCGGCGGCTTGCCGAAGGAAATAAGCCATATCCCTAACCGGTTCACAAATCAACCCCGGCGAATATTCGCGAATGTACTTACAAGCCAGTTCCAGGGCTTTCTTGGTTGTTGAAAGTTCGGATTCTGCCTTTTTACGGCCCTTAACTTGTTCGTTTAAGCTACTCAGTCTATCCTTAATCCAAAGAATGCAACGGCCAGGATCATTGCTAAACTCACTGCCACCGGGGGTAAATTCTTCAAACGATTTTTTAAGTGTGCGGTTTTCAGCTTTAGTCTGTTCCAACTTCCCCCGAAGCTCGACGGCACAGTCAAAGCAGTTCAGCTTGTTGCAGTCTTGGCAGTTCATTCAGTCACCTTCTTTTCTGAAAATCCGGCGGGTGGCATTTGAAAGCATGGAGATACAAAATCCATATTTTCGCTGTAAAACTGTGTATACGCAAGATTGCCTATATGGTCCTGAATCATATCCATGACTTTGACTGCCTCTTCCTCAGAATTGTATTTGCCCAAAGGTGTCCCTGTTGTATCATCCAGGTTATTAAAGTCACCGATAACGGTGAAAATGTTATTTATCCATGTGAAATTAACGTTTACCAAATATTTTTTATCTTGTGAACGTACCCACATCATAATTCCTCCTTTCGTTCGCGGTATCCATTGCATTCCCTGATATTGTCATTTCCTCTGCCTCTTCCGTATTTCCAAGCAGAAGAATTACAGATCGGCATTTCTTGTTCACATGTATCGCATAAATTTCTAAGCCAGTAATCTTGTCCAGCTTCATAATTATTTTGAAAATCATTTTCAGATGCGGATTCTGATAACATACGACCATTGATTGTTCCCATCTTCAACCCTCCTATTCCTCGGCCGCTATGACCGGCTTGCCGGAGCTAGGCCCCGGCTTGGTTATCAAAAAATTCTTCTTCGGCGTTGTTGTCTAGTGATTCTGCGTTTGGCGGCGGTACGTCAATTACGGTTTGATTTTCACTAGAAAAATTATCTCCAGGGATTACGTCGCCAGAGTTATCAACGTATTCGTAACTGCCATCCTCGTGCAGTAAGGTTTCGTCTTTTTCAAAGGCTGTTTGAAGCTCAATTGACATGATGCCCCACTTAGAAATTAACTGTCGTAGCATGGTTTTATAGGCCATTTCGTCAAAACTTTTGTACCAAAAACTGGAATATAGCCATAAATCGTCTTTATTTACTTTACCGGCCTCAAAATCAGCGAATGATACTTTGTTATATTTAGGGTTTTTCCCTTTAACAGCATTTTTGCTGAAAGCTTGACTGAATCTATCGGCGTGGTCGAGCATCTTGTTTTTGCTCCAGTACATAGCCTTTTTGAATCCGTTCTGGTATTCAAACATGGCATAATAACCAATTGTTGGAGTTGACTCCCTGATTTCATCGTCCTCAATCAACTTTACTTCGATTACTTCTTCAAGCGGATCAAATTTGAGCAGTTCCCCTTCTTTGATAGCCAGAACATTAATCTTTTTGTAATACCCGGAGCGAATAGCAAGCTGTAGGTATCCTTTGTATCCTAATTGGAATTGAGCGGTTACGCTTTCAACATTGCCGTCTTTGTCTTTCTTTTTGTAAGGAACAAGATAATACTGCCCAAGTTGGGGCGAAGGGGAAAGGTTTAAGGCTTCCCCTAAAAGAGCACCAGAAAGAATAGAACCGGCTTCGCATTCCTGCAATGCTGGGTTAACAGCAACGGCACTCGAAACAGCAGCAATAAAACGCTGCGCCCTCTTTGGATCTCCCAGGGTGTTATTTACCAAATTTTTATATGCATCCTGCTGAATAACAACGCTGAATTTAGGTTTTGGGTGTTGCTGTTTTGTTAAACTATTGTTTACCGCCATTAACTCATACCGCCTCTCTATTGTTGTGTTGGAACTTTGCCGTACCTAATGCCATTGCTGACCAAGAATTGTTTCAATGCGTTCAATTGGTCTTTAGTAGCCCATACCCGAAAATCAATTACGGTTAATTGTTCGGCTACAGGTTTGTTTGCTGGTTTCATTTCAAATTCTGCCTGACCCGCTTCTACGGGCTTAACATTTGTTTCAATAGGTGTTTGGCTTACCGTCCCGCTACTTGCCTGATTACTTTCGTATGCCTGCTTTGCTCTGACCTTTGCCTCTTCCTGCTGCCGTTTATGTTCTGCCAGTTTTGCGGCCTGTTCTTCCAACCTTGTTTTTTCCTGCAGGGATGCGGTTAGATCAAAAGCTTTCAGATAAACATCTTTGATGTTAATCTCGTGTTCACTCTGCAATTCGGTAATAACTCGCAGGTCAGATTCAACCTTAATGAACAAGTCGGTGATTTCCTTCTCGATGTCTTTGGACTTGTACGTAGCGTTCAGCCATTTGTCATTGAATATTTTCTCAAAAGTAATGAGTGAGGCAAGGTTTCCAACTTTATCGTCAAAATACAGTTTTATGCCAGTCTTTTTTTCGTCCTTGACTAACTGCTCATAATTTTTAATCTGGGTATCAATTGCCTGCACTGGCTTATCGATCATGGCGACCAAGTCCTTAATCTTGCGTTCAAATTCCTCATATGGTTCCAGGCATTGTTTTTTAATCTGGATACGGCGGTCTTCAAGAGCATTTTTAAAAGCGTTCAAATTTGCCCGGTCTGATTTAGCAGATTTAATGTTTTCCCCGCTGTAAACAAGGTTTTGGTACTTTTTCAGCCGTTCAGCCAATTCATTTTTTATTTCCTCGTGGTTAAAAGTTATCTCTTTCAGAAATCCATCTTCCTGTGGTGAGTAAATTATCAGTTCCATTGGCATTCTGTTTTCTCTCCCTTCCTATATTTCTGGAAGTGCAAGTGGAGGCTTCTTGTCATGCTCCACATACCACCAGAATTTAACTTCCTGCTCCTGCAAATACTCCAAATCTTCCTTAACGTCTTTTCGTTCGATGTGATAATGACGAGTGTTCAGCCTAACTTCTTCGTCATATACCGTCTTAAGCTGAGCCTTTAGCACTACAAAGTCCCAACCGGTAACAAGTAGCTCGTGAATGCATTGGATGTAATAGTTTTGTGGGATCTGGTCATTCCACTTTTCCCTGTGCATAGAGTTTAAAATTTCGGTTGTTTTGTCCTCTAAAACGCCCAGTCGTAATGTTTCTATCTCCATTAACTCAGCATCCAAAGTAACGGTTAAAAATCTGTATATCGGGTGATAATAGACTCTGTACGTGTTATTTGCTTCCACCCTATACTTTGGATAGTCAAGAGCAAATAAAGCGGTTAAATGAGGCTCAGCTTCGATGCCGTACTTTACATATAATTTATGGCTAATATCTTCCGGTATTATGCGTCCAGTCTTTTCCTGCCATACTTCTATATTGGTTTTGTATGGGTTCATCCCCAATATGGCCGATGCATCAGAGCCACCTATCCCGGTTCTGGATTTTAGCCATGCCTCGCGGGTAAAGTAATCAATGTATGGCGGTTGCATGAGCTGAGCCGATGCGTTCATCTATACCGCCTCGCTTTCCTCAACTACCTGCCTGGCAAACCCTCTCTGGTTTCCGTGCCAGACTATATGTTCGGTTACTTTTATTCCCGGTGCCGGGTCCCAACCAGGGCGACTGTCATTATTTATGCACTTCTGGTTGCATTTACCCTTAACACCCCGGTTTCCGCAGTTGTTGCAGTTTGCGCCGATGTTTTCAAGGTATTTATTGCTCATGGCCATCCTCCAATCTGAAAACCTCGTCCTGCATCCGTCTTTGCATCCGATATATCTCAGCCCGGTAAATATCCGCGTGGGGGAAACAGATTTTTTCGGCTACGTCGTCCAGCAAGTCAATGGCCTCGTTATAGGCGCGTATCTTTTCGCCAAAGGATTCCTGAGCTAAGCCAACCGTTTCTTGCGGCATGATCATTGGTTTTTCCACCATGAGGTCGTTCATTCCGGTTGCCTCCCCTCTACTTTTGCAATAGCCGCCTTTATAATCTGCCAAGTACTCCCCTTAAAACTGGCTACTTTATGGCCGCTTGAATTTATTTCATCCAAAAATCCATCTGCAAGTTTTAATGCGTCATACATATCGGGGGCAGAAACCATAAGCCGAGAATTTCCTTCTTGCAGATTCTTGCAGCATTTGTATTGCGTGACTTTGGCTATTGCCACGTTATCGTCACTATCGGTGATCCATACGTCTCCATTGCTTGATTCTGTGTTTATATTCCATGGTCCCGGTGTAAACATTGCCCTATCTCCTTTCCTGTGCTATACTTTTGGTGTTAATAATTTTCATCTGGCCGCTACATTTGTGCGGTCTTTCTTTTTGCCCTTGAACCTAAGTTCTGACCTTACTTCCTCGAACCACAACAGCACTGTCTCTTCGCTTATGCATTCCTCTTGCTTCAATGCTGCTACTGTTTCCACCGGCATAATTCCAATTTTTGTTTTCCCTCTTATCTCTCGCCTGAATTGGCTCCAACTTTTGTTTATTGCTTCTGCCGCCCCCGGTAATGTATGTCCGCTGTGCTTTATGTCTTCTTTCAGCGAGATTGTGAAGGGGTCATTTTTCGGCACTTTTCAACCCTCCTTCCCTGTTGGATAATTAAACCAGTTAAACAACCCTCCCTCACTTTAATAATCCTTCCTTTTATATCAGCCCCCTTCCCTTGCCTTATCCCCCGGTTGCCGCCTTTGTGGACAGCCCCAAGTTCGCAGAGGCGGTAAAAATCACTCCTTATAGAATTTGGTTGATTACATCCAGGCAGCTATCAATCTCCGTTTTTTGATTGGACAAGATGTTTTTAATATAGTTGAGCTGGTAAGCCACACTGACGTTGTGGTAAAGGTTCTCGTCGGTTTCATCTTCGCAGAGATAGAGAACGGAACCGGGCCATACATATAGGGTCCCATCAAGCAAATAGCTGTGATCTTCAGGAAAATATTTTTCAATAACATATCCTTTGAGTCCCAGATATTCTTTCATGGGAGGCAGAAATGTAGCACTGATTTCAAGATTGATTGGGATGTTCTTTTCAATAATTTCCTGCGCAGAATAAATCCCTACCTTGTCGCCGGGTTGAAACTTGTGATCGCGATATTCTGCTTGTTCTTCGTCCTGGCGTTCCTCCGGTTCCTTGGTCGGTATCGTGTAGACATTGACGTTTACCTTTGGTTCTGCGACGCTCTGCAGTTCGGTCACGGCATCGCATAAAACATCAATTTCCCTTTCCTGTTCCTCAACTTTTTGCCTAAGAATTTCGTTCTCAGCCTCGGCCTCGGAAGCTCTGCTTATAAGTTCGATACAATAATCTGGTGATATAATGCCATCCTTAAAGTTTTTAAGATATAATTCCAGAACTCGCTTTTCCAACGAGATATCAATTGACTGATCGCTGTTGTCGTAATCCTTTTGTACCTTAGCTATCTGGAAGCTTTTAACTTTTCCCTTTTCCATTAAACCCATCCCCCTATTTTTTTTATAATTCTCTTACCAGTAAGCAAGAACCATAGATAACCATAAATGCGCCGACACTGTGAACAAAGTTTTTTGTCCCTGCAAAGCCGATAAGAACAACACCGACGATTCCAAACCACATGATTCCATCTGCCCACGCATCGTTTTTAGCGCACTTGTCAACCAGTTTCTTGTACATGCAATACCCTCCTTCCTTGGTTATGTAATGGGGAATTAGGGGTAATTACCCGGCTAAGTGAGAAGTCCTAAGCCATTCCAAAAAGCTATCTCGATTAATCTTTGGACATTTGCCGGAGTAGATAACAGCAAATTGCTTTTGTTCATACCCGGTTTTGATGATCTCCAGGGCTTTTGCGGTGCAGCAGCGCATGATATCTTTAACATCTTTGGTTTCGAGGACAATGGGTAATTGTTCCGGGCTGGTTATTACTGGGCGGGGAAGTTTTTTCATTTGAGTGCTCCTTTCCATAAAACTCTTGATATACCGCTCATCACGAAGTCAACGCAAGGTATGGCTACCGAATTTCCGACCGCCTTATACTTTGCTGAATCACTCATTCCCTCGATGTCCAACCACCAGTCGGGGTAGCCTTGGAGTCTCAGGCATTCTAAGGGAGTAAGCCTGCGGACGGCGTAATGAGTCATAACCACGTTATCTGTATCTCCCCTATGAGATAAATTACTTTTTGCTAGTAATGTGTTTACCGGATCTGGATAAGCTATGCATTGTGCTTGCGGCCGGCATGTATCAAGCGCCCCTGTTATTTTTCCACTGAGATGATTATAAGCATCCTGCCCATTTAATCCTCCAGGGTGTGCTCCACAGCTTAAGCACCCGCAGACTTTGTTCGTTGTTTTGGGGCTTGCTACACACGGCAAGCTACCATGTGACTCGCTCCGTACTGACGGACTGACCTCGATGCCCTCCGATTGACCTGTTTGATTATCGAAGCCGATGGCTTGCATTAACATTGGTCCTGAGTGGGTTGGCGAACAACCACTATTTGCATTAAAACAAGCAGCTATATTGCCCGTTTCAGTAAAATTATAAACATCTATTGCGATTGACTTCTCAATGCCATCTCCAATTGTGGCGGCAACTTCTTCCCTCGCTTTTCGGCTCTCCGCAAAATGCCCTCGCAAGCCTTCTTCGACAAAAAGTATTTCTCCGGCACATTGGCCTCCAAAATCTGCGACAAGAAAGATTCTTTTACGTCTCTGGGGGACACCCCAATACTGGGCATCAAGAGTTCTCCAAGCAACGTCAATTGACTCAGTTCTGACCATTCCTGCCTCTGCCCATTCAATACACCATTCTTTGTATTTGTTGTAGTGTCCAGACACAGGCATTGGAATTTCGGCCTCTGTGATTTCTTCGAGGACTGCCCGGAAATCTTGACCGTTGTTACTGCTGAATGCTCCAGGGACGTTTTCCCAAACTGCAAATCGGGGATATTTTCCTCCGGTTGATGATCGCATTTCTCGAATAATCCTAATTGCGTCCATGAACAATCCACTTCGTTGTCCCTCCAGTCCTGCTCTTTTCCCGGCAACACTTAAATCTTGACAAGGACTCCCGAAAGTTATAATGTCAACCGGTTCTATATCTGCGCCGTTAATTTTGGTTATATCTCCTAAATGCTTCATGTTAGGAAAATGATTTTGTGTTACTTTGATAGGCCATAGTTCAATCTCGCTTGCCCAAACCGGATTAATCCCATACTTTGATGCAGAGAAAGGAAAGCCGCCAATGCCATCAAATAAAGATCCGTGTTTAATTATTTCTTTGTCTGACATTTGAGTGCTCCTTTCATAAATCTTCCGATTTGGAGAATACTAAGATTAATCAGTACCTGTTTTAAGTTCGTCTAACAATTTTTCATTGTCGCTATCGTCAAAAAAAATTGCTTCTATGGTGCTTCCTGCGTCTTTAGCAATCTGATACATTATTGCTGGTCTTGGCGTATCTTGCCCGTTTTCCCATTTGCTCCAAGCTTGCTGAGTAACGTTATACATTTTAGCCATTATTTCTTGTGTTCTTGGTCCCCTATATTCAACAAGTTTATTTCTCACAAGTTCACCTCCTAACTACTTGGGCTTGTTATTATGATACAACTAGTTTAGGTTGTAGTCAATAGTTTTTTACTAATTTTTATTGTTTGTTTTTAACAAATTGTACTTGTATTATTAAAGTGAGGTGTTATTATGTTTGGTGACATATTAAAAAAGTTAAGAAATGAGAAAAGGTTATCTCAGCAAGAATTAGCTGAAATTGTAGGAAAGTCTCAACAAGCAGTTTATTTTTGGGAAAAAGGTGATAATGAACCAGGGATAGAAACATTAAAAAAGCTTGCAAATTTCTTTAATGTTACGACGGACTATCTATTAGGCCGCCCCGAGATAGAAATACAAATAGCCGAAGATCATGGCATAAACACAATATCAGACGTTGAAAGAATACTGGATGATGCAAAAAAAGCATTGCAAAAAGCAGTTGCAGATGGAAAAATCACGCAAGATACAGCAAACGAAGCTGCAGAATTAGCTCTCCGTCAAATGATGCTTGTATTAAATCAAAAACAATAAATGCCCGGCTAACTGCCGGGCATTTTTGTCTCTTCAATTCTATAACTAATTATTATAATACTACAAATAAGAAATATATATGAAGGGAGGAAAAGCCTATTAATGCCGTAATTTTGATAAGGATATCAGGGCAGACAATAGGCGGCGACCAGGGAAACATAGACGCAGTTACATATGTAGAAAACAGCGCGGTAGTAATCATCAAACTGGAAGCCTAAAGCCGGTGCGGCCATCCTCTATAGGGCCAGCAATCCGGGCGGGAAAGCAGCAAAATAGATTCAAAACCGCACCTTCCGAATTATAACAATAAGTTATAATGTTAAACAAATGTAATTACTGGAAATAATAAAGGAGAAAAGACATGAATTTGCATCCATATTATGCTCGATGTGCCAAAATTGCCGGAATAGCATTTGTTGTTTATTGGTTATATAAGATATTGCAGATATTTTTTGATTACATATTGAGGTATTTATGAGCATACGTAAGCGTGGCAAAGCATGGGAAATAGTCATAGAATTAGGCAAGGATAAAGAAGGCAAGCGTCATCAGCATACCGTTACTTTTTACGGAAAAGCAGAGGATGCCAGAAAAGAAGAGATAAAACTAAAATACGAGGCCAAACACGGCTATTATATCGGACAAGGTGATCTGACCGTCGGAAAGTTTCTTGACGCATGGTTAGAGCTAGGCTGTCAGCACCTTGCCTATAATACTTTGAAGTCTTATAAGGAAGAAATAAAATTACATATCAAGCCGTATCTTGGAGATATATTCCTAGAACAATTAACACCGGTTCATTTGGCCGAATATTATAAGTACAAGCAAACTGAGGCTGTAATTTCGTCTACAACGATCAATTACCATCACCGGATACTACGGAAGGCATTTAACCAAAGTATTCCTGTACGATTGCATGATAACCCATGCGACTCAGTAATGCCTCCGTCAAAGAAAAAGTTTCGCCCGACGTTGTTATCTGCCCAGGACATAACAAAAATATTTGAAATGATGCAGAATGATCCCCGGTACATATCTGTTATACTGTCAATCATGACCGGTATGAGGCGCGGGGAAACTTGCGGCTTACATTGGAATGAAATTAATTTTGAAAACGATCTGCTGAAGGTGGATTATTGCGCCAAGAGACAAACCGGTATAGGAATTGTAATTGAAGATACTAAGAACGGAAAAGGAAGACTGGTTCCGATAACGCCATTTCTGAAAAAAGAATTGCTGAAACAAAAAGAGAAACAAGAGGAATGGAAAAAGGTTTTTCAAGGTGATAATTATAATGAAGAGAATTTAATTGTAACTTGGCATGACGGCCGGCCGGTTGATCCTAATGAGGTAACAAAAAAATACAACAAGGTTTTGAAAAAGCTGGGCTTAAATGAAAAATCACGCTTTCACGATCTGCGCCATTCTCATGCAACATTGTTATTTGAAGGAGGGGCCGAAGCTAAAGATGTGTCTGAAGAATTAGGGCACTCAACTATTGTTATCACAAATGATATTTATATTAATCCAAACATTGACCGCCGGCGTGAGCAAGTGAACAAACTTGATTTACAATTTTCTCCCCCGGAAGAGAAAAAACCATCTGAAAAATACAAGGTAAAACGTAAGCTAAAATCATGAGAACGTTTGTACGAGTGATGTAAAAGTGAGCATGTTTCCAAATAATTGTAAAATCACTGCTCACACTACTTGCCATAATCCCCGATGATACCGCATATCTAATTGGTGGGCCATGCAGGAATCGAACCTGCAACCTTCTGATTAAGAGTCACACTCTCAATAAAATAATAGCAATTTTTAACGTTTCGTGTTTTTTATTATAATTTAAAGATTGCTATAATATTGGTATTTCTAACCTGTTTTTAAATGTCATGCTTTCACGTTGCATGATAATTTTTATAATAAAATTTTAGCCGTGTGAGCAGAAAGTGAGCAGAAAACAAAAATAGAGGGGGCATTTCTGCCCCCGTTGGTTTTCACATCCCTTCATCTGTATTGAAAGCGTTGTAGGCTTCCGGCAGATAAAGGATCGCCCCCTCTCCTATTGCTCGCTATTTGATTCGTAGCCCCAGAATATGCCTATCGTGGCAAAGATAGTAGCCGCTCCGTTGGCAACTGCATTAACTTGTTCGTCAGATATAATCTTTGCTCCAAATGCATCCGTCATTAACTTAACTGCTCCCAGCAGAGCTAAATAAAATGCCGGGCTAGTAAAACGCTTGTAGAGTGCCTTTTTCTTTTCCGGTGTCATCGTCATTATTTACCCACCACCTTTTTAAATACATTGAGAGCTACAGCCAACACAAACCATTTGTCCGCTGGTTCTTCTGCATGATGTACATTAGGCATGACCAATCCTTCTGCTTCTGCCTCCGCCATAATCTTTAGTTTCCAATCTTCCACTGTATTCGCTCCTTTCAAATCTTTCATAAGCCTCTCCCAGGGAAATGCTTTTCCCGGACAATTGGGCCGGTTTACGCTGTCAATCTGGTAATGTCCAATAATGTGTTCACGGTCAATCGGTATACCATATGTCTTGATTAACTGTTTTTGCAGTTCCATGGTTGCTTGATACTGCACTTCGGTTAGGTTTCCATCTCCACCTACTTCTGGATAACATTCGTGCTCTATGCCAATTGTGTACCGGTTTGGATTTGTTTCGTCGTACAACGTCCAGGACGGTTTATTGACCGCGCCAGAATGCCACGCAGTGTCTGAGTCGTTAACAAGCTGATATACGGTTCCGTCACGATAAATAAGATAGTGTGCGGATGCGGATGACTTTGGATTGCTTAACCAGCTAAGCGATCCGGTTCCTTTGCCGGCAGTCTGATGGTTGACAATAGCAATAATTTTTTTACCATTGCGGCCGGCTGTAAAATTGGGGCTAAGCTTTCTGATAATATTCATAAAATCATCCCTTCAAAAATAGAAGCCCAATTTGGGCTTAACAAACTTCTCTTTTTTTCAATTCTTGAACATCATTTTGAATAACATCTACTTTCTTATTTGTTTCTTGTAAACTTGTCGCTAACTCTCTTAGAGAAGAAGCAATTTCATTTTGCGATTCGTCAAGCAATTTAATGTGTTCCATTAGTAATGTCTCTCTTTTTTCCGCCTGATTAATGATATAATCTTCTCGCCTGATAGCTTCTTTTCTGAGATATTCTTTTTCTTTGGTTTCTTCCTTTTCCTTTTCTAATTTGGCTTTTTCCCTTACCGCACTGGCTTTCCGCATATCCTTCACAAGCCATACAACAAGTCCCACAATGGTTGCTATGATCGGAATAAACAAAGATACCAATTTTATTGCATCGTCCCAGCTCAAACCGTAGCCCTCCCTTCAATAGCTTTGAGTTTTCCTTCTCCAATTCCCTTGATGTTTACCAGTTCATAAATTGAATCAAACGGGTTGTTTTTCCGATAATCAATAATCCTTTGAGATAAAATTTCTCCGATTCCTGGCAGCAACATTAATTCTTCCTTTGAGGCAGTGTTTAAATTAATTTTCTCATTGTTGTTGTACTGACTATCAATGTTAATTACCTGTGACTGAGATTGCGTTTGGTTTATGCTTTTTGCGTTATGAACACCTATTTCGTAGCACAAAATACCGATTCCAATCATGGCCAGTATAAATATTGCGGCCAAAGCATACATGTGTTTTTTTTGCATCTATTTCACCGCCCATCTAAATTATGATGGGGGTAAATGCAATTTCCTTTTTCCGTCTAATTTTGTTAATCAAAATTATCACTCCCCAACGTTCAATAAATGTGTTACCCTGTTTGTGCGGGGCGTAAAAGTGTTGCAGCACTTTCCTGCTTTCCCAACGTGGCGGGTTGCCCTGCGTGCCTCAAAGAGAAAGGGGGCCTTTGCGGCCCCCTGTTGATAAGTTTGTTAGTTATTTGGTATCGCTATGAAGTTTCTCGAAGTTTGTTTATAAAATACATCTGCCCTTTGCCGGTTACTTTAGGAGTAGTATTAACAGTTATTTTCCCATCTGAATGTGTAATGACGGTTTTCTTAACCTCAAATAATCCCATTTGCATTGCTCTTTGTGTTGGAGTATTATAATCGTTTCCGGGCTTGCGGATCAAATAACCTTTTTCGCGCATGTACTCATACAATCGTTTCTCTCCGGTTTTAACTCCGTTTTGTTGCAACAATTTTGCAAGTTCCCGTACCAGAATTGAACTTTTTGATGCAACAACGCTATCAGCAAAGATTACCTTTGGCTTATCTTCTTCACCTTTAGTTTCTAATGCT
>Ga0209340_1000277_pt1 | contig 64749 bp, 58 predicted proteins | sample EPASupsiteSAE323_FD_187266 | JGI IMG/M metagenome (GOLD analysis project Ga0209340, IMG submission 187266) | Bioremediated contaminated groundwater from EPA Superfund site, New Mexico - Sample SAE3-23 (SPAdes) (version 2) | ecosystem: Environmental > Aquatic > Deep subsurface > Groundwater >... | reverse complement strand
CAACATTTACTACTCAGGGTGAAACAGCCGGAGCACAAGCTTGGTCAGGATTTGATACATTTTCAGCGCCATTTATTTATTATGATAATCTTACTTTTGCGCAGGTTAAACAAGCAATGCAAGAGTTTGTATTCAATATTAATGTTCCAACAAGGGTAGGATTCCAATGTCCATTCTCAAATCTTACGTTTGATATTAAATGTCCTAAAAACGTTGAAAAAGAACCGGTAATAATCGGTGGTAAATATATGGAGAAAACTTACGGTGAGTTCCAAAAAGAAATGGACATGATTAACATGGCCTTCTGTGAAGTAATGTTAGAGGGAGATGCAAAGGGTAGAGTATTTACTTTCCCAATACCTACTATAAATGTAACTAATGATCTTGAATGGAATTCGCCGGTTGTAGAAGCATACATGAAAATTACTGCAAAATACGGAATACCATATTTTGCGAACTATATAAATTCTACTCTTTCACCAGAAGATGCTCTTTCCATGTGCTGTAGGTTAAGAATTGATACTTCAGAGCTCAGAAAAAGAGGAGGAGGCTTATTTGGAAGCAATCCGCTTACTGGTTCGATAGGTGTATATACAATAAATCTTCCTAGAATAGGCTATCTTTCTAGTTCTATGAATGAGTTCAAAAATAGGCTGAAAGAATTAGCTGAGATTGGTAAGATATCACTTGAAATTAAGAGAAAGATAATTGAAAGAGAAACTGAAAACGGATTATATCCATATTCTGCAAGATATCTAAAATCAATAAAGCAGCGTTTTGGTGAATACTGGTATAATCATTTTAATACAATAGGAATTATTGGAATGAATGAAGCTGTTTTGAACTTTATTGGCAAAGATATAACAACAAAAGAAGGTCAGGCTGCTTCAATAGAAATAATGAATTTTCTCAGAGATATTTTAACTGAGTTTCAACAGGAAACAGGGCATTTTTACAATCTCGAAGCTACTCCTGCTGAAGGTACTGCATATAGACTTGCAAAAATGGATAAACAAAAATATCCAGATATAATTACAGCAGGGCAAGATGAACCTTATTATACAAATTCTACACAACTTCCTGTTGAATATACGGATGATATTTTTGAAACAATAGATTTGCAGGATGAACTTCAATCTCTTTATACAGGTGGAACGGTGTTGCATTTGTATCTTGGAGAAAGTGTACCTGAACCCAAAATTGCAGCTAATCTTATAAAAAAAGTGTTTGAAAAATATAAACTCCCTTATATATCGATTACTCCTACTTTCAGCATATGCAAGAATCATGGTTACCTAAAAGGAGAACAGGAAGTTTGCAGTGAATGTGGAGAAGAGACAGAAATATGGTCAAGGGTTGTAGGTTATCTAAGACCTATAAATAATTACAATAAAGGCAAGAGTGAAGAATATACAAATAGAAAGAAATATGTTATTAGGGAGGAAGCCATATGAAAATCGGTGGCTTTCAGAAAATATCGACCGTTGACTATCCAGGTTATTTAGCAAGTACTATATTTTTATCGGGTTGCAACTTAAAGTGCAAATACTGTCATAATCCTTCGCTTGCTAATGGTCAAATGGGTAATGAAGAAACAAGTGTTGAGGAAGTATTAGCTTATCTTGAGAAGAGGAAAGGCTTGATTGATGCTGTTTGTATTAGTGGCGGCGAACCAACAATTCACGAAGACCTGGAAGAACTTGTGATTTCAGTCAAGGAAATGGGATATAAGGTAAAACTTGATACAAACGGAACCAATCCATCTGTCGTAAAGAATCTTATTGACAAAGACCTTTTGGATTATATAGCTGTTGATATTAAAGCTACCGTTGATAAATATCATGAAGTTTCAGGATGCTTTGTTAATACTGAAAAAATAAAAGAAACAATAAAGCTTATTATAAATAGTAAAGTAGATTATGAATTCAGAACAACATTGCTTCCAGACCTTGATCATGATGATATCAAGGAAATTGCAGGATATGTTGAAGGAAGCAGCAAATACGTAATTCAACAGTTTAGAAACAAGGTTACACTAAATGAAGATTATTCCAATAAAATACCACATAAATCTGATTATATTATGGAGATATCTGACAATATAAGACATATGTTCAAACAGTGCGAGGTAAGAGGAGTGCAATAAGTATACTTATAAAAAAGGAATTCTTCCTGTATGGAAGGATTCCTTTTAAGTTTGTGAAGAAGAGCGTATTTAAATATTCTTCAAATCTGCAAGATACCCGAAAAAATAATATAGATTGACATATGCTGCAAAATTATTTTAAAATAAAAGTTACTGTTGGTTTAGTTTATTTTTTAAAAATTCATAAAGGAGGATGTTTAAAAAAAGCTTGTAAAAATTATTACAAAGCAGGAAGGGGAAGAATTAAAATGGCGGACAAAACAAAAAAAATTGAGTTTGATAAGATTTCACTTACGGCACAGGAACAGAATCTTATTTTTGAAGTGCTAGGAGAGGCTATTACTAATGCGGCATTAACTGGAAATTTTAAGGGCAGATTATCAATCGATTTTTCTTGCACTGAAACCGGCTCAGAACAGATGATGTTTGTGGGCTTTCTAATGGAAGCAGTATTATCATCACTAGAAAATAGTATACCGATTCCTAATGGTTTCCAAGTTGGTTTAGTGGTAGAAGCTTAATTCAATCACCATAAAGCAAATCGAAAAGAAAGGGTGAAGGAAAATGGCTAAGACAAAGGTCGTTATTCAAGGATGCAACGGCAAATTGGGTGAATTGGTTGCGTTGGAGGTAAAAAAATCAAAGGATATCAAGGTTGCTGCCGGTATAGATGTAACTGGAATCAAACAACTAAACTTTCCAGTATATGAAGACCTCCATAAATACACGGGTAGATGTGATGCAATAATTGATGTTTCATCGCCGGAGGGATTGAGCAGCATTTTAGAGTATGCCCAAAATAAAGGAACTCCTTTGGTGATTGGTACTACAGGATATTCCCAAGAGCAAAGGGAAAAAATTGCACAAGCATCTGAAAGAATACCGATATTAATGACTTCGAATTTCTCGATAGGTGCGAACCTTCTTTTTAAGTATATCGCTATTGCGGTAAAAGATTTTAAAGAGCTTGGGGTGAATATTGAGGTGGATATTACGGAATGGCATCATACAAAGAAGAAGGATGCACCAAGTGGAACTGCAAAAACATTAAAAGAGATAATCTTATCATTGTTAAAGGATAAGAAAAGTGTCCCCATTGTATCGATAAGGGAAGGCGAAATAGTGGGGAATCATTTAGTAAAAATCACTGCAGGCAATGAGACTCTAGAATTCTTACATTCAGTAAGGTCGCGTTCTGCGTTTGCTGAAGGTGCCGTTAACGCAGCGAGATTCATAATAGGAAAAAACCCTGGAGTTTACGGGATGAATAATTTAATAAACTAAGGTATATGTAAGAGGCTTCGTCATATGACGGAGCCTTTATTCTAGAGCTTTACCTTGAAAGGTACCTCTCTTTATCATTTCTTCTTCGATTATATCCTTGATTTTCCACCAGCTTATTCCCCAATTGCAGAAAAGAGTTCTTTCCTTTGGAGCTCTTCCTATTAGGCGTTGGACAACGATTTCTGAAGAAAGATTTTCTAGAAAGCAAATTATCCTATTGATATATTCATTAAGAGCGATAGGTTCAAATTGATTATTTTTATACATATCACCTAGTGTGGTGTTTTCAAGAACATAAAGAGAGTGTATTTTCACCTGGTCAATGCCTGATTTAGAAAGAAGTTTGGCTCCATTAATCACATCATCAACACTGTCCCATGGGAGATCAACAATGTAGTGCACACACGCACCAAGATTAGCGGATTTTATTCTATTAATAGTTTCAATAAAGTCTTCAACAGAGTGTCCACGGTTAAGAATTTTTAATGTATTGTCATTTACAGTTTGAAGTCCAACTTCAATGACAATATCTATTTTTTTAGATTCCTGTAATTCATTTAAAAAGTCTAATTGTTCTTGAGATACACAGTCTGGACGAGTTGATATGTATATTGCTGAAATTTTGTTAATTGCAGATTCGGATATATAACTTCTAAACTGTTCAAAGGGGAGATATGTGTTTGAATAATTTTGGAAATATGCGATAAATTTCTTAGCCTTATATTTTTCACCGATATAAGACATGTTGGTGTTTAACTGTTCTTTAACACTCAGAGTATTAGAAAGTGTTTCAAAACCAGCCCCTTCTTCTCCGCAAAAAATGCATCCTTTAGAGCTGATAGTACCATCACGGTTTGGACAGGTAGAAGGAATATTTATAGGCAGTTTATATACCTTTTCGCCATATTTATTTTCAAGATAGTTTGAAAATTTATTATATAATATCTAAAATGCCTTCTTCCTATTTGGGATAGGTTTATTATAGCAAATAAAGGAATAAAAGAAAAACTCCCGAGCGGGAGCTTTCTTTTATTCCTTTGCTGTAAACGTTGAACAGTCAGTTTCTCTGTTTGATTTTGCGTTTTTAGGATGAACCTCAATGTTTTCTGCTAAGCAATTGTCTCCTGCTTGATGATATTCACAAGTGTTTACCACACATTTTACCCTGCTAATGGGTTGATTTGTTCTTGAAACCTTCATTACCTTCCCTCCTAAAAAAATTATTAAGCTCATAAATATTTTGTGCAAAAAAGCAGGTTTAATTCGGAAACAGTATTCACAATTCAAAGGCAAATTAACATAAGATGTAAAAAGGGTTTGCGGAGGAATAAAATGTCGGAGATAAAAATCGGAGATATCGTAGCAAGAAAATCATATGGATACGATACTGTTTTCAAAGTTGCAAATATACAGGAACTTCGTAATGGAGAGAGAATTTTGACATTAAAAGGTATAGAATTCAGAATTGAAGCAGATTCACCGGAATCAGATTTGAAGATTGTCTCAGAAAAAAAAATTGATAAGCCGCGATTTAAAAAAGGCGAAGCAAAAAAAATGATATCAGAAACAAAGGGAGCCAGTAGCTTTTTTCGTAAAGGATTTCAACGAGAAGGCCAAGCGTTTGTAAACCCGGGTAAAATTCTTCATATTGATGGAGCTAAGGATTACTTGGATAAATGCAAGGAATACTATGTTGAAATTGGTGCGGAAGCTGTGATTATTGATGTTGCAGAGAAAGAGCAGCCGATGAAGGTTTATGCACTCCTTGAACAGTATAGACCGGATATCCTTGTGCTGACGGGGCATGATGGCATGATTAAAGGGAATGCTGAGTTTAATAATATACAGAACTACAGAAATTCTTTGTATTTTATAAATGCTACAAAGGAAGCAAGAAAGTATAATAATTCTCTTGATGACCTCGTAATTTATGCTGGTGCTTGTCAATCAAATTATGAAGCAATTCTTGCAGCAGGTGCAAATTATGCTAGCTCACCCAAAAGAGTATTTATTCATATGTTTGATCCTGCAATTGTTGCTGGCAAGGTTTCTCTTGGGGGGATAGGCAGGATACTTCCCATTAACGAAGTTGTTGCAGATACAAACACAGGATTTGAAGGAGTTGGTGGTCTTGAGACTTGGGGCAAGGCCAGAAGGGGTGCACCAAAAGCAATTATTTAATCATAGTTGAGTTATTGAAGTATTTTTATGTTTCATATATAATGAAGTTACAAATCAATCAAATCACGTAGGTAATACAGTTCATTCAAATACATTATTATAGGAGGTGTTTTATGTTTAAGAATAAAACTACCTTCGCAAATGCATTCAAAGATAAAATGAAGACGATGCTCGGCAAATCTATTGATGATGCTTCAACATTCGATAAATACGATACACTATCTTCTATGATAAAAGAATCAATAAATAAAAGAATGGCGCAGACTAACAGCCGATATCTTCAAAAGGGAAACAAGCAGGTCTATTACTTTTCAATGGAGTTCTTATTGGGAAGATTGCTTGGAGACTACCTGTTATATTTGAATGCAAGAGAACTTTGCGAAGAAGGATTAAAAGAAATTGGGATAAGCTTGGAAGAGTTAGAAAAAATTGAGCCTGATGCTGGTCTTGGAAATGGAGGACTTGGAAGGCTTGCTGCGTGTTTTTTGGATTCAATGGCAAGTTTGGGAATCCCCGGACATGGCTGCGGAATCAGGTACAAATATGGATTGTTTACTCAAAAAATTATTGAAGGATATCAGGTCGAGCTTCCAGATACTTGGTTAAGGGAGCACAATGTTTGGGAAATCAGAAAGAGTGATAAAGCTGTTGAGGTTAGATTCGGCGGAAATATAAGGGTTGAAACTCAAGGCGATAAAATGATTTTTATACACGAAAATTACAATCCAATACTTGCTGTTCCATATGACATTCCTATTCTGGGTTATGATGGAAATTGTGTAAATACACTTCGTTTATGGAGTGCAGAATCTGCCAAATCCGAATTTGATTTTGCTTCGTTTAACAAGGGCGACTATATGAAAGCTGCTGAATATAAAACTCAGATAGAAGCGATATCTGAAGTATTGTATCCTGATGATTCGAATTTTGAAAATAGATTATTAAGATTAAAACAGGAATATTTTATGGTATCAGCTGGTTTGCAGAGTATAATCAGAAGGTTCAAGAAGAGCAATGGCTCAATTGATAATCTCCCTGAAAAAGTTGCGATACATATAAATGATACACATCCCGCTATGGCGGTTCCTGAATTAATGCGGATACTTTTGGATGAGGAAGGCATGGAATGGGAACAGGCGTGGGATATTACCACTAGAACCATTTCATATACTAATCATACAATAATGCCGGAAGCCCTCGAAAAGTGGCCGATGGAAACCGTTAAGTTCCTTTTGCCTAGAATATTTATGATAATCAACGAAATAAACGAGAGGTTCTGTAAAGAATTATGGGATAAAAGACCGGGTGATTGGGATCGAATAAGGGATATGGCTATTATTGCTGATGGATATGTAAAAATGGCACACTTGGCGATTGTTGGAAGCTATAGCGTAAATGGTGTGGCTGAAGTACATTCAGAGATATTGAAAAAAGACGTTTTAAAGAATTTTTATGATTATACACCAACAAAATTTAATAATAAGACAAATGGTATCACGCACCGAAGATGGCTTTTGAAAGCCAATCCAATGCTGTCTGATGTGATAACCGAGGCAATCGGTAACAGCTGGATTTATCATCCTTCAAACCTTATTGATTTAGTTAGATTTTCCCATGATACAAACCCTGATTTTCAGGAAAAAGTAGTATCTGCGAAGAAGGCAGGAAAGGAAAAGCTGGCAAAGTATATTAATGAAAAATATAGTATAAATATTAACACTGATTCTATTTTTGATGTTCAAGTCAAGAGGATACATGCCTATAAAAGGCAGCTTTTAAATGCATTCAGAATAATGGAAATGTATAATAGGTTAAAAGAGAATCCATCACTTGATGTTGTTCCAAGAACGTTTATTTTTGCAGGTAAAGCTGCTCCAAGTTATTACTTTGCAAAGAAAATTATTAAGCTTATTAATTCGCTTGGGAATATGATAAACAATGACACAGCAATAAATGACAAAATGAAAGTAGTATTCTTGGAAAACTATAATGTTTCACTTGCTGAGATTATTTTTCCTGCGTCAGACATTAGTGAGCAGATATCTACTGCAAGTAAAGAGGCTTCTGGTACAAGTAATATGAAGTTCATGATGAATGGTGCGATTACAGTTGGAACCATGGATGGAGCCAATATTGAGATATTCAATGAAGTTGGCAAAGATAATATATTTACTTTTGGTTTGAGTGTTGACGAAGTATTGAATTACTATAGATGTGGCGGATATTGTTCTTGGGATTACTTTAACAATGATTGCAGAATAAGAACAATATTGGAACAATTACAGAATAATTTTCTGCAAGCGAGTGCAAGGGATGAGTTTATGGACATATACAGACATCTCCTTGACCAGAATGATGAATTCTTTGTTTTGAGAGATTTTAATTCATATTTAGAGGCACAGCAAAAAGCTGATTTACTTTATAGAAATAAAGAACAGTGGACGAAAATGGCTATAAATAATATTGCACATGCAGGCAGATTTGGCAGTGATGAAACAATACTCAAGTATGCAAAAGAAATTTGGAAGATTAAGCAGATATTTTAGTTATAAGTAAAGGCGCATGCAAATGCGTCTTTTTTATGCAGTGTAACTCAAAATAAATAAATATAAGGAAGCATCGTAACAACAATCTGAAGGAAATTTAGAGGGGCAAGCTCTCTGCTTGAAGCAGGCTGATAGAGTTTCTTCAGAAGTACATTAACAACAGCAATCATTACTGCCGAACCAAGGGCTGCTAAGATTATCATTTGTTTCTCCTAATTTTGAATATTCGACAAAACTATTATAGCATAAGGCTTATCTCTACCCAAACATTTACCACTAATGTATAATTATTCATGTAAACCTTAGTACATTGTTATAAGAAAACAGGAGGTCAAGTATGAATTGCGCAAAATGTGAAGGTGAAATGAATGCTGTAGAAATAAATGGTGTTGAACTTTATATATGTGGTTCATGCGAAGGCATATGGTTTGATTATGAAAAACTGTGTAAAATAATACAAATACCAGAAGAAAAGCTGAAGAATTCACAAATAGCTCAGTCTTTAGAAAAAAATCATGAAGACGTGAGAGAATTCTATGCAATTTGCCCTAAATGTAAAAAGCCAATGGAAGTGCAAGTGTATTGTTATGACAGCGGAGTAGAAATAGACAGATGTGCTGTATGCGGGGGGATATGGCTTGATGATGGAGAAATAAGAGCAATTATTGATTACTGTAAAAAGAATAAAGGGCCGCTTCCTCCTGAAAAGGTTTTAGACATGAAGATAAAGCTTGCAGAAGTTAAAAGGAATTGCAGGGATATGGATGATAATATATATACGGGTGCTGACGCAGCAGCTGAAGTAGTGGGAGATATTATATTTGCGATTTTGGAGGGAATACTTGATTCTTTCTGATTACCTAACAGAAGATTTTCGAATTCAAAATCCTTATTTTGGATAAAATATTGTGCGACAAAAATATATTTGCTTTATGGAAAAGTTTATGGTAAAATACCGTCACGAATCATTCCTTGCTCCACACATTGATGTGGGGCCTTAAGTCCGGGAGGAGGTGAACTCAAATGGTAAATAGTTATGAATCCATTTTTATAATTAATCCGGCTTTAGAAGAAGAAGCAACAAAAGCTGTTGTTGAAAAATTCAAAGGATTAATTGAAGGAGTTGGTAAAATCGAGAGCATAGAGGAATGGGGAAAAAGAAAGCTTGCTTACCCCATAAAGAAGCTCAACGAAGGTTACTATGTTCTTGTTAATTTTAATGCGGATTCTTCATTTGCCCATGAGCTCGAAAGGATATATAAGATTACTGATGATGTAATCAAATATATCGTGCTCAAAAAAGATGAATAAATCCAGATAGCAGGACACCTTATCATTGGTGAGGATGTGATTTTTTATGTTAAACAAAGTTTTACTTATGGGTAGACTTACAAAAGACCCAGAAACAAAATATACAACTAATAACAATACGCTTGTTTGTAATTTTACTCTTGCTGTTGATAGAAGATTTGCTAAACAGGGAGAGGAAAAACAGACGGATTTTATTCAGATAATTGCCTGGAGCAAATTGGGCGAATTTTGCAGTAAGTATCTAGCTAAGGGAAGACAGGTTGTTATTTGCGGCAGAATTCAGACCAGAACATGGGACGATAATGATAACAAAAGGCATTATGTGACTGAGGTAGTTGCTGACGAGGTTCACTTTGCTGATTCCAAAAAAAGTGATGCAGGTGAAAGCAAAACAGTGAATCCGGGACAAGGAGAAGATTTTTTCACAATAGTTAACGATGATGATTTACCTTTTTAAATAAGGTTTACTTCGTAGTTTGGAAGGAGGGAGCTTATGAGCAAAAGAACTGGAGGCTCTGATAGAAGCAATTCTGGTAATCCTAGGATGAGAAGAATGAAGAAGAAGGTTTGCTCTTTTTGTATAGATAAGGTTGAAACAATCGAGTATAAAGATGTAGGCAAACTAAGAAAATTCATTTCCGAAAGAGGAAAAATTCTTCCAAGAAGGATTAGCGGCAACTGTGCAAAACATCAGAGGCAGTTGACAATCGCTATAAAGAGAGCTAGACATGTAGCATTGCTACCGTTTACAACAGAATAAGAATAATGAATTATATGATAGGCGGTATGAAAAACATACCGCCTATGAAATATTCAGGAGGTGCTTTAGATGGAAATACTGAATGAAATCTACAAGGCGCTTCAAATGGGGAATGCAAAACTTGTTGAAACAAAGACAAGAGAAGCAATTGACAGCAAAATTGTGCCTGAAGAGATTCTTAATAAAGCTCTTATAGCTTCGATGGAAGAGCTTGGAATTAATTTTAAGAATGGGAAGGTTTTTCTGCCGGAAGTTATGATGGCGGCTAGGGCAATGCAGGCTGCCATGAATATCCTAAAACCAAAGCTTATAGAAACAGGGGTCAAACCTGTTGGTAAAGCGGCTATTGGAACTGTAAAGGGTGACCAGCATGATATCGGTAAAAATCTTGTAGCAATGATGATGATGGGTGCCGGGATTGAAGTCATAGATCTTGGAACAGATGTTGCACCGGAGAAATTTGTTAATGCTGTTTATGAGCATGAGGTACAGATAATTGCTTTGTCTGCTTTGCTTACAACTACTATGCCACAACAGGCACAAGTTATTGAAGAATTGAAAAAAGCTGGTTTGAGAGAAAAAGTTAAAGTGATTATTGGTGGAGCTCCTGTTAGTGAGAATTTTGCCAAAGAAATAGGAGCTGATGCTTACACACCAGATGCTGGTTCTGCTGCATTAAAGGCAAAAGAGCTGATACTCGAGCTTATTAGAAAAGATTGACAACCTGATTTTTCGGTTATACAATTTTGCTAGTAATTCGAAGGTTATCACGATTTCGTAAAGAGGTTGATATGAAGGTTGGTTACTTAGGCCCCGGCGGGTCATATTGTGAAGAAGCTTTGAAAATATATGCTAAAGAAGCTGGAAAGTTTACTCCGGTTGAATTTGCTACTATATATGATGCCCTAATTGCTGTTACTACTCAAGAAATTAATTGTGCAGTGGTACCAATAGAAAATTCTATGGAAGGTTCTGTAAATACCACTCTTGATATACTTGCAGAAAATGAGAAGATGAAAATAAAGGCAGAGATAGTTCTAAAAATAAGACATAATCTGCTTGTTAAAAAAGGGACAAAGAATGAAGAGGTTGAATTGATATTATCCCATCCTCAAGCTATTGCACAATGCAGTAAATATTTGAGAAATCATTTTCCGGGTGTACCTACTCGTGATACTCCTAGTACATCAGAGGGCGCACGCGAAGCTGCAAATTCTGATTTGAAATGCGCTGCAATATCAAATTTTAGAGCGGCAGATGTATATGGGCTCGACATTCTGAAAGAAGGCGTACAGGATGGAGACAATAACATGACAAGATTTGTTGTTGTGTCTCTTGAAGAAGCCGAAGCAACTGCTGCTGATAAGACATCCATAGTGTTTTCTACAGAAGACAGACCGGGAAGCTTGTACAGGGTTTTAGACATATTTAATTTGTGGGATATTAATCTGACAAAAATAGAGTCTAGACCAGCAAAAAATGAATTAGGAAAGTATATATTTTTTGTTGATATAGAAGGACATTATTGCGATTCAGATGTAAAGGAAGTACTTACAATGGTAAATAGAAAAACCTCATATTTCCGACTTCTCGGTTCTTACCATAGAATAAACTAGTTTAAGTTTTTGGGAAAGGATGTATGTAAGTTTGGTTAATAGAAAGGGTTCTGAGGTTGATATTACGAGAAATATAAAGATAATAGAAGGTCTGAAAAGCCAGATTCTGACCGAAATAGCAGCGTTGTTTAGAAGCCTTGTCAGTGGATTCAAGGAAGATGCCAGAGAGGAAATAGGTGACGCTATTGCAAACATAATAATTATTGCATTCTTGCTGTCAAAAAGGTTAGGGATTACTTATAATACTATTGGCTTGAAGGTCCAAAACAAAATAAGAAATGGAATTATTAACGAACGGGAAGAAGAAAAATACTATGGAGATCTAACCGAACTTGCAAAGTATATTAATAATAAGGCAAAGAAGTAATTAAGTTTAGAATTTTGAACAACTGTTATTCTGATAATTTGAGGGGACTCTAGATTTTGACTTTTGTACTTTGAGTACTAACAGTAATATGGTGTAATTTTTTTATTTTGCTGTAGTGCCACGAAGGGAATGGATTATATGAACAATCTCGGATTTTCAAGGCTGTTTCTACCTAAAGTAACTTTATACTTAACGCTGATTTTTCTGCTTACAGTAGTTATTTGCATACTTAAGCCAACATTAATAATTCCCGGTGTAATAATTGTTATTGCTATTCTTGCGTATTCAATTTTTGAGAGCAAAATCAGGAAAAAGGAAATATTCAATTACATTAACACCTTGAGTTTTGATATGGATTCAGTTACAAGAGATACTTTGATGAGTTTCCCTTTGCCGTTCCTTTTCACGGAGCCTACGGGTGAGATAATCTGGTATAACTCTTTGTTTTCAAAAATCATTGAAGATAACCAAAAATCTGAATTGATTAAGGATACGCTTAAAAAAATATTAGAGCAAAATGATACTCAAACTAATGGAAGTATCTATGTTGATGTTTCTATTGGCGACAAATACTATCTAATTTTTGGCAATACAATAAAAATTGAGGACACTAAAGTAGAAGCTAAGTATATTTGGATGATGTATTTTCTTGAACAAACAGAAAATAAAAATGTAAGACAAAGATTTGAGGAAAGCAGACCTGTTGTTGCAGTAATAACAATTGATAATTATGAAGAAGTAATGCAGAATGCTGAAGACATTTCAAAGCCTCATATTCTTGCAGAAATTGATAAGAAATTAAGTGCTTGGGTTTCACATACAGGAGGGATTCTAAAGAAATTTGAAAGAGACAAGTATTTATGTGTGTTTGAATATAAATATCTTTATGGGTTTGAAGAAAAGAAATTTGAAATAATTGATATAGTAAAAGATATAAACATAGGCAATAAAATTCCTGTGACTCTTAGTATGGGTTTGGGTTTATCGGCAGATAATTTTTCAGAAAATCTTTCAAGTGCTTTGACAGCACTTGATGTTGCGCTTGGTAGAGGTGGAGACCAAGTCGTGATAAAGAACGGTGAAAAGTATACTTTCTTTGGAGGAAGAACCAAAGAATTGGAAAGAAGAACCCGAGTTAAAGCGAGAGTTGTTGCACATGCATTAAGAGAGCTCATTAATCAATCAGAACAAGTAATTATAATGGGGCATGTAAATACAGACATAGATTCGTTGGGTTCTGCCATTGGATTACTTAGAGTTGCGAGGACAAACGGCAAGCATGCATATATTGCTATGAACAGCTCAAATATAATGATTGACAGTCTTATGGAGAAAATTAATAAAGATAAGGAATACGAAGGAGCTTTTATTACGAGAAATGAGGCATTGGACAAAATCCACAAAAAGACTTTGTTGATAGTTGTTGATACACATAAGCCTGGTCTGACCGAATGCCCTGAATTACTCAAATTTACTGATAAAATTGTTGTTATTGATCACCATAGAAGAGGAACTGACTTTATAAATGATCCAGTACTTGCTTTTCACGAGATTTATGCTTCTTCAACCTGTGAGCTTGTTACAGAAATAATGCATTATCTGGACGGTGAAAAAAGTCTTAGACCAATTGAGGCTGAGGCATTATATGCTGGAATTATGATAGATACAAAGAATTTCACTCTTAAAACGGGAATAAGAACTTTTGAAGCAGCAGCTTTTCTAAAAAAATTTGGTGTTGATTCTATGGCAGTAAAACAATTGTTCCAGAATGATTTAACTACTTATACAGCTCGTGCTGATGTAGTAAAAAATGCTGAAGTGATTAAAGATATAGCAATTTCCGTATGCCCCGAAAATACAAAGAATGCTACCTTGATTGCAGCGCAAGCGGCAGATGAACTTTTGGGCATAAGCGGGATTGCTGCTTCGTTTGTATTATCCAAGGCTAATGATTTGGTTTCAATAAGCGGAAGATCTTTAGGAGATATTAATGTTCAGATTATTTTAGAAAAAATGGGAGGAGGCGGGCATTTAACAGTTGCTGGCTCGCAGATACCTGATATAGATATTGAGCAAGCTAAAGAAATTCTTAAGAAGAATATTTTTGAGTATCTGGACGAAACAAATGAGCAGTAAATTTCTGAGATAGAGGGGAAAAGTTAACTCATAATTGGAGGTTAAAAAATGAAAGTAATATTACAACAAGATGTAAAAGGACAAGGGAAAAAAGGACAAATGATTGAGGTTAGTGATGGATATGCACGAAACTTTTTGCTACCTAAAAAGCTTGCAATTGAAGCAAACTCTAGCAATGTAAACTTGTTAAATCAAAAGAAGCAAGCAGAAGCTGATAAAAAAAGCAAAGAATTGGCACAAGCAAAAAAGCTTGCTGAAAAAATAAACTGTGCAACAGTGGTAATCAAGGCAAAATCAGGTGAAAACGGAAAACTTTTTGGTTCAATAACAGCGAAAGATATTGCCGAGCGTCTTATGAGCCAGGCAGGTATTGAGTTGGATAAAAGAAAAATCAGTTTGGAAGATTCTATAAAGAGTCTTGGCGTTGTTGAAGTTGATATAAGACTTTACGAAGGAGTTCATTCAAAGCTTAAGGTTAAGATTGAACAGGAATGAGTACAGAATACATTTCTCTTCTGATAGAGAAAAATATTGGTTTAAAATATGTAGTTATTCTGACTCCTGACTTCTGGATTCTAAATTCTAGTTTAATGAGTTGAACGTAGTGAAAGGAAGATATAAGCATGCAGGAAACTATTGGAAGAATACCTCCAAACAGCTTAGAAGCAGAACAATCTGTACTTGGGGCACTTCTTATTGATAATGAAGCTGTGTCTGTTGTTGCAGAGATACTTAAACCTGATGACTTTTATAGACAGGACCATAAGGAGATATTTGAGGCTGTCCTTGATTTATTTGAGACCGGAAAGCCGATTGATATAATAAGTGCAAAAGAGCAGCTTAAGGTCAGAGGAACTCTTGAAGGGGTAGGTGGATTAGAATATCTTTCAACCTTGTCTGACATGGTTCCTACAACAGCAAATGTTAAGCATTATGCAAAGATTGTTGAAGAGAAATCTTTACTAAGACAGTTGATTAAGGCATCTGGTGAGATAATGAATCTTGGTTTTGAAGCTTCTGAAGAAGTGTCCATAATTACTGATGAGGCACAAAAGAAGATTTTTGAAGTTCTGCAGCACCGTTCATCAAAGGGATTCTATCCAATCAAAGAAGTTCTTCTTGAAAGCTTTAACAAACTTGAAGAATTGTATAATAATAAAGGATACATAACGGGTGTGCCAACCGGTTTTTCTGATTTAGATACCAAGACATCCGGGCTTCATCCATCGGATCTTATATTAATTGCTGCGAGACCTGCAATGGGTAAGACGTCATTTGCTTTAAACATTGCACAGCATGCTTCGATTCATGGACGTGTTTCGGTTGCACTTTTTAGCCTTGAAATGTCTAAGGAACAGCTTGTTAATAGAATTTTATGCAGTGAGGCTATGGTGGATAGCCAGAAAATAAGAACAGGAAAGCTTGATGAAGAAGACTGGACAAAAATTGCTGGAGCTCTCGGACCAGTTTCTGAAGCACCAATATACATAGATGATACACCGGGATTGTCAGTAATGGAAATAAGGGCAAAATGTAGACGCCTAAAACTGGAAAAGAATATAGGACTGATCGTGATTGACTACTTGCAGTTGATGCAGGGAAGAGGAAGAAGCGAAAATCGCCAGCAGGAAATTTCTGAAATTTCAAGAGCGTTAAAAATACTTGCGAAAGAGATAAATGTTCCGGTAGTAACGATTTCACAGCTTAGCAGAGCACCTGAAACCCGTTCTGACCACAGACCGATATTAAGCGATTTGAGAGAATCGGGGGCAATTGAGCAGGATGCGGATATAGTAATATTCCTTTATAGGGATGATTATTATAATCCTGAGACTGAAAAGAAGAATATTGCAGAGGTAATACTTGCAAAGCATAGAAATGGCTCTACTGGAATCGTTGAGCTCGCATGGTTGGGGCAGTTTACCAAGTTTGCAAATTTGGATAGACACCATTGATAAAGGATGTATTGCATGTTACATAATAAATTCATAGAAAATCTTTTAAGTACAATAAAAAAACATGAAATGATAACCGCCGGAGATCGAATAGTAGTTGGAGTCTCGGGAGGTCCAGATTCTCTTTGTCTTCTTCATGCATTGAATGAATTAAAAGAGGAATTTGGAATAGAATTATATGTAGTTCATATTAATCACTGTATTAGAGGTGAATCTGCAAATCAGGATGAGCATTTTGTGATGGATTATTGTCATAAATTAGGGTTATCCTTTTATTCTGAAAGAATATCAGTTAAACAAATGGCAAAGGATAGCAAGCTTTCTATCGAAGAAGCTGGAAGAATTGTCAGATATAATTGCTTTGAAGAGTATGCTGATAAACTTAACGCAAGTAAGATTGCTGTAGGGCATAATATGAATGACAGCGTTGAAACATTTCTTTTGAATCTTGTTAGAGGAACAGGAATCGAAGGTTTAAAAGGTATAGAACCGAAAAGGGGAAATCTCATAAGACCTCTCATCGAGACCAGAAGGGATGAAATTGAACTATACTGCAAAGAAGAAGGCTTAACTGCAAGAATTGATGAAACAAATGCAGATTTTACATTCACAAGAAATCGGATTAGGAATGGACTTATTCCGTATATTATTGAAAACTTTAATCCAAATATAATTGAATCGCTTAACCGGACTACAGAAATAATTTCTGATGAAAACTTATTTACATCAGCCATATCGGAAATGTATTATAAAGAATGTCTAATAGATAGTGATAAATATTCAATTGAGATGAATCTAAAAAAATTTAACAAGCTTCATGATGCTGTAAAGAGAAGAATAATAAGGATGGCTGTTGAAAAGATTAAAGGAAATACAAAAGGTGTTGAAAAGATTCATATTGAACAGGCGTTGAACTTGGCTCAAAAAGCCAGAACAGGGACTGTATTCAGATTAAATGGAAATCTTGAAGTTAGGATTGAATATGAAAGTCTAATTTTTTCAAAAGAAAAACATCAAAACAAAAAAGATTTTTGCTTTGATATTAATATTCCAGGTGTGGTTGAGATACCTGAAATGAATGCGTATTTAAGTACAAATATGGTTAAAGTTAAGGGAATTAATAAAAAGAGTAATAAAAGCAATATTTGTATACTTGATAAAGAAAAGCTTGGGAAATCATTGCAGATTCGAAACAGAAGAAATGGTGACTGGATAAAGCCAGATGGAATGAAGGGAACAAAAAAACTAAAAGATTTTTTCATTGATGAGAAGATTCCTAGAGAACAGAGAGATATAATACCGGTTATAGCAGATGGGCAAGAGATAATATGGATTATTGGAAAAAGACATTCGGAAAAATATAAAATAACAGAAGAAACAAAGGAGGTAGTAATACTTGAGTACTTGTTACACGAATAGTATGGGCAATGAAATTGAAGAGGTAATAATAGCCAGTGAAAAGATGAAGGAAAGAGTTAAAGAGCTGGGGACATTAATATCTGAGCAGTATAAAGGGAAGAAGCTCTTGTTAATTGGAGTTTTAAAGGGTTCGGTAATATTTTTTGCGGATTTGATTAGAGAAATAACAATTCCAATCGAAATCGATTTTATTTCTGTTTCTAGTTATGGATCAAGCAGTGTTTCATCAGGCGTCGTTACGCTGAAAAAAGATGTAGGCTGTGATATATCGGGGAAACATGTTCTAATAGTTGAAGATATTATAGATACTGGATATACTCTTAGGTATATAAAAGATATATTTCAAGCGCGTAAAGCTGAGAGTGTTTCAATTTGTTGTGCACTTGATAAACCTTCCAGAAGGGATAAAAATGTAAATATTGAGGTTGATTATACAGGCTTTCAAATTCCTGATGAATTTGTTGTCGGATATGGTCTTGACTATGCTGAACTATATAGGAATCTTCCAGATGTTTGTGTGCTTAGCCCTAAAGTTTATTCCAAATAAATCTTTAGTTGTTTTTCATATTTAGGTATGTTAATATATTATACTGTATTATATGGGAGGGCAGGGAGCTGCCAACTTTTAAAATGTATCAAAGGTTTAATATAATTCTGAGATTTTTTTATGGTTTATAAACTTGATAATTATACCTTTACACAAGGTTAGTATCAGAAGAAAAATTGTTTTTGTGTGAGGAGGGAATTTGTTGAAGAAAAGCTTTCGAGGCATAAGTTTTTATATCCTTTTATTTGCAGTAATTTTCGTAATAGCATTGATGGTAACATCTCAAAGTACCCAAGAGCCAATGACTTATACGCAGCTTATGATAGAAATTTCTCAAAAAAATGTTAAGAAAATTGAACTTGATGGGGAAAAAGCAAAAGTTGCTCTAATTAAAGAGTCCAAAAAGGATGTTGTTGAAAAGGAACAGTTCAAGAAAGAAGATACGGAGACATTTCATGAGGTGAATATCCCTGACAGGATATCATTAATGTCAATTATTACACCGCATATTATGAATAATGAGTTTGAATTTAAGTATATTCCACCGACAGAACCACCATGGTGGATTACAATACTTCCAACTCTTGTTCTTGTTCTTCTTTTTGTTGTATTTTGGGTGTTCTTTATTCAGCAGTCGCAGGGTGGAGGAAGCAGGGTAATGTCATTTGGCAAAAGCCGTGCAAAGATGACTGTTGAAGATAAAAAGAAAATTACTTTTGATGATGTAGCAGGTGTACAGGAAGAAAAAGAAGAGCTGAAAGAGATTGTTGAGTTTCTTAAGCAGCCGAAGAAATTTATTGAGATGGGTGCAAGAATACCCAAGGGTGTTTTATTGGTTGGTTCTCCCGGAACAGGTAAAACTCTTCTTGCAAAAGCTGTTTCAGGAGAAGCTGGGGTTCCATTTTTCAGTATAAGCGGTTCGGATTTTGTCGAGATGTTTGTAGGTGTTGGAGCATCAAGAGTTAGAGATTTATTTGAACAAGCAAAAAAGAATGCACCTTGTATTGTATTTATAGATGAAATTGATGCTGTTGGAAGACATAGAGGTGCTGGTCTTGGCGGTGGTCATGATGAAAGAGAACAGACACTGAATCAGCTGCTTGTTGAAATGGATGGTTTTGGATTAAATGAGGGAGTAATAATTCTGGCTGCTACAAACAGACCGGACATTTTAGACCCTGCTCTTCTGAGACCAGGAAGATTTGACAGACAGGTTGTTGTCGGACTTCCTGATGTAAAAGGCAGGGAAGAGATTCTCAAAGTTCATGCGAGAGGCAAGCCTCTTGGAGAAGATGTTGATATTGCAACTTTAGCTAAAAATACAGCAGGATTTACTGGAGCAGACCTTGAAAATATGCTTAATGAAGCAGCCATACTAGCTGCAAGAAAGAATAAAAAGCAGATAAATATGGAAAACCTTGAAGATGCTATGGTTAAAGTTCTTATGGGTCCTGAAAAGAAGAGCAGGGTAATTACTGAAAAAGAAAAGAAGCTTGTTGCATTTCATGAAGCAGGTCACGCAGTTGTTTCAAAATGCTTGCCTACACAGGATCCGATTCATCAGGTTTCAATAGTGCCAAGAGGTCGAGCTGGCGGTTATACCATGCACAAATCAAATGAGGATAAACAGTATATTTCGAAATCAGAAATGTCTGAAAGGATAGTTGTTCTTCTTGGTGGTAGAGTTGCTGAAAAATTGGTGCTGAATGATATCAGCACTGGTGCTCAGAATGATATAGAAAGAGCTACAAAGATTGCAAGAGATATGGTTACAAAATATGGTATGAGTGAAAAGCTTGGACCAATGACATTTGGAACAGGTCAGGACGAGGTCTTTCTCGGAAGAGATTTTGCTCAAACTAGAAATTATAGTGAAGAGGTTGCTGCACAAATAGATAGTGAAATAAAGGCGATAGTTGATAAATCATACATCAAGGCGGAAGAACTTTTAAAAGAAAATATGTCGAAATTGCAGTCCGTTGCAGAAGCCTTGATAGAAAGAGAGAAAATTGAGGGACCAGAATTTGATGAACTTTTTGCAAATTCATAAAAACAATTTTTTAATAATATTTTAGAAAGATGCAATTTTTGCATCTTTTTTTCTTGACAGGATTAATTTGCTATGTTAAAATCTAGTACTGCATTATAATCGACAGTTAGTGTAAGCAAATAATGAAAAAACTTTAAACAAACCGCGACAAATTCAGGTTTTTGACACTATGGAATAATTGACATAATTTATGTAGATAATACAAATGTTAAGTTGTATAGTTGATTTTTCTAATTTAATTTATGTAATAATTTATTATTTATACAAGGTAGTTGATGAAAAATATTAAATCCAGCGAACATAAAAAATATTTACCAAATCCTTTAGCTGTTTCACAAAAAGGAGGAGACGGCTTGGGTACGTTTTTGTGTGAAAAGAGTTTTTGAAAATTTCAAGATTACAAAAATTTCGAAAAAAACATAAGAAAGTTTAGACAGATTTACATAGGAAAAGAGTTCTTAGAATTTATTAAAGTTAATAAGCAAAAATTACAGGGGTGATATTAATGGTTCATGATGTCAAACTTGGCAAGACAACAAGAAAAAGCTACTCAAAAATTAAAGAAGTTCAAGAGTTACCAAACCTGATTGAGGTTCAGAAAAAATCATATCAATGGTTTCTTGATGAAGGTCTTAAAGAGGTTTTTAGGGATGTTTCTCCTATAACTGATTATACCGGAAATCTAATACTCGAATTTGTAGATTATTCACTTGATGAAAAGCCAAAATATTCTGTTGAAGAATGTAAAGAAAGAGATGCTACATATGCTGCACCTTTAAAAGGAAAGGTTAGGCTCATAAATAAGGAAACCGGTGAAGTAAAAGAGCAAGAAATCTTCATGGGTGATTTTCCTCTTATGACGGAACAAGGTACCTTTATTATCAATGGTGCTGAAAGAGTAGTTGTTAGTCAGCTGGTTCGTTCGCCTGGAATATATTATTCATCTGAGTTTGATAAATCAGGGAAGAAGCTCTTTTCATCGACTGTTATTCCTAACAGAGGTGCATGGTTGGAGTATGAAACTGATTCAAACGACATATTCTCAGTAAGGGTTGATAGAACAAGAAAGCTTCCGGTAACTGTTCTCTTAAGAGCACTTGGTTACAGTTCCGATGCACAAATTCTTGAACTCTTGGGTGAAGATGAAAGAATGCTTGCAACTCTTCAGAAGGACAACTCAAAAAATGAAGAAGAAGGGCTCCTTGAAGTATATAAAAGGCTTAGACCTGGAGAACCTCCAACGGTTGATAGTGCAAAATCACTTATCATGTCATTGTTTTTTGATTCAAAAAGGTATGACCTTGCAAGGGTTGGAAGATTTAAATTCAATAAAAAGCTTGCAATTGCATCGCGAATATGGGATTGCATTGCTGCAGAAACGATTTTAGATCCAGAAACAGGGGAAATCCTTGTTGAAGTTGGAAATAGAATAGATAGAAATATGTCTGAAAGAATTCAAAATACTGGAATAAACGAAGTTTTCATAGAAGTTGAAGGAAGAAAAATTAAGGTAATAGGAAATAAAACAGTTGACCTTAAAGCATTCGTGAATTTTGATCCTGCTGAAATTGGAATAGGAAGTATGAAAGTAAGGTATGATGTACTTTGTGAGATTCTCAAAGATAACAAATCCGATGCAAAGATTAAGGAAGCAGTACAGCAGAGAATGGATGAGCTTGCTCCAAAATGTATTTCAGTTGAGGATATTGTAGGTTCTATAAATTATGTTAATACACTTGCTGCAGGAGTAGGGAATATAGACGACATTGACCATCTTGGAAACAGAAGACTTCGCTCTGTGGGTGAGTTGCTGCAAAACCAGTTTAGAATTGGACTTGCAAGAATGGAAAGAGTGGTTAAAGAAAGAATGACCATTCAAGATCTTGACATTGTTACGCCACAGACATTGATAAATATTAGACCGGTGTCGGCAGCTATAAAAGAATTCTTTGGAAGCAGTCAGCTTTCTCAGTTTATGGATCAGACAAATCCACTTGCTGAGCTTACACATAAAAGGAGACTAAGTGCTTTGGGTCCTGGTGGATTGAGCAGAGAAAGAGCGGGTTTCGAAGTCAGAGACGTTCATCACTCACACTATGGTAGAATGTGTCCTATTGAAACACCGGAAGGTCCTAATATCGGATTGATAGGTTCACTTAGTACGTTTGCCAGAATAAATGAATATGGCTTCATTGAAACTCCATACAGAAAAGTTAATAGAGAAAATGGAAAAGTTACACTTGACATAAGATTCCTGAGTGCTGATGAGGAAGACGAATTTATTGTTGCTCAGGCAAATGAACCATTAGATGAAGAAGGCAGATTTGTTAATAAGAAACTTACTGCAAGATTCAAGGAAGAAATAATAGAAGTTGAAAATGACCGGATTGACTTCATGGATATATCGCCAAAACAGATTGTTTCTGTTGCAACAGCTTTGATTCCATTTCTTGAAAATGATGATGCTAACAGAGCTCTCATGGGCTCAAACATGCAGAGACAGGCTGTTCCACTACTTAAGGCACAATCTCCAATAGTTGGTACAGGGATGGAATACCGCTCGGCAAGAGATTCAGGGGTTGCGGTTTTATCCAGATGCGATGGTGTTGTTGAAAGGGTAACTGCAGATAATATAGTTATAAAATCAAAAAATGGTGAACTTGATACATTTAAGCTTCTTAAGTTTAAAAGGTCAAACCAAGGAACTTGTATCAACCAACGTGCAATTGTTAAAAAGGGTGAAAAAGTAAGCAAGGGCGATAGTATTGCTGACGGTCCTTCTACCGATAATGGTGAGCTTGCACTTGGTAAAAACATTCTCATTGGGTTTATGACTTGGGAAGGGTATAATTACGAAGATGCTATCCTTATTAGTGAAAAGCTTGTGAAAGAAGATACTTTTACATCAATTCACATTGAAGAATATGAAGCAGAAGCTAGAGATACAAAGCTTGGACCTGAAGAAATCACACGAGATATTCCAAACGTTGGTGAAGATGCTCTTAAAGACCTTGATGAAAGAGGAATCATTAGAGTAGGAGCTGAGGTTTTAGCTGGGGATATTCTTGTTGGAAAAGTAACTCCTAAGGGAGAAACCGAGCTAACAGCTGAAGAAAGACTTCTTAGAGCAATATTCGGTGAGAAGGCAAGAGAAGTTAGAGATACTTCCTTGAGAGTTCCTCATGGAGAATCTGGAATAATTGTTGACGTTAAGGTATTTTTAAGAGAAAACGGCGATGAGCTTTCACCAGGAGTTAATCAACTTGTAAGAGTATATATTGCTCAAAAGAGAAAGATATCTGTTGGTGACAAAATGGCAGGACGTCATGGAAACAAGGGTGTTATTTCAAGAATTCTGCCAGAAGAAGACATGCCTTTCCTTCCAGATGGGACACCGCTTGAAATTGTTCTGAACCCTTTGGGTGTTCCTTCTCGTATGAATATCGGACAGGTGCTCGAAGTGCATCTGGGTTATGCAGCCAAGGCTTTAGGATGGAAGATTGCTACGCCGGTATTTGATGGTGCAACAGAAGGAGAAATAGAAAACACGCTTGAAATGGCAGGATTACAGAGAAACGGAAAAACCATCCTGTATGATGGAAGAACTGGAGAAGCATTTGATAATCCAGTAACCGTTGGATATATGTATATTCTTAAACTGGCTCACTTGGTTGATGATAAAATACATGCTCGTTCAACAGGACCATACTCACTTGTTACTCAACAGCCGCTTGGAGGTAAAGCACAGTTCGGAGGCCAGAGATTTGGAGAAATGGAAGTTTGGGCACTGGAAGCATATGGCGCAGCATTTACACTTCAAGAGCTTTTAACTGTTAAATCTGATGACGTTGTAGGAAGAGTTAAGACATACGAAGCAATAGTAAAAGGCGAAAACGTACCTGAACCGGGTGTGCCTGAATCATTCAAGGTATTGATAAAAGAGCTTCAGAGCCTTTGCTTGGATGTTAAGGTTCTTTCTGAGGAACATGAGGAAATTACAATAAAAGAATCTGTTGATGATGAGGTTGAAGACCTCAACCTTAACATTGAAGGAACAGAAGATGGAGGAATACCGTTTACTGATTTCACAGAATATGAACAGGAAGTTACTGAAGAGCATGAAGAAGAGGATTTTGACCCTGCAGATATATCCGAACCAATTGTCCTTGGAGAACCACTAGATGATGATTTGTTCGAAGATGAGTTAGACGGCTTCAAGGATGATGACAAAGATTTTTAAGTTTAAATAAGGAGATGGTTCCATGTTTGAATCAAACAATTTTGATAGTATGCAAATAGGTTTGGCTTCTCCTGAGAAGGTTAGGGAATGGTCAAGAGGCGAGGTAAAAAAACCTGAGACTATTAACTATAGAACTCTAAAGCCAGAAAGAGACGGATTATTCTGCGAAAGAATATTTGGACCACAGAAAGACTGGGAATGTCACTGTGGTAAATTCAAAAGAGTAAGATATAAAGGTATTGTTTGCGATAGATGTGGAGTTGAAGTTACCCGTTCCAAGGTTCGTAGAGAAAGAATGGGACATATTGAGCTTGCAGCACCGGTTTCACATATTTGGTATTTCAAAGGAATTCCAAGCAGAATGGGTCTTCTTCTTGACATATCACCTCGTGCTCTTGAAAAGGTGCTATACTTTGCTTCATACATCATTATAGATCCAGGGCAGACACCACTTTCAAAGATGCAACTCCTTTCAGAGAAAGAGTATAGAGATAGTATAGATAAATTTGGTCATAGATTTAGAGCAGCGATGGGAGCTGAAGCAATTAAAGAATTGCTTTCTGAAATAGATCTTCAAACATTGTCTGATGAATTGCGAAAAGATTTGAAAGGTTCTACCGGACAAAAGAAAATTAGAGCAATAAAGAGACTTGAAGTTGTTGAAGCTTTCAGAATGTCAGGAAATAGACCGGAATGGATGATTATGGATGTTGTTCCTGTTATACCACCGGAATTGAGACCTATGGTTCAGCTTGATGGTGGAAGATTTGCAACTTCAGATTTAAATGACCTTTATAGAAGGGTTATAAACAGAAATAACAGATTAAAAAGACTGCTTGACCTTGGAGCACCTGATATCATTGTTAGAAACGAAAAAAGAATGCTTCAAGAAGCTGTAGATGCTCTTATAGATAATGGGAGAAGAGGAAGACCTGTCACAGGACCTGGAAATAGACCTTTAAAGTCCCTTTCCGATATGCTAAAAGGTAAGCAAGGAAGATTTAGACAGAATCTTCTTGGTAAGCGTGTTGACTACTCTGGCCGTTCAGTTATCGTTGTTGGACCTGAATTAAAGTTATATCAATGCGGTCTTCCAAAAGAAATGGCATTAGAGCTATTTAAACCGTTTGTTATGAAAAAGCTTGTTAATGACGGATTAGCTCACAATATAAAAAGTGCAAAAAGAATGGTTGAGAGAGTAAAAAATGAAGTATGGGACGTTCTTGAAGAAGTAATCAAAGAACATCCAGTGCTTCTCAACCGTGCACCTACACTTCACAGACTTGGTATACAGGCATTTGAACCTATACTGGTAGAAGGAAGAGCTTTAAAGCTTCATCCGCTTGTTTGTACAGCATACAATGCTGACTTTGACGGTGACCAGATGGCTGTTCACGTTCCTCTTTCAGCAGAAGCGCAAACAGAAGCAAGACTACTTATGCTTTCGGCAAACAATCTATTGAAGCCGCAAGATGGAAGACCTGTTGCTGTTCCTACTCAGGATATGGTTCTTGGTAGTTACTACCTTACAATCCAAAAAGAAGGCGCAAAAGGGGAAGGAAGTACATTTGCCAATATGGCAGAAGCTGAAATGGCTTATAGCAATGGTTTTATTGACTTACATGCATTAATAAATGTAAGAATTGAAAAAGAAATTAATGGTGAAATTAAAAGACAAATAATTAAAACTACAGTTGGAAAATTAATGTTCAATGCAGCAATTCCACAGGATTTGGGATTTATTGACAGAAGTACTCCTGATAAGTTATTTAATATGGAGATAGACTTCCTTGTTGATAGAAAAGCACTTGGTAAAATTGTAGACAAATGTATAAGAGTTCATGGTGTAACCAAGACAGCGATTGTTCTTGATGATATTAAAACACTTGGTTTCAAGTATTCTGCAAAGGGTGCAATAACTATAAGCGTATCAGATATGGCTATTCCTGAAGAGAAGGAAAGATTACTTAAGGAAGCTGACGATAAAGTTGAAAAAATTGTAAAACAGTTCAAGAGAGGACTTATATCTGATGAAGAAAGATACAATTCAGTAATAAATACTTGGGCTGAAGCAGTTGAAACTGTAACAGCAGCATTGATGAATAGACTTGATAAATTCAATCCTTTGTTTATGATGGCTCATTCAGGTGCAAGAGGTAATATCAACCAGATAAGACAGCTTGCAGGCATGAGGGGTCTTATGGCAAATACATCAGGTAAGACTATAGAAATACCTATAAGATCAAATCTTAGAGAAGGGCTTAGCGTTTTGGAATACTTTACTTCAACTCACGGTTCCAGGAAAGGTCTTGCTGATACAGCACTTAGAACTGCAGACTCTGGTTACCTAACAAGAAGACTTGTTGATGTAAGTCAGGATGTAATAGTTAGAGAGGTTGATTGTAGAACCAAAAAAGGTTTTGTCATTTCTGACATTAAGGATGGTACTGATGTTATTGAACCTATAAAGGAAAGATTATTAGGCAGATATTTAATAGAGAAAGTTGTTAACCAAGAAACAGGTGAAGTAATTGCTGATACAGATACAATGATAGATGAAAGTCTTGCCGAGAAAATTGTATCGCCAGGAATCAAAAAAATTGCTATTAGATCAGTTCTTACGTGTCAATCTGAATATGGAGTATGCTCAAAGTGTTATGGTGCAAACCTGGCAACAGGTGAATTGGTGAATGTTGGTGAAGCTGTTGGAATTATTGCAGCACAGTCAATTGGAGAACCTGGAACACAGCTTACAATGAGAACATTCCATACCGGTGGTGTTGCAGGAGAAGATATAACACACGGTTTGCCTAGAGTTGAGGAGCTTTTTGAAGCTCGTAAACCTAAGGGTCTTGCAATAATTACAGAAATAAATGGAACAGTAAAGATAAGTGAAACAAAGAAAAAGAGAGAAATCATTGTAACTTCTGAAGATGGAGATTCGAGAACCTATCTTATTCCTTATGGTTCTAGAATTAAAGTTGTAGATGGAGATGTTCTTGAAGCCGGAGATGAGATTACTGAAGGTTCAATAAATCCGCATGATATCCTCAAGATAAAGAACGTAAAAGGTGTGCAAGCATATCTGATTCAAGAAGTTCAGAAGGTTTATAGAATGCAGGGTGTTGATATTAACGACAAGCACATTGAAGTTATTGTCAGACAGATGCTAAGGAAAGTTAAGGTTGACGAACCTGGAGATACAAACCTCTTGCCTGGTGCAATTGTAGACCTATTCGATTTTGAAGAAGAAAATGCGAAGGTTGCAATTGAGGGTGGAGAACAAGCAGAAGGAAAACGTGCTTTGCTTGGAATAACTAAAGCATCACTTGCTACAGATTCGTTCTTGTCAGCAGCATCCTTCCAAGAAACAACAAGGGTTCTGACAGAGGCTGCTATCAAAGGTAAGATAGATCCATTAGTTGGATTAAAGGAAAATGTTATCATAGGAAAGCTTATTCCAGCAGGAACAGGAATGAGCAGATACAAAGATATCAGCGTAAGTACAGTGAGCGAATAGAAAGCATACTAAAACCCCTCTTTTTTTAAAAAAGAGGGGTTTTTTTGCTATAATCAATTAGAGATGATAAAATTTCGGATATAAATATATAAATAGGTGAAAACATGAACATCTTTAATGAAATTGCAATCAAAATTGAAGAAATGAGAAAAAAAGTGGTTGATGCAGGAGGAAACGTCTACCTTGTTGGTGGCTCAATAAGAGATATGATAATGCAGGATTTTGGCATTATTCCAAAGGGAAGCAACCCGAAGGATCTTGATTTCTGCGTAACTGGGTTTTCTCAAGCTTATTTTGAAAAAGTTTTCCCGGATGCGAGGATACAGGGTAAGGATTTTCCGGTGTATGTATTAAAAGAACTTCCAGGATGTGAGGTTTCTCTTGCTCGCAAGGAAAGAAAGATTGGAGAGGGATATAGAGGTTTTGAGATTAGTGCATCTCCAGATGTTACAATTGAAGATGATTTGATACGACGTGACCTGACAATAAATAGCATTGCATTTGATTTTGGTGTTAAAGAAATTATAGACCCATTTAATGGGATTGAAGATGTGAAAAAGGGAATTTTAAGAGCAACCTCCCTTGCATTTGGGGAAGACCCGCTGAGGGTTTACAGGGTGGCTCAGATGGCAGCAAGATTTGGATTCGAAGTGGACTCAAAGACGATTGAAATGATGAATGGACTCAAAAATGAGCTTTATACTATTTCCCCTGAGAGAGTATTCGAGGAAACGAGAAAGGCTATTAGAACAAAACAACCATCAAGATTCTTTAAGGTATTAAATCAAACAAAGGTTTTGGATGTTCATTTCCCTGAGATAGCAAAGCTTGTTGGGGTCCTTCAGCCAATTCAATATCACCCGGAAGGGGATGCTTTCAATCATACTATGATAGTTCTTGATAAAGTTGCAGATGAAACACAGAATGAGGAAATAAGATTTGCTGCGTTGGTTCATGATATTGGTAAGGGAGTTACTCCCCAATCATTATGGCCAAGACATATAGGGCACGACCAAGAGGGGGTTTATCTTATTGGTGAAATGGCAAGGAGACTGAAGTTGCCAAAAGCATGGGAATATGCGGGTAAATTTGGTGCTGCGGAACATATGAAGGCAGGAAGATTCCAAGAAATGAAACCGGCTACGAAGGTATCTTTTCTTGAAAAGGCAGCACGTTCAAGGTTAGGTTTGAATGGGCTTGAGATTATTGCACACGCAGACGGAAATGATGTAAGATTTGTTGAAATTGGAGAGAAAATGCTAAGAGAAGTAAATGGTAGAACTCTGAATTTGCAGGAAGGGAAAGAGACAGCTGAAAAAATTCATGAAGAGAGAGTAAGATGGATGAAAGGTGTATAAAAAGGAGAACATTAAAATTCATCCAATCCTTGACATAAGTTTAATCTGATGGTAAAATATAGACTGTTCTCTCTATGGGGAGAATATTTTTAGTGTTTTTTAGGAATTAATAAATCATCATGAATTGGTTCCAGAACGCATAAGAAAGGGAGTAGGCAATGCTTGAGGAACTAAAAAAAGCAAAAAAGAAAATTGGAATAAAAGAGTGCAAAAAGGCTATAGAGAATGACAAGGCTTTAAGTGTTTTTGTTGCAATGGATGCAGAGGAAAGGGTTATTAAGCCATTTGTTGAACTCTGCGGTCAGAAAGCTATTGAGATAACTTATATTGATACTATGAGTAATCTCGGGAAAGCTTGTGGGATAGATGTAGGTGCTACTACAGTAGTAATGCTAAAAGACTAGTAGTTATTATAGATATATTATTGAAGGGAGGTGAATGAATGCCAACGTTTAATCAGCTAACAAGACAGGGTAGGGAAGTTATTAAGAAAAAATCAACCGCGCCAGCACTTTTAAAAGGATTTAATTCCTTAAAAAAGAAGCCGATTGATATCAACAGTCCTCAAAAAAGAGGAGTATGTACTGTTGTTAAGACAACAACACCTAAAAAACCAAACTCAGCATTGAGAAAGGTTGCAAGGGTAAGACTTACAAATCAAGTTGAAGTAACAGCATATATTCCAGGTATCGGACATAACTTGCAAGAGCACAGTGTTGTTTTGATAAGAGGAGGAAGGGTTAAAGACCTACCTGGAGTAAGGTACCACATAATTAGGGGAACATTGGATGCTGCTGGTGTTGCCAAAAGAATGCAGTCGAGATCAAAATATGGAGCAAAAAGACCCAAAAAATAGTTCATAGTTCATGGTTCGTAGTTCGTGGACTTTAGTATTTTCTTCGAAGAATAGCTAGAAAACCACCAACTATCAACTAACAACTAAGAACTAATAAGTGCGGTTTAACATAGATTTGTTAATTACCAGCGCTGACGGGACCGATTCTCGAGTACCTGTGAATTTATGAAATTTATAAAGGAGGGAAGAAAAGTGCCAAGAAGAGGACATATTGCAAAAAGAGATGTATTGGCTGATCCAATATACAATGATAAAACTGTAACAAAGCTTGTAAACAAGATAATGTTAAGTGGCAAAAAGGGTGTTGCTCAAAGAATATGCTATGATGCATTTGACATTATTAAGGAAAAAACGAGCAAAGAACCACTTGAGGTTTTCGAACAGGCTATGAACAACATTATGCCTGTACTTGAAGTAAAGGCAAGAAGAGTGGGTGGAGCAACATACCAGGTTCCAATGGAAGTAAGACCAGAAAGAAGACAATCACTGGGATTAAGATGGCTTGTTGACTATTCAAGAAAAAGAGGCGAGAGAACAATGAAAGAAAGACTCGCTGGAGAAATTCTTGATGCTTCAAATGGACTTGGTGGTTCATTTAAGAAAAAAGAAGATACTCACAAAATGGCAGAAGCAAACAAAGCTTTTGCACATTATAGATGGTAATTTGAATTCTGAAAGTATACTTTCAGAATGATAAACATTTATTTAAGGGAAAGTATGAAATTTGCTATTAAGGTCACACAACAAATATAATGACCTTGCTTGCTAAAAACATCGTTGTACATGCAACATGCTGGAAGAAAGGAGGAGAGTTGTGCCTAGACAATTCTCGTTAGAAAAAACAAGGAATATAGGAATAATGGCACATATAGATGCCGGTAAGACAACCACAACAGAAAGAATTCTGTTTTATACTGGTAAAGTGCATAAGCTGGGAGAAGTTCATGAAGGTTCTGCTACTATGGACTGGATGGAACAAGAGCAGGAAAGAGGTATAACAATTACTTCTGCTGCTACTACAGCTGAATGGAGAGACCATAGGATAAATATTATTGATACACCAGGGCACGTGGATTTTACGGTTGAGGTAGAACGCTCATTAAGAGTACTTGATGGAGCTGTTACTGTTTTTTGTGCAAAAGGTGGCGTTGAACCACAGTCTGAAACAGTATGGAGACAAGCGGACAATTACCATGTTCCAAGGATGGCTTACGTTAACAAGATGGATATCATGGGAGCTGATTTCTTCAACGTTATCCAAATGATGAAGGATAGGCTTAAGGCTAATCCTATACCTATACAATTACCTATAGGTAAAGAAGACCACTTTCAAGGAATAATTGATCTTGTTACTATGAAAGCACAGTATTATCTTGACGACCTTGGAAAGAACATAGAAGAAAGACCTATTCCAGATGATATGAAAGATATTGCTGAGGAATATAGGATTATCCTTGTTGAAGCTATTGCTGATCAGGATGAAGAACTCATGATGAAATATCTTGATGGTGAAGAGATTTCTGAAGAGGAAATAAAAAAAGCAATAAGAAAAGCTACAACAGCTATAAAAATTATACCTGTAACTTGTGGTTCGTCATACAGGAACAAAGGTGTTCAGACTCTTTTGGATGCTGTTGTAGATTATATGCCTTCGCCGCTGGATATACCGCCTGTAAGTGGCGTTTCAGCAGATAGTGAAGAGGTTATTGAAAGAAAAGCGGATGACAATGAGCCTTTATCAGTTTTAGCATTTAAAATAATGACTGACCCATATGTTGGTAAGCTTTGCTTCTTTAGAGTATACTCAGGAACACTAGCATCCGGTTCAACAGTAATTAATACAACTAAAGGTAAAAAGGAAAGAATTGGCCGCTTACTTCAAATGCATGCAAACCATAGAGAAGAAATTGATATGGTATATGCAGGAGATATTGCAGCTGCAGTTGGTTTAAAGGATACTACAACAGGAGATACCTTGTGTATGATGGATAATCAGGTTATCCTTGAATCCATGGATTTTCCGGAACCGGTTATAGAAGTTGCAATTGAACCTAAAACAAAAGTAGGTCAGGAAAAGATGGGAATTGCTCTTCAGAAACTTGCTGAGGAAGATCCAACGTTTAAGACATTTACAAACCAGGAAACGGGTCAAACCATAATTGCTGGTATGGGTGAACTACATCTTGAAATAATAGTTGACAGAATGATGAGAGAATTCAAGGTTGAAGCAAACGTTGGAAAACCACAGGTCGCTTATAAGGAGACAATTAAAAAGAAAGTAGAATGTGAAGGCAAATTCATTCGTCAGTCAGGTGGACGTGGTCAGTTCGGGCATGTTTGGATTACTGTTGAACCTCAAGAGCCTGGAGCAGGATATGAATTTGTTAACAAGGTAGTTGGTGGAGCTATCCCAAAAGAATATATACCTGCAGTAGATGAAGGTATAAGAGATGCTATGAACAGTGGTGTTCTTGGTGGTTATCAGGTTATTGACTTGAAAGTTACATTATTTGATGGTTCATACCATGAAGTTGACTCTTCGGAAATGGCATTCAAAATTGCTGGTTCGATGGCGTTTAAAGATGCTTGTAAAAAAGCTGAACCTGCACTGCTTGAACCAATAATGAGAGTTGACGTTATCGTTCCAGAAGAGTATATGGGAGATGTAATTGGTGATATGAACTCACGTAGAGGACGAATAGAAGGAATGGAAGCAAGATCTGGAGCGCAGGTTGTTAAAGGCTTTGTTCCACTTTCTGAAATGTTTGGGTATGCTACAGACCTTCGTTCTAAAACGCAAGGAAGAGGAATATATACCATGCAGTTTGACCATTACGAGGATGTTCCAAAATCCATAAGAGAAAAAGTTGTTAGTATTTCATCAAAAGAATAAAAATCAAACCTATTGCATTTGAGCAAAACACGTTATAAAATAGTTTTGCAAAAAAGTAGGTAATAAATGTATGTAAAGGCAAAGACCTTAAGCATAAAATAAATAAAAAAAGTATAAATTCGAAAGTATTAAAAAATGTTGTACTTTCGCAAGAAAATAAGGAGGAATATTAGAAATGGCTAAGGCTAAATATGAAAGAACCAAACCACACGTAAATATTGGAACAATTGGTCACGTTGACCATGGTAAGACTTCATTGACAGCGGCAATAACAAAAGTACTTGGCTTCCAAGGTAAAGCTACTTATACAGCGTATGACCAGATTGACAAGGCTCCAGAAGAAAAAGAAAGAGGAATTACAATTTCTACAGCTCACGTTGAATACGAAACAGACAATAGACACTATGCACACGTAGACTGCCCGGGACATGCCGACTATGTTAAAAACATGATAACAGGAGCTGCTCAAATGGATGGAGCTATCCTAGTTGTTTCAGCTGCTGATGGTCCTATGCCTCAGACAAGAGAACACATACTTCTTGCTAGACAGGTTGGTGTTCCTCACATCGTAGTGTTCCTTAACAAATGTGACATGGTTGATGATGAAGAACTAATCGAGCTTGTTGAAATGGAACTTAGAGAACTCTTAAGCAAATACGAATTCCCTGGTGATGATATTCCAATTATCAGAGGTTCAGCTCTTGTTGCATTGGAGTCTACTGCTACATCAGTAGATGCTCCTGAATATCAACCAATTATGAAGCTTATGGAAGCTGTTGACAGTTTTATTCCAACACCTGAAAGAGCTGTAGACAAACCGTTCTTAATGCCTGTTGAAGATGTATTCACAATCACAGGGCGTGGAACAGTTGCTACTGGTAGGGTAGAAAGAGGAACAATCAAGGTTTCTGAAGAAGTTGAAATAGTTGGTATGCAAGAAGAAACAAAGAAAACAGTAGTAACTGGTGTTGAAATGTTCAGAAAGCTTCTTGACCAAGCTATGGCTGGTGACAACATCGGAGCTCTTTTAAGAGGCGTTCAAAGAACTGATATCGAAAGAGGTCAGGTTCTTGCAAAACCAGGTTCAATCAAACCACATACACACTTCAAAGGTCAGGTTTACATTTTGACTAAAGAAGAAGGCGGAAGACATACACCATTCTTCAATGGTTACAGACCACAATTCTATTTCAGAACAACTGACGTTACAGGTGTTATTGACCTTCCACAAGGAACAGAAATGATTATGCCTGGTGACAACATCACAATGACAATAAAGCTTATTACTCCTATTGCTATCGAAGAAGGACTCAGATTTGCTATCCGTGAAGGTGGCAGAACAGTTGGATCAGGAGTTGTTACATCAGTTATTGAATAATATTTTAAATAAAAAATCTACGCATTTTTGTGCGTAGATTTTTTTTGTTTCTTTACATCTATAGTGAATACAAATAAAATATATATAAATAATAGAAATGGAGATGAAAAATGGAAACAAAGAATAAATACATCAAAATTGGAATCATAGTAAGTTTGTTAATACTATCTGCTCTAGGTTACTTTATATTTGCTAATTCAGCCAAAATTGTAACAATAATAACTCCTTTCATGATAGGGATTATAATTGCATATCTTTTAAATCCTCTTATAGTCCGGCTCGAAAGAAGAAAGCTTTCAAGAGGATTAGCGATATCATTAATAGGAATTTTATTTCTCATAATTATTTCTTTAGTTCTTAACATGATAATACCTATACTTTACTCTAATATAAGTGATCTAATTTCAAATATTCCGAATTACACGAACTATTACAATAACGGTGTTAACTGGCTTCAGACACAAGTAAATTACAGTATGCTGCCACAGCAAGTGAAAGATATAGTTGCGTCACAAGTTAAAGGCAACATTAACTATCTTCAGGGATTCTTTCTTTCAATCCTTAAGAATTCCCTTGGTGCAATAAGTAGTATATTTTCGTTCTTCCTGAATTTTATCCTGGGTATATTTATTGCTTTCTATTTTCTTAAAGACATTGATTTCTTCAAGAGGCAGGTATCTGGACTAATACCCAGAAACTGGCGCGGTACAGTTAGTGCAACCGCAGCGGAAATCAATGTGGTAATATCAAATTATATTCAGGGACAACTGACAGTTTTGGCTATAGTAGCACTTCTTGAAACAATAGGGCTTACGATTGTAGGAGTAAAATATTCTCTCGTCTTAGGTATAATTGGAGGATTAGCAAATATTATTCCATATTTCGGACCATTTATTGGAGCAGTACCTGCTGTTGCCATAGCTATTCTTGATTCACCAACCAAAGCTTTATTTGCAATATTAGTATTCGTCATTGTACAGCAGATTGACAATTCAATCATATCTCCCAAAATAATGAGCCAGTCAATGGGGTTGCATCCGCTTACTATAATTTTTGTAATTCTATTTTTCGGAACGTTTTTTGGTCTTGTTGGTATGATTTTGGCAGTTCCACTTACAGCGATACTTAAAGTAATTGGCAAAAAGATACTGGAGAAAATAGTATGAAAACAATAAAATTTATACATATTGCCGATATGCATTTGGACATGCCTTTTACTTCATTAAATTCTTTTGGAAGTGCCTCAATTGAAAGAAGGCATGAGCAAAGAACAATATTCAAAAAAATTATTCAAACAGCAATAGATAAAGAAATTGATATGCTTTTTATTTCAGGTGACCTTTTTGAACATGATTATGCTTCAAAAGGGTCAATAACATTTTTAAATGAATGCTTTTATTCCATGCCGAATGTAAGGGTTTTTATTAGTCCCGGGAATCATGATCCAATAGTTAAAAGCTCATATTATTCATTTTTTGAATGGGCACCAAATGTTTATGTATTTAATAATCCAATTGAAGAAATAATTTTGGAAGACCTTGAGACAAGTATTTACGGCACATGCTTTAAAGATTTTCACATGTATGATTCAGCATTAAAGGGATTTAAAATATCAGGCAGAAGCAGGACAAATATATTAGTTTCACATGGAGCACTTGACATAATAGGTGGACCTGAGGGTTATCACACTATTTACTCAAAAGAATTGGAAAACTCAGGATTAGACTATATTGCTCTTGGACATATTCATAAATACATGCCTGAGATTGCAGGAGGAAGAGCTTTTTATCCAGGAAGCCCGTTAGCTCTTGGATTTGATGAGCCAGGACAGCATGGAATAATCTGTGGAAGCTTAGAAGGGAACAGATTGGAGTATGAATTTATTCCTATAGATACAAGAGAATATATTACTATTCGAATAGATATCAGCGGATGCACAACATCAAAAGAGGTGGTAGACAAGGTTGTTTCGAAAGGTGCTAATGTATTAAGTTCGGGTAGTTATTATCGAATAATAGTAGAGGGTGCTGTGGAAGCTGATATTATTGAAGAGATTGAATACATTAGAAAATCAATTAAATCAGAAATTCAAGGATTTATGGCTGTCTGCGATTTCATGCTTTCGCCAAGTTATGATTTGCAGGATATTTCAAGAGGGAATGACCTAAGGGCTATATTTATAAAAAAAATGATTTTAGAGGTTAAAAATACTGATGATGAATCGGAAAAACGCAGGCTTGAAAAGGTTATGCAATTAGGATTAGAAGCTATTGATGGGAAGAAGGTGAAATACCTTTGAAGCTTGAAAAAATAAGGATAAATGGTTTTGGTAAAATATCAGAAAAAAATATTGGTTTTGGGAAAAACCTGAATATAATATATGGTTCGAATGAATCAGGAAAATCAACAATTCAGACTTTTATCAAGGCTATGCTCTTTGGGTTGGGAAAGAATCGAATTGTTGGTATACCGGAAAAAGAAAGATACAAACCCTGGAATAGTAAAGTATATGGAGGTTCTCTCGAATATACGCTTGATAATTTGAGAAGATTTAGTGTTTGGAGGGATTTCACTTCAAACCAGACAAAGCTTTATGATTCTGAATGCAAGGATATTACCGACGAGTATGACAAAAGTAAAACTGGTGGAATTCTTTTTGCTCAGGAACATTTGGGCGTAAATGCGGCATTGTTTGAGAGCACATGCTTTGTATCACAGCTTGGAATAAGGCTTGACTCTGATGGTGAAGCACTGATAACAGATAGAATTACCAATATGATTGAAGCCGGAAGCGAAAATATTTCATACATTAAGGCTGTAAAAATTATCGAAAAAGCTTTGGTTGAAGAAGTCGGAACGGATAGAACGTCTGAAAGACCGATTAATAGAGTTATCGAAAGTATAAAGCATCTAGAAAAAGAGCGTGCAAACTGTGCAAAGGTTCTTCAGAATATAAGAACTCTTGAGGAAGAACGTAAGGAACTGAAAAAGGATGAAATGATCCTGATACAGGAAACAGCTGGAGCAGATGCTTTATATAAAGCTAAAAAGGTTGAGCGGCAATATAATAGCATACAAATGTCAGACCGTAGGGTTGAAGAACTTAAGATTAATTTGGAACAAAGAGAAACTGAGCTAAAAGTAATTGCTGATAATATTCCTTTGGGTTCGGCGGTATTTGATGATGATGTAGCTAATCAGCTCTCGGATTTGAAGCTGCTGATAAGAAAGCTTGGTTTTAAGTTCAAGAATTTGCTTGGTTGTGGAATGGGAATACTTATTTATGTACTTGGAAGTGTTGTTGTAATGAAAGAAGTACTACTTGTCAACATGATTCTAAGTGCAATATCAGTAATGACGATATTGATAGGATTTGGTTTGTATTATCGACCGCTTGTGAAAGCCAAATCTGAAATTGGTGAGATACTCACGGCTGGTTCAGTAAATTCCGCATCTGAATATTTTGATAAGAAAAAAGAGATTATGTTTTTATTAGAAAAAAAGAGAATCATAGAAGAATCAGCTGCGCTTTTACGTAATCAGCTTGAAAGCATATCGAGAGAAAATGAAACAGAAACCGCAATAGATTTATGTAATACGGATATGAATATGAAGGAAATTCAGAATGAACTTTTGGGTGAGCTCAAAGACATGAATTCGTATGAGCTTGAGCAATATTCCAAAGAAAAGAAGTACCAGCTGCATGAAACTGAATTAAGGATAATTGAGATAGAAACTGAAATCAAGGTATTATCAAGTCAGGTTATAAAACTGCCGGAGATTGAAGAGCAGCTAGAACGAGACAGGCAAGAGAAAAAAAAGCTTGAAGAGTTTGCTTGGTGTTTGGTAAAAGCTAAGGAAATACTTGATGAGAGCAACCATCAGCTCAAGAGTAATATTATTCCAGGGTTGTCCAACAAACTGTCAAATATTGCTTATGATTTGACGGGTAAATATAGCAATATAAAGGCTGATGTTGGTGGACAGGGTATAAAGATTATACTGGAAGATGGCAATGTAATATCGCCCGATTTGTTGAGTGGCGGAACAATAGACCAAATTTATTTTGCATTAAGGGTTGCAGGATTAGATATGCTTTCCGAAAATGGAGAGCTGCTGCCACTTATTCTTGATGAACCGTTTTCTCAATTTGATGATAATAGAATAAAAATAACTGCAGGAATTTTGAACAGCATCTCAAAAAAGAATCAGGTAATAATATTTACATGCAGGCAAAACGAAGTTGATATCATTAAAAATGAAATCCCCAATGCTCAAATTATTAAAATTTAATCAAATCTGTCAGCTAACAATAGATAAACAATAAGACCAAGAAGGATGTCATCATCTATACCATCTTGAATAAGCAGAATAATTACAAAGACTAATAATGCATCGTCACTTTTCAGGAACTCCATTATTCTGTTAAATAAAGACGAAAGCCCACTATTTGAATTATGCGATTTGTGCAGCTTATTTTTAAAAGCATGATTCTCTTGAACCAGATGAATATCTTTTTCAACATTATGTTTTTTTTCATTACAATCTATAGGCGGACACTCTTTTGTCCGCTTGCTGCTTTTCCCTGTATGAAGCCTGCTGATTTTTGAATCTTGAATACAAGCCTTTTCATTATGATTAATCTTGGCGCTTTGATTTTGCATTATGTTCACTACCTTCAAGTTTAGTAAAGGTCTCCCAGAGGTTGGTCATTTTTAAAATCATGAGGCAATCAGCCAGCTTATCTTTTCTTTTGTCATTAAGATATGGTCTTAGAGAATTTAACAGCTTTTCTCGTGGGTCATTACCTTTTTGTGAAGAATCTATAATCTGTTTAATCTTAAAAAACATTTGTAATGTTTCTGGATCAAAGGGGTTTGATGCATTTCTGTTTTCATCTGATTGACTCTGAGAATCATTTTCAGAATTTTGCTTCCCAAATAGATTTAGCATGCTCTTTATGCTGTCTTGAGGATTTCCTCCTGATAACAAATCCTTAATCTGATTCAGATTTTTTTCCATGTCCTGGCTCATATTCTCACCTCCATAATTTTGTTGCTTGTGACCAGCTATGTAGTGGCAATCCATTGTGGTTGTCTGATACTTACTGTCTTGATAAGCTTCTGCTTATTCTGAGATGGATTGTATCAAAATCTGGATTGCTTTATTGCGGTCTGATTTTAGAATATTTTGAAAATCTGGAGTATTAAATTTATCAATTATAATCTTTTTTTTAGAATCGGGAAGAGCATCTATAATTTTTCCTATATCGAAACTCATGTTATTTGGTGCACCGGAAATTTTTGAAAAATCCTGATTGATAATAGCGCTTTTAATATCATTGATATCATGATTTTTAAGTATTTCAATAGCTTTATTGACAGATTGTGACATTTTCTTGTCCTCAACGTTTGATAGCATGCCCATTAGTTGATTTACAATATTTTCATTCATATTACTATCACTCCTACAATCATATTTAAAGAAATAAAAACCATTCTTCATATACTAAAATATACTCAGAATGCAGAATGTTATGACTTCACGATTTGTTTTATATTATGTGATAATGTACGCAAGTGTGACTGTATTGCTAGAAAAAGGCATAAAAAAAACACTCCCTTTAAGTTGACAGCTTCACCTTTAAGGGAATGTTGTTCATTCTTTAAAATTTATTGAGGATTATTAATTGTATCATCAGAGATTTCAGATGAATATTTGGATTTCTTTACGCTAGCCCCAATTACTATATCAATCCCGTCATCGGTTTTTAACAATTCAAGATTACTGTCTGTATAAGGAGTAACCAAGCTGTTTTTTATCTTTTTATTTATAGTTTCATCTGTGCCACTGCTTTTTTTACCACCAAAAAGGTTGAATATCATGTAACTTGCTCCTTTCAGAATACATTTTTCCCTCCTTAAAATTGATTATAGCATATGAATTAAAATATAAAAAGATGTAAATTTTTGTTATTTAAAAAAGATTAAGGATGAAAATTTTTAATTATTAAGATTAAGAAGCAGCTGTAGAGTAAAATGATAATATATCAATGTTGAAAAATGATTAATATTTTATTATGCTATACATGAAAGCATGCTGAATTAATTGATAGGATTGATTTTATGAAACGTATTGAGTTTTTTAAGCCTCAGAAAACAATTTCTGTAAGTGTTACAGGACAATCTTGTTCACTAAATTGTGCGCATTGTGGGAGGCATTTTTTGAAATCAATGATTCCGATTGAGACTGCATTTGAAGAAGCTGAAAAGCGTAAAGCAAAAAGCTGTCTTATAAGTGGCGGATGTGACAGCAGGGGCAGAGTTCCGATAAATCATTCAATTTCAGAAGAAGTTGCAAAGATTAAAAAGAATCGCACAATTAATATGCATATTGGAATGCTAGAAGATTTTGAATTGGATGAAGTTTGTAAGCTTGCAGATGTAATTTCTCTTGATATTCCTGCTAGCACAAAGGTTGTTAGGGAAGTTTATGGATTAAACTATGAATGTGAGGATTATATTAATTTATATAATAAACTGCGTAGTAAAATTAAGGTTGTGCCGCACATTTGCGTAGGGTTAACTGATTCACATATACTTGAAGAAGAAACAGTGCTTTTAGAAAAGTTTGCAATAATAAAGCCTGAAAGTTTGTGTTACATAATATTCACGCCGATTGCAGGGACAAGATTTGAAAATAAAAAGCCACCTGAAAGTGTATATGTTGAAACCATTTTTAAGAAAACTTTCGAATTATTGCCTGAAACGGGGATTTATCTGGGATGTATGAGACCGGGTGGCAGTTATCGTCAAGAAATAGATGTTAAAGCTGTTGAAGCAGGAGTGAAAGGTATTGTAATGCCTTCCAGGAAGGCAATTAAAAGAGCTGAAGAAATGGGCTTGGAGATTATCTGGAAAGACGAATGTTGTGCATTTTAGGGGGAGTTATGAAAATTTCAATTGGTACTGAGGGTGTGCTTGGAATAAGAAAAATAAAAATGGATGCGGTCCCAACGACAGCGTATCTTATGCTGGGGACAAGTTGCTTAAACAACTGCCTTTTTTGTCCTCAGGCAAAGTCGAGCAGAGATGGAGAACACCTGCTTTCACGCATATCGTGGAATAGTGTTAGTATAGACATATGGTCATTGATAGAAAAAGCATATAAGAAGAATAAGATTAAAAGAGCATGCATACAGGTGGTCAACCAGCCGGGAGTATTTGAATTGCTGGAAAAAGAGCTTATTAAATACTCAAAAGCTACAAAAATACCTTTATGCATATCTGGTGGGGTAAACTCTATTGAAGATGTTGATAAGCTTATTGAGCTTGGAGCAAGTCGTATAGGAATTGCACTTGATGCTGCAACCCCGGAAATTTATAGACGGGCAAAGGGGTTGGATTTTTTAAAGAAGTTATATTTACTTCAAAAGGCAGCAGTAAAGTATCCTGGGAAAATATCAACCCACCTGATTGCTGGATTAGGAGAAACTGAAGAAGAAATGATTGAAATGATTCAAGAAATGTATGATAAGGGAATAAATGTCGGACTATTTGCGTTTACTCCAGTACGAGGAACATTGATGGAATATCAACAGCCGCCAGCAATAGATTCCTACAGGCGAGTTCAGTTAGGGCATTACTTAATAAAACAAAAAATCTGTCAAAAAGACGAAATAATATTCCAAGATGGAGGAATTAAAAAACTGCCTTTGGAACTTGAAAGACTTATAGATACAGCACAAGGTATCCCTTTTATGACTACAGGGTGTCCTGGTTGCAATAGACCTTATTACAATGAAAAGCCTGGAGGAATAATATATAATTATCCGCGGGAACTTACTGGGGAGGAAATAAAAATGGCTTATGAAGAGAGCAAATTGTTATTTTAAATAAAAACAAATTTCTTTACAAAATTTTGATAGCATCAGAAAACCATTTTGAGGTCCATCCCAAAGAAGCATTTCACAAATGGTTTTCCTTAGAAGTATTACAATTATGCCAAAAAATTTTGCCCCTTCCATCCAAAATTCTCAAAGTAATTTTTTTCCTTCCCTCGCCTGTTTTACGGGAGAGGGAAGATGGGTGTGGGGGAAGGGGTTAGGGGATGAGGGTTATATGGAATGGAGATTCATAAACTCGGGAATAGCTGATGGCTATACCAATATGGCTATTGATGAAGCGATAATGAGCTGCTATTCTGAGGTGAAAAGAATACCAACACTCAGGATTTATGGCTGGAATCCACCTACAGTTTCATTAGGCTATTTTCAAAATATAAAAAAAGCATTAAACCTTGAAGATTGCAAGAAGCTTGGAATTGACGTGGTTAGGCGGTTGACGGGTGGAAGAGCTGTATTACACCAGCATGAAATAACCTATTCAATCATAATCGGAGAAGACTATCCTGATATTCCGCAATCTGTAGTCGAATCTTATAAGTTTCTATGCAGAGGGTTAATTGAAGGATTAAAATTAGCAGGAGCAAACGTTTCAATGGAATGTGGTAAAAAGAATCTTAGAGGAGAATCAACGCAGGCATGCTTTGATTCTCCTTCAACTTATGAAATAGTATATGAGGGCAAAAAGCTTGTAGGAAGTGCACAGGTTAGGAAAAACGGAGTAATCCTCCAGCATGGCTCAATTCTTGTAGATATTGACATAAATAAGAATATTGCAATACTGGGAAGAAATGAGAAAGAAAAGCAGCTGTTGGAACAGATTTTAGGAAATAGAACAGCGACATTAAAACAAATTCTTGGCGAAGATGGAAATTTCAAAAATATCCCTGATTTGATTTTTAGAGGGTACAGTGAAGCGTTAGGTATAAATGGGCAATTGGATAATCTTTTTACGGAAGAGGAATCAATGTGCAGTGAGCTTATAAAAAAATTCAGTTCAGAGACCTGGACATCATTAAAATAAAAAATAAAATTTATTACTTGAAATCTTACAAATTGGTATTTATAATAATATTTACCAAATATTGTAAGATTTATTTATTTTAACAAGAAATTTAAAAAGGAGAGGGATAATGGAGCTTAAAGAATATGTAGACATAGTAAGAAAAAGGTTATTTCTTATAATACTTATTTGCTTTCTTTCGGCAGTTGTAGCAGCTTCTGTAAACAAATATTTTTTTAAAAATATATTCGAAGCAGATACATCGCTTTATGTAGGAAAACAAATTACTGACCAAAATGCACTTTTATACGATGATTTGCTTATTGGACAATCTCTGGTAAAAGATTACAGGGAGCTTGCAAAGAGCAGGACTATATCCCAAAGCGTTGTTGATGATCTTAAGAAAGAAGGAAAAGCACCTGCTGACCTTGCCCCAAAAGAGCTTTCCAAGAAAATAAGCGTAAATCTAAGGGGTGATACAAGAGTAATAGAAATAAAAGTTGAAGATCAGAATCCGGCTAATGCAGTGATATATGCCAATAAAGTGGCTGATGTTTTCAAAATTAAGGCGAAGGAACTGATGAAGGTTGAAAATATTGAAATAATAGACCGCGCAATATATCCAGACAAGCCTGTAAAGCCACAAAAAGTGCGTAATGTTGCTATTGCGTTTTTCATTGGATTGATGGCTGGAATGGGATTAGCATTTTTCTTAGAGTACATAGACAATACGATAAAGACATCAGAAGATGTTGCGAAATATCTTGAGGTTCCTGTTATAGGAATAATACCTGTTCTAGAAACAGAAAAGAGGTGAGTAAAATGATTGGACAAACTATGCTTGAAGTTTTATCAAATCCAAAATCACAGGCGGCGGAATCTTACAGGGTATTAAGGACAAACCTTCAGTTTTCAAGCTTTGATAGGGAAATTAAGACCATAGTTATTACAAGCTCAATTCCAGGAGAAGGTAAAACGACAACTATTACAAATCTGGCAATTGCATTTGCGCAGTCGGGTAGTAAGGTTCTTCTCATAGATACAGACCTTAGAAAGCCAAAGATACATAAGATGTTTAATCTTGAGAACCATAAGGGGATTACAACCCTACTATCTCAACATGAAACTGTTCAAAGCTGTGTATATAATGAAATTGATAATCTTGATATTATTTGCTGTGGACCTATACCTCCGAATCCATCAGAGCTTTTGGGGTCTTGTGCAATGAAAGACTTAATTGAAGGATTCAAAGCAGAATATGATGTAATACTGCTTGATTCTGCGCCTGTTGGAACTGTTACAGATGCAGCAGTTCTTGGAGCAATATGTGATGGAGTAATTCTTATTGCCAAATCGGGAGCTGTTGACATATATGCGGTTAGAAGGGCAAAGGAGATGCTCAAGAATGTAAATGCCAATATTCTGGGTATTGTACTAAATAGCATGGACAAAAAAAATCAGAATGGTTACTATTACTACCAATATTATGGAGAAAAAAGCTGAAAACTGGATTCTATATAAGTTCAAAAATGAAAAAATTCTAAAAATATGAAGGTGCTTCGAATGCATGATATACATAATCATATACTGGCAGGGCTTGATGACGGATGCAAGAGCTTTGGAGCCTCAATGGAGATGGTTAGAATTGCAGAAAACGATGGTATCAGAACTATTATTGCAACTCCGCACTATATCCCGGGATGCCATACAAATCCAAGTGTACAAATCATTAGAACTATGGTTGAGGAGCTTAATGACAGCATTAAAAAACAGAGCTTATCTGTTGATGTACTTTCAGGAATGGAGGTATTTATTTCTCCAGAACTTTCAGAAATGTATGAAAGTGGAGCAATTCTTACGTTAAATGATTCCAGATATATACTTATAGAACTGCCAATAAACAATATGCCGGTATATCTTGATGATGTAATGTTTAAACTTCAAGTATGCGGGCTTGTTCCTGTTATTGCTCATCCTGAAAGAAACTATGTACTCAGGAGAAACCCTGAAAAAATGATTGAGATGGCTAATCGAGGTATTTTATTTCAAATCAATTCAGGAAGCTTAAACGGTTTTTTTGGTGAACAAGTGCGTAGCTTTACATTTGACCTTTTGTCTCTTGGTCTTGTACATATCATAGCATCTGATGCCCATTCAAACCACTTGCGCAGACCTGAGTTAAAGCAAGCATATGAAATAATCCAAACTAATGGCAGAAGCATATCAGAAAAAATTATGGAAAATTCAAATAAAATTATTTGTAATAAAGAAATAATTAGTGAGCATATAAATATCAAGTATAAAAAAAAGACAAACTTTAACCTATTGTATTTATTAAATACAATAATGGAAAAGTAAATCCTGTGGAAGGGGTTGAATATGCTAAAAAAAATTGTACTCGTACTTGTTTCTTTTGCTGTTGTTCTTATTCTCGGAGGATTATTTGCTGCAAATTTTATGTTTGATAAATATTTGGCACAGCCTGAAGTAATTGAAGAGTTAGTAACAGATATGAAGGAGGATGCTAAAAATATACAGATTGAAAAAGTAGATGTAAAACTTTTGGAGACTAGTCCTGAAAAAATGCAATCATCTAAAACTCAGCATAGCAATGAAAATAGTCCTTCATCAAAAAATATAATGGATAATACAAGAAATCTTAATGCTGTACAAAAAAATATAGATTATAAAAAAAATCAAATGGAAAATATTGACAATTTACAGAAGATGGATAATAATGTAAAAAGGTCAGCAAGAAAGATTAAGGTTGACCCTGCAGATAAAACCCGGGTAATTGCAATATTAAAATCAAGCTTGACGAGTAGTGATATTCAAGAACTAAAAAAGATTGTAGCCAGTAGACCCTTGACTTCTGAAAAAATAGCAAGAGCCAAGGCAATACTTAAGGCAAGGCTCTCAAAACAACAAAAGAATGAGCTAAAAGCTATATACCGAAAGTATTATGGTTGATTATGTGCGCACAAATTAAACAAATCGGGATCAGATATATTGAGCGGCTGTTATTGCTGCGATAATGTAGAGGAGGATATTGTATTGAGCAGTTTAGAATCAACAGTAAAAGTGTATTCGAGATATGGTTATGGCAGCATACAATCATTAAATGTAAAAGCTACCTATAAATCAGCATTATTTTTTTTGCTAAAAAGGCTTTTCGACATTATTGCTTCGGTATTTTTACTTATGGTTTTGTCACCTATAATAATACTAGCAGCAGTACTTATAAAGCTTGATTCAAAAGGACCTGTGCTTTTCATGCAGGATAGAGTAGGAAAGGATGGTAATGTTTTCAAGATGTACAAATTTCGCTCAATGTACATAGATGCAGAAGAAAGACTAAAGGAATTGCGGTATCTCAATGAAGCAAAAGGACCTATTTTTAAAATCAAGAATGACCCACGAGTTACTAGAATAGGCAAGTTTCTGCGCAAATCTAGCATTGATGAGTTGCTTCAGTTGATTAATGTAATAAAGGGCGAGATGAGCTTGGTTGGACCAAGACCCCCCTTGCCAAGAGAGGTAAAAAAGTATACACTTAAGCAAAAACTTAGGCTTGCAATCACACCAGGAATAACTGGATTATGGCAGGTAAGTGGCAGAAGCAAACTAACTTTTGACGATATGGTAAACCTTGATTTGTACTATATAGAGAATAAGAACATACTTCTAGATTTAAAGATACTTATAAAAACCATTCCCGCAGTTTTGAAAATGGAGGGAGCTTATTGAAAAATACCTTGGAGGAGATATGTCATTTTATTTAGTAACAGGAGGAGCCGGTTTTATCGGCTCTAATTTATCAGAAGAGCTAATCAAGCGTGGTCACAGAGTAAGGATATTTGACAATCTATCGTCAGGCAGTGAAGCAAACCTTAAAAATATCCTTAGTGATATTGAGTTAATTAATGGAGATGTAAGAGATAAGGAAGCTCTTGGGAAAGCTGTCAAAGGAGTGGATTTTGTACTGCATCAAGCAGCAATTGCTTCAGTCCAGGCATCTATAAGCGACCCTAGACAAAGCAATGAAGTAATACTTGGAGGAACGCTTAATGTGCTATGCGCAGCGAGAGATTCTGGAGTAAAGCGTGTAGTTCTTGCTTCTTCAGCTGCGGTTTATGGAAACTCGGAAATCCTACCGAAGAAAGAAGATATGGTTATGCAGCCGCTTTCTCCATATGCAGCATCAAAGCTTGCCGGAGAAATTTATGCAGGGATTTTTAGTAGAATATATGGTCTTGAAACGGTATGCTTGAGATATTTCAATGTGTTTGGTCCAAAGCAGAATCCTAAATCAGAATACTCTGGGGTAATATCGATATTTATGGATTGCATTAAAGAAGGAAGAACCCTAGTTATATACGGTGACGGCGGGCAAACGAGAGATTTTATTTATGTTGAAAATGTAGTACAGGCAAACCTTCTTGCAGCTGAATCAGTAAAAGTAGGGAATGGTCAAACAATAAACATAGCAGGGGGAGAGAGAATATCGCTTAATAAGCTTGTGCAAGTGCTTGGAGAGCTGGCAGGAAGAAAGGTAGAGACTGAATATAGAACGGCAAGAAGGGGAGATATAAGGCATTCGCAGGCAGATATAAGCTATGCGGAGGAGCTTTTAGGATATGAAGTTAAGGTCGGATTTGAAGAAGGATTGGAAAGATTATTCAAATCATACTAAAGAGGGCTTAGCCCTCTTTTTTTTAAGGACTTTTCTTGACTAGCCGGTTTTCTTCCAAGAATAAACGGAATATATTTATTTATAATAAATATCAATGGAATCGAAAGCAGAATTTCACAAAGTGAGATTAGCAGTCCTCTTGGGGTTGAAGGTGTCATGCTGTAGAAACTTGTTTTTAGTGTTGCAAGTAAACATACATCAATAAGCCAGAATATTATGTATTGTGTAGCAAGTATTATCAAGGAATTCCTGCCAAAGTATGTGAGTATCGGAGCTTTTGTAATGAGCTGCGAAAGCATGGTAAATGCTGCTATACCAAGAAAAGCAGCAATGTAAAAGTTAAAATAATTATAGTATTTCAAATAATACATGTCCACTCTTTCAGGGGTATTCAGTCCTGCAATAATGCTTCCAGCAAAAAGCAAGGTGAATACAACAGCTTTTAGAGAGGGCTTTTTTATGCTTATACCTTTTTTCCTTATGATATTTCCAGTTCCATAGAATACGATTGCAGTAAGGGAAATATCTAGACCAAATGGCAGTTTGAAAGGAAGATATGACGGGGCTAAATAGCCAATAACTGAAATAATGGCTAGACAAACAATGAGCATATAGTCATTCTTTATTAATTTTCTAAGCAAATAATATTCTACTGAAACGACAAAAAGACATACGAGAAACCATAAGGGAACATTCCATAATACACTTCCGTTCAGGTAAAAAACTTGTGAAAGTATAGTTTTGATATTCGGTATTCCGGAAACATAATGATATTTTACTCTAAAGTATATCAGTATGATGGAGATTGCAGAGAACCATGCATAGGGAACCAGCAGGCTTTTCGTCTTGGAAGATATAAAGCTGATGAGCTTTGGATATTTTTCTTGATTGAAAAGATAGCCGGAGACATAAAAAAATAGAGGCATATGAAATGAATATATGTAAATACGCATTTCAGGGGCAACGGTAACATGACCAATAACTACAAACAATATGCCAATTCCCTTTAATATATCAATCCAAAAAATTTTATTTTCAGAAGAAATCAGAATCAACTCCTAATTACAAAGATGGATATATTATAACATTTTTTAAAGGGAAAAAAGATGCATTTATCTATTGCCATATTATGGAAAATATGCTAGAATACAAAATTGTTGGTTGGAAACTGGCAATATATGGTAAAAATTAAATCTGATTTAATTAGGTTTAACAATTTAATACATACAGATTGTAGAGGGAGAAAATAGATGGCTATTTTGATAATTGGAGGAGCAGGCTATATAGGTTGTCACACTGTGGCGGAGCTTCTTGATCAAAAGAAAGAAATAGTTGTGCTTGATAGTCTTGAAAAAGGACACAGAAATGCAATTCTGGGAGGGAAATTCTATTGTGGAAATATCGACAATGAGGAGTTCCTCGAAAGGGTTTTTACAGAAAATGAAATTCAATCGGTTATACATTTTGCCGCTTATTCACTGGTGGGGGAAAGCGTAGTCAATCCTGACAAATACTATAAAAATAATGTTGGCTGCACACTTAAGCTCCTTGAGAAAATGAATGAGCATGCTGTAAAAAAGATAGTTTTTTCTTCTACTGCTGCAGTTTACGGCGAGCCTCAGAAAACTCCAATAGAGGAAGGCGAAGATACCATGCCAACCAATCCATATGGAGAGACTAAGCTGACTATTGAAAAAATGCTTAAATGGTTTGATAGCGCCTATGGGATAAAGTATGTTTCATTAAGGTATTTTAATGCTGCTGGAGCTCATACTTCAGGCAGGATTGGCGAAGACCACCACCCAGAAACACATTTGATTCCTATAATAATGCAGGCTGCGCTTGGGAAAAGAGACAAGCTGCAGGTATATGGTGATGACTATGATACACCGGACGGAACCTGTATAAGAGATTATATTCATGTAACTGATTTAGCGTCGGCTCATATTCTGGCACTCAAGCATCTTGATGAAGGTGGAGATAGCAGGGTGTATAATCTTGGGAATGGCAAGGGTTTTTCAGTCAAGGAAGTCATAGATATGGCAAAGAGGGTTACAGGCAGAAAGATAGATTATGAGGTTGTGTCAAGAAGACCGGGGGACCCGGCAGTGCTGGTGGCTTCATCGAAGAGGATAATGAAGGAGCTGGGCTGGAAGCCGGAGTATAATGGGCTGGAGAAGATTGTTGAGACGGCATGGAAGTGGCATTCAAGAATTTAGTTGGTTGATTTTTATAGAAACTGATATTTATGCTAATAGTTTATGAATAATGATTTTAATACTAATGTGGAGGGTATTAATATTGAATATAACCATTACTGGTACAGGATATGTAGGGCTTATTACAGGAGTATGCTTATCAGAAATAGGTCAATCGATAACCTGTGTTGATATTGACGAAATGAGAATAAATAAACTTAAGGATGGATTTGTTCCAATTTTTGAACCCGGACTTGAAGAACTGATGTCAAAAAATAGGGAACGTTTAAAGTTTACTACTGATTATTCCAATGTATATAAAGAAAGCAATGTGATATTTATTTGTGTTGGTACTCCTGAAAAGAAGGATGGCTCGTCAAATCTTAAGTATGTATATGAAGCAGTGGAACAGGTTGTAAATTGTGTTGAAAGGGATTGCCTAATTGTTATAAAGTCTACAGTACCTATAGGGACTGGTGACAAGATTGAAGAATTTATCAAGTTACATAATAAAAAAGGTGTTCATATAGATGTTGCAAGCAATCCGGAGTTTCTATCCCAAGGTACTGCAATTAGAGATACTATGCACGCATCACGAATCATTATAGGGGTAAAAACAAATAGAGCTGAAAAGATTCTTAAAGAGATATATTCTGCTTTCCAACAGGCGTATGTTATTACTGATAGACGAAGTGCAGAAATGATAAAGTATGCTTCCAATGATTTCTTAGCTCTTAGGGTTTCATATATCAATGAAATAGCTAACCTATGTGATATTACAGGTGCAAATATTGATGATGTAGTTCAAGGAATGGGGCTTGACCCACGCATAGGAGACAAGTTCCTTAAAGCAGGAATAGGGTATGGTGGATCATGTTTTCCTAAAGACACCAAGGCTTTACACTGGCTGGCAAATTTCCATGATTATGAGATAAAAACAATTAAAGCGGCAATTGATGTTAATGAGAATCAAAAAATCAAGCTTATAAAAAAGGCTAGAAAGTATTTTGAAAGCTTTCGCGGGTTGACAGCTGCTGTTCTTGGGTTAACATTCAAACCCGGTACTGATGATTTGAGAGAAGCGCCGTCGCTGCAAAACATTCCCATACTTTTGGAGGATGGCGCAAAAGTCAAGGCTTGGGACCCTATTGGGACAGAAAACTATAAGAAGATTTATCCAAATGAAATAGATTATTACAATACAATTGAGGAAGCACTTCAGGATGCTGATGTTTGCTTTATATTTACAGAATGGCCACAAGTAATTTCGATGGATATATCATTGTTTAAATCATTAATGCACAATCCTTTAGTACTTGATGGGAGAAACTGTTTTAGCTTAGAAAGAATGGAATGTAAAGGCCTGATTTATGAATCCATTGGAAGGCGAACAGTGAAATCATAACAATGAAGTTTTGGGATTTGATGGTTAGTAGGACACTTTTAATTTTGAGAGGTCAATTTTGTGAATAAAAAATTAGTTTACGCAGCTTTTGGTATTACAATAATTTCTTCTACAGGTAAAATATTGGGTTTGATTAGAGAAAGTAGCTTTGCTGCATATTTTGGAGCCAGTAGTAATACTGATGCGTTTAAAATCGCGTTTTCTATTCCAGATATTTTTATAGCTATATTCAGTGCAGCTATCGCTCAGGTGTTTATTCCTGTTTATTGTGACATATTGAAAGAAGGAAATCCCGATAAAACCCAAAGATTTTTGAACAATATATTCACATTAATAGCTATAGCATCCGCTACTATTGTATTACTTGGAATAATACTGAGAGGTCCTCTTGTAGACTTGATTGCTCCGGGTTTTGATGAGGCTAGCAAACGTTCTGCAATGGAAATGGTCATTATTATGTTTCCCGGTGCACTTTTTATGATTATGGCTAATCTAGTCTCTGGTTATCTACAAGTGCATGAAAGGTTTATTTCATCATCTTTAATATGGTATTCATATAATATTTGTATTATTTCTAGCTTGGTGCTTTTTCACAAATTTGGGATAAAAGTTGCTGCAGTGGGAGCTTTATTTGGGCTTATAGGTATGCTGCTTATTCAATTGCCATCATTAGTCTGGCAGGGATTCAGATACCGCCCGGTTATTGACTTTAAAGATGATGGATTTCGAATGATTAGTATGTTAATATTGCCTGTTCTTATCAGTTCAGCATTTAATCAGGTTTATAACGTTATTAATCGTATGTTGGCATCGAATTTGGGGCAAGGTAGTATAAGTGCTTTGGATTACGCAGGCAGAGTCAGCATTCTTATTAATACAGTATTTATTGTATCTATTGCTACAGTAATATATCCTTCGTTAGCAAAGCAGAGCGATTGTATCCCTCAGTTTAATGCAACTCTGGCAAGTTCAACTCGTTTAGCATCCATGATTTCATTTCCTTTGGCAACTATATTATTGATATTGAGAAAGCCTATTATACAAGTACTATTTGAACGAGGAGCATTTTCTGCACTTGATACAAAAATGACAGCTGGCGTTTTGGGCTTTTTATCTATTGCAGTTATAGGTATTACTCACCGTGAGTTTTTAAATCGAGCTTTTTTTGCACTTAAGGATACGCGCACTCCTATGATAAATGGCATTATTGCAATTGGTTTAAATATTATCCTTAATCTTATTTTGGTTCAATGTATGGGTATTAATGGATTGGCATTGGGAACTTCTATAGCAAGTCTATTGAGCGCTTATATGCTGCTCATACGATTGTACCGAAAGCAGGAATCTATTAGTAAAAGTTTGATTTCGGAAGGGTTTATAAAGTCATTTATAGCAGCAGCTATAATGGGTTTGGTAGTGTTCATAGGAGAAAAATTACTATTAAACATAATGCATTTGGATGGAAATACATTACTAAGATTAGTGAATATTATGCTTGCATGTTGTATTGGAGGAGTTGTTTACATAGGATTTTTAGCAATATTAAAAGTACACGAAATAAGAGAAGGGTTTTATCTTGTTAGAAAGAAGCTGAGAGAAGCATTCTAATTATAGATATATATAAAGTTTGAAAGGAAGCATAGATAAAATGAGGATATTGCTATTAAGAAATATGGGTGATCAGATTAATCTGAATAATTATAATGTTCAGGAAATTGGACTGGCTAAGGCGCTGGTTAAAAGAGGTCATCAGTGCGATATTGTTCTATATTCCAATACTGAAATGCATAAAAAAGAGAAGATTGAGTGTGACAATGGATATATCACCATACACTGGGTTAAGGGAATCAATATATATTATAACGCAATATATGTGAAACTTATAAAAGAGAAGTTTTTTGATAACTATGACATTATTCAAACTCATGAATATAACCAGATTATGACATGGATATTACCATTTATTACTGAGACAAAGAAGGTTATTTATAACGGACCTTATCAAGATATTAAAAACAAGGTAATACATAACTGGTTTGATTTTATTTTTCTTCCCAGTATTAAAAAACATTATGACTATGTGCTTGCAAAAAGCAAATTATCAGCAAATTATCTCTTGGAAAAAGGATTTAATAAAATACAATCAATAGGAGTTGGTTTGGATACAAATAGGTTTTCTACTTCGATACCATTTGAAGAAAGCAGCTTATATAAGTATAGAGAAAGGTTTGAGGCTCAACCAACATTATTGTATATTGGGAAATTAGAGGAACGCAGGAATATCGGTTTTTTACTGGATATTGCATATGAATTAAAGAAAAAATTTAAATTTAATTTATTAATGATTGGTAATGGTGAAAAAGAATATTTAAAAAAATACTTTAGAAGAATTAGTGAATTGGGATTGGATGAAAATATTATTTATTTAGAAAAGCTTGAACAAAAAGAAATAAAAAATGCCTATGAAATATCAGATTTATTTGTATTCCCATCTAAATATGAAATATTTGGAATGGTTTTACTTGAGAGTATGTATTTTAATTGTCCGATACTTTCCTCTTATAATGGGGGAACGTCAATTTTATTACAAGATAAATATCCTGAGATGATAAGAAATGATTTTGATTTAAATGATTGGGTTAAAAGTATTATTAGCTTACTCCAAACAAGAAAAGAATATATGCTAAAAGAGTATATAGAAAAGAATTTTACATGGAATGTTATCAGCCAAAAATTTGAGGAAATATATAACTCAGTATTATTAAAAAAGGATAAACAAGAGTATACCGGAACAAAAACTTTTCAATGGAGATAGGAATGAATAAGGTTATATCATATTTATTAATTTTATTGCTTATTGTAACTTCATATCAATCAATATTCGTGGAAGTATCTTTTTTAGATGAGTTTATTTTAGTTGCAATTATACTTGCTTTTATTATTAATTGTTTTATAACTAAAGAAAAATTACTAAAAAAAACTCTTTTGAATAAGGCTATAATTTTTACCCTGCTTCTTTATATAGGAAGTACATTAATAACATTATGTATAAATCAATATGAAACTTCTGCATATCTTGCAGAAATATTCAATAATATTAAACCGTTAATAATATTGCTTTTATTTGTTAATTTACAAATATCACAAGAAGATATTAAAAAACTAATGAATAGTTTTTTAATTATAAATATTCCATCTTTAATATTCCTGTTAATAGATTTTATTAGATTCTATATATTAAATATAAGATTTTATCAAGGGTTTCAACAAAGATATGGATTAATCAGACTTGAAGGATTAAGTGGGCATCCTATTCAAATGGGATATATTCTAATGTTAATAATAGTTTGGATTCATTACAATTATAAAAGAACAAATATTTCAAGGTTGATATTATGTTTGCTTGTAATAATGCAATTTCTAACATTCGCCAGGCTTCCATTTGTATTCACATTAGGTTATTTTGCTTTTTATTATTGTAAAGCTATTAATAGCAAGTTGATAAAAGCAATGGGAGTATGTATTGCTGCTATAGTTACGACTATACTTATAACTATACTTATAAATAATTTCTTTAATGTAGGCTTAAACTATTTTGAAAATGAAGCTGAAAATACTATTAGATTATATAGTTTGAGTAAAGCAGGTGAAATAATTAAAGATAATGGTTTTTTTGGAGTTGGGATAGGACGATTTGGCGATAGAGCATCTGTTTTGTACAACAGTGATATATATTATAAGTATAGCTTCAGGACAGATATGATAAAGTTTGCCTTTGATAAGCCCGGTTCAATGTTTGAAAGTCATTTAGCAAAACAGATTATTGAAACAGGCATAATCGGCACACTTTTATTTTATGGAGTATTTCTGATATTGATTATTAATTCAAAAGGATCATCGGGTAAGAAGAATCCAATATTTTTATTAAAGTATTTGACATTAGTTATTTTATTAAACTCTATATTTAATCCAATATACACGATACCGCTGTATTTAATTACTTGTTTACTAAGTAGCACAGAAGATAATCAGACAAGTTATATTAAATCAAGAAAAGATACGAATTTATCATATGTATTCTAAGACAATAACGAAAAACTATAGGAGAAATAAATGAAAATATTAATGATAAATAAGTACCTATACAAAGATGGTGATATATCCATAAAATCAAGGAGCGAATTGTAATATGAAAAAAATTGTTTATAAAAATTAACATAAAAAAACTAAGCTAATTAGGAGGACTGATTCAATCATGGAAATAGGCTATTTAACCAATAGTACTGCACCATATAGAGTAAAACAAATAAACACATTAAGCAAAATAAAAAATATTGAATTTAATATTTATTATACGAAACCTAAAGGTGGTAGAGCATGGGATATAAATGATTCCTGTGTTGCAAAAGAATTTTACTTAAGAGGGATAGAACCAATCAAATTTAAAAGAATAGACTTTTGTATTAATTTTGGGTTAATCAAGTTAATTAGAAGAAATGACTTAATAGTAATAGGAGGATATGAACAGCCGTCTTATTTATTGGCTAGCATAATATGTAAGTTATTTAAAAAGAAATACATATTATTGTTTGACGGGATACAGCCTCAAAAAATAGGGATAAGAGGAAATTTTTTTAAATATATTTGGATTAAATATATTGTCAAGAATTCATTGGCAATATTTAGTAATGGATTAACAAGCAAATTATATTTTAATAATAATTTCAAGTATGATGCCCAAAAAATATACAATCAGTATTTAACAGTGGATATTGATTCTATTGATGAGCTTTATAGAAAAAAAGAAGAAATAAAAAAACAGATGAGAGAATCATATGCAATTGAAAATAATAAAAAAGTATTATTATATGTTGGAAGACTGCTGGATTGGAAAAATGTGGATACTTTAATTAATGCAGTTAGTCTTATAAAGAACCATAAAGAATATATCTTGTTTATTGTTGGGGACGGACCAGAGCGAATGAATTTAGAAAAACTATCTCAAGACTTAAAGATAAATACATATTTTATTGGAAATATTTCTGACCCATACAAGATATATAAACATTATATAATGGCTGACTTGTTTATATTCCCTACATCTGGCGAAGCATGGGGACTTGTTGTAAATGAGGCACTTGCGGCAGGACTTCCGGTCGTTTGCGCAAAGAGTGCGGGATGCTCACTGGATTTAGTGATAGATGATAGAAATGGATACACGTTTAATTATGATAATCCAAATGAGTTAGGCGAAAAAATCAACAAAGTTTTTTCTGATAAAGACAAATATAATATGTTCTGCATTGAATCAAAGAGGATAATCAAAGAATGGACTTTTGAAAATTCAAGGGAATCATTTGAGAGAATGCTTATAGAAAGTAATATTATCTAAAAAAGAAAATAAATTATAGAGCTGTTTTTGGGATTAGTTACTTTTTTATTTGAGGGAGGTTACTTAATGGCTAGTTTGATTTCTAAGATAATAACCAAGTTGAAAGGAGAAAAGTACGTTCTTGATTATAGTATTTTAGCTAGTAATCTTATTGAAGTTTTGAATAAGAGATTAATTCAAATTATTAGAGGCTCTCTTATGAAGTTGCTTTTTAGAAAGAATAAAGGGCTAATGTTTGTTGGGACAAGCGTTGTAGTGATGGCAAAAAACAAAATATCTGTTGGTAAAAATTGCATATTAGAAGATGGGTGTTACATAAATGCTCTATGCAAAAAAGGTGTTACAATCGGGGATAACTTTTCTTTAGGGAGAAATTCTATAATTGAATGTACCGGTGTACTTAGAGAGCTGGGTGAAGGACTGAGAATCGGTAATAATGTTGGTATTAGCCCAAATGCATTTATTTCAGTAAGAGGGTATGTGGAAATTGGTGACAACACTATATTTGGACCGGGGGTAAGTGTGCATGCAGAAAATCATAACTTTGAAGGCTTAAATATTCCAATAAGACTTCAAGGGGCAACGAGAAAAGGAGTAAAAATTGGAACGGATTGCTGGATTGGGAGCAAAGCTGTTATTTTAGATGGAGTTAATATTGGGGATGGTGCAATTATTGCAGCGGCGGCTGTTGTTAATAAAGATGTTCCAGACTATGCTGTTGTTGGTGGTATTCCTGCAAAAATCATTAAATATAGAGGTAAAGTAAATGAGAATATTAGTAGTAAATAAATTTTTATATAATAATGGCGGAAGTGAGACATATATTTTTAATCTTTTTAACTATTCTAGCAAGCAAGGTAATGAAATAGAGTATTTTGGCATGGAGCATCAAAAAAATATAGTTGGAAACAGACTCAATCAATATATTGGTAACATGGATTTTAAAGGGAATGTCTTAAAAAAGGTTTTATACCCTTTAAAAGTAATTTATTCTATCGAAGCGAAAATGAAAATAAGAAAGGTAATAAAGGATTTCAAGCCTGATGTAATTCATATAAACAACTTTAATTATCAGGTTACGCCTTCAATCCTATATGAAATAAAGAAATTTAATATTCCAGTAATTCAGACTTTGCATGATCCACAGTTGGTATGTCCATACCACCGTTTATATAACTATAAGAAAAAAGAAATATGCGAAAAATGCAAAGACGGAAGATTTTCAAGTTGTATTTTAACAAAATGTATAGATGATTCTATATTTAAAAGTATGATTGGAGCTGCTGAAAGTTATATTTATCGAAAGCTTAATACATATGAGATGATAAATTATTTCATTTCACCTAGCAGATTTCTTAAGGGAAAAATGATTGATATGAATACTAATATCAATCATAATAAAATTTTAGTATTGCACAATTTTATAAGTGAGAATGATGTAGAGAATCATCAAAACAAAAAGGATTATGTATTATACTTTGGCAGATTATCAATAGAAAAAGGTATACATAGATTAATTGAAGCATGTAAAAGACTTACGGAAATCAAGTTTGTTTTTGCGGGTGGTGGAGAACTAGAAAATGACTTAATCGGCGTAAAAAATATCAAATTTGTAGGCTTCAAAACGGGGGAAGAATTAAAAACTCTTATTAGTGAAGCATTATTTTCTATATATCCCTCCGAATGGTACGAAAATTGCCCCATGTCGATATTAGAGTCACAAATGTATGGTACCCCTGTTATTGGTGCTGATATTGGAGGGATTCCAGAATTAATCGATGATAAGATTGATGGATACTTATTTAAATCAGGTGATGTTGATGATTTAACAGATAAAATTATTTCTTTATATAAAGATAAAGACAAAAGAGAAGAGTTCTCATTAAGATGTAAAGAAAAAGTAAAAAAGTTTTCTATTGATTTGTATTATCCCAAATTAATGGAGATATATGATAAAGCAATTAATGAATTGAAATCTAAGGAGGTTTTTTGATGGAAGGTTTGATTGCGGTTACATATAAATGCAATGCGAAATGCCATATGTGCAATACGTGGCAGTACCCAACTAAGAATGAAGAGGAAATTACTCCTGAAGATATCAGCAAGATTCCTTCGGGACTTACGTTCGCGAACATTACAGGCGGAGAACCTTTTATCAGAAACGATATTGATAAGATTGTAGATGTTGTTATGAATAAAACAAGAAGACTTGTTATCAGTACAAACGGTTATTTTACTGATAAGGTTATGGATATTGCAAGAAGGTACAAGAATGATAAACGTTTTGGAGTTAGAGTCAGCATTGAGGGACTGCCTTCGGCAAATGATGAGCTGCGTGGATTGAAGGATGGTTTTGACCATGGGATTAGGACATTATTGCAGCTGCACGAGCTTGGCATTAAGGATATTGGATTTGGAATTACGTTGTCTGATAGAAATGCAAAGGATTTGAACGAGTTGTACATGCTTGCTGAATGGCTGGGTGTAGAGTTCGCTACTGCTGCTGTTCACAATACATACTATTTTCATAAGTTTGATAATAAGATAGAGAAAAAAGAAGAAGTGACAGAAGAGATTAACAAGCTTATAGACAAGCTTTTACATAGTAACCATCCCAAAAAGTGGTTCAGGGCGTATTTTAATTATGGTCTAATAAATTTTATTAATGGTGGAAAGAGATTTTTGCCATGTGAGATGGGGTCTGACGTGTTTTTCATGGATCCATTTGGTGAAGTTCGCCCATGTAATGGAATGGAGGCTTCAATGGGAAATATTAAAACACAAGCCTTTGATGATATATGGAATGGGGAAGAGGCTAAAAAAGTAAGGCAGGCAGTGTGCAGCTGCGATAAAAACTGTTGGATGGTTGGAAGTGCTGCACCTGCAATGAAAAAGAAAATCATGGTTCCGCTAAAGTGGATAATCAAGAATAAATTCTTTGGCAAGGAGATTCTGCTAAATGAAGATTGCTGTCATAGGGCATAAGGGAATACCTGGAGCTTCAGGGGGAGTAGAAAGACACGTTGAGGAAATATATACCCGCCTTGCATTGGAAGGACATGATATTACGGTATATAACCGGAAGGGATACTCAAACGGAGACAAACTGTATAAGGGGTTAAAACTTAAAGAAGTTTGGACAATAAAAAGCAAAAATCTAGAAGCAATTATTTATTCTTTTCTGGCATCATTAAAAGTATTGTTTGGAAAGTATGAGGTTGTTCACTACCATGCACTAGGTCCTTCTACAATGAGCTTTATTCCAAAGCTTTTTGGTAAAAAGGTTGTTGTCACTGTTCATGGGCTAGATTGGCAAAGGGCAAAATGGGGAGGTTTAGCAAAGTTTTATCTAAAGCTTGGAGAATTGGTTTCTGTTAAATTTGCAGATAAAATTATAGCGGTTTCAAGGACTTTGACGGGATATTTTCTAAAGGAGCACCAGAGAAAAGCGGAATATATTCCAAATGGTATACCTCATGCCGAATATCAGGCTCCTGATAATATTAAAGTTTTGGGAATAAATAAGGATGATTACATACTTTTTCTTGCTAGGCTTGTGCCGGAAAAAGGCTGCCATTATCTTATTGAAGCATATAAAAAACTTAATACTAAAAAAAAGCTTGTAATTGCTGGAGGGTCTAGTCATACGGATAGATATGTTGAGGAACTTAAAAAGCATGAAAGTACGAATATTATTTTTACAGGTGATGTTAGGGGCAAGTGCCTTATAGAGCTTCTTTCAAATGCCTGTTTCTATGTACTTCCTTCAGAGATTGAAGGACTACCAATCACACTACTTGAGGCTATGTCATTTGGAAAGGCATGTATTGTAAGTAATATTCCAGAAAATCTTGAAGTGATTCAGGAAGAAGGAAAAGATATATATGGGTTTTCCTTTAAAAACAAAGATGTAAACAATCTTGCAGAGAAGCTCAAATATCTAGTAGATAATCAAGATATGGTTGAAAGAATGAAAATCAAAGCGAAAAACCATGTAGAGAAGGAATATAACTGGAATACCATAGCCAGTCAGACATTATGTGTCTACCAAGATATACTCAGCAGCAAAATTAAAGCTAAAAATAATATTTCAGAACGAAACTTCATATCTGGCTGAGAAAGGCAGCTAAAATTGAAAACTCAGCCGAAAGGATGTACATATGTTTCAAAGAACAGCCACAATCATATTAATGATAGTTTGGATGACAACAATATTTATCTTATCGGCTCAGCCGCAAAAGGAATCTTATGATTTAAGCAGTAAGGTGGAAACCAGGATCAAAAAGGTTGTTCCTAATTCAGTCAATCTATTCGAATCGGGGAAGAAGCTAGGTGTTATCTTCATAAGAAAATTTGCACATTTTTATCTTTATGCTGGTCTCGGTTTTCTATCCATTCTTTTCTTCAGGGCTTTGGGCTTAAAAAAATCGTCACTTCTAGCAGTTCTCTTCAGCTATATTTATGCTTGCACAGATGAAATTCACCAGCTTTATGTGCCGGGGCGGGAAGGAAAGATTTCTGATGTAGGAATTGATATGCTTGGAGTTGGCACAGGGATATTTTTAGTATTAATGATTATCTTGTTTATGAATGTTTGGAAGAAGTATTTAAAAAGTTTTATGTTGATTATATGGAAATATATGGTAAAATAAAACAACGCTAATAATAATGGTAATTGGGAGGGAAAGAAATGTTTTTTAATCAAGGTCTTAAAAAAATAATCTGCATAACGCTAATTGCTTTACTGGTATTTGCGGTAGTTCCTGCTATCGAAAGCAATGCTGCTTTTACCGGATTACCTATTGTTAAATTTATTCAAAATGTGCAAGATATGAGTCAAACTGATAGGGAATGGGTAAGAGATAGTATACTTAATCCGCTTATAGATGATTCTTCTCTTGTGAAGGAAAAGGCAAAGGAGTTAAAGGATAGGTTCCCAAGTACGAATATTTCTCAAACTGATATTGAGGCTGCGCTTACTATTTTTACGATTACGGATTCGATTATTCAACAAAAAGTAGTTAATCATCTTGTTGCTGGCAAGCAGTCTGTAGAATATAAAATGGGAAGCTTTGACACAATCAGAGGCAAGATTGAAGCTAATGTTGGAAGTCTTCAAAATCTTATTTCTGCATTGATTCTTATGCAGGATATAACGGGAGTGGATCCGATATTTACAGATAATAATGCATCTGAAGGAACCATAATTTTAAGGAGGACTATTACCGGTGATATGGTCGGAGGAGATGATGTCCTTGAAAAGCTGGATGAAACAATTCAAACCATTACAGGAGTCCATTTTGCCACCCTAAATCTTGCCCTTTTAGGTTATACGGAACTAGTTAATTCTATTGGAACGGCAGATGAAAGAATAAAATTTGAGAAGTTTCTTTTTGATTATGGTTCAAGCAGTACCGAGCATTTATATGAAGGCGTAAATGCAAAAGTATCAAACGGTGGTAACACCAATGTTCAGCCTACCAATCCTCCAGCGTTAGAAGATGATAATTCAGATACTATTACAGCAAAAACCAGTGTTAATGCTGATTCAAATGGTAATGTTAATATGTCAGATGAACAGATAGATAAGGTTCTGAATAATATTGATGCACTAGCTGAAAAGGCTGATGCGCAGGATGGCAATGCCGAAACAAAGCTGGTAATTGATGTCCAGGCTCCTAATAATTTAATACAGACAAATATTAACATTCCTTCATCAATAATAAATGAAGCAATGAACAAGAGTATAGATTTGATTGAAGTTACAACTTCTGTAGCAGAGATTACTATTCCTTCTTCATCATTACAGGTTGCAGATGCTACTGCGGTACTAATTAATGCAAAACTTGTCAATAAAGAAACAGAGCTGACGCCTGAACAAAAAGCAGTTGTTGGTGACAGCCCTGTATATGATTTTAACATAACCGCAGTAACAAGCAATGGAAGTACCAGTATAAGAAATTTTGCACAGGGGATTCAAATTGCGGTTCCATATACATTAAAAGCGGGAGATAATCCTGAAAATATTACTGTATATTACTTGAATGAAAAGGGTGAACTGGAAAACATGCAGGCTAGGTATGATGCTACAACAGGAACAGTTACTTTTAATACAACTCATTTAAGCAAATATTATGTAAAAGTAAACAATGTGGTATTCAATGATTTGGCAAAATATCAATGGGCGAAGGCATATATTGAGTCTATGGCTGCAAAAGGAATAATAAATGGAAAGGACACGTTACTATTCTGCCCAGGAGATAAATTAACAAGAGCAGAATTTGCTTCTCTTCTTGTAAAGTTGTTTAAGATTCAAGATAGTGGCAAAACTTTAACATTCAAGGATGTAGATAAAAAAGCATGGTATTACAATGTGGTTGTTTCGGCAGTTGAGCAGGGAATAATTACTGGAAAGGATACGGAAACATTTGCTCCGAATGAAAATATCTCAAGACAGGATATGGCTGTAATGATAGAAAGAGTCTTGAAGAAATTTAAGAAGGTTGTTTTACCTAATGATATAAAGCTTGATTTTGCTGATAGCAATGAAGCTGCGGATTATGCCAAGGCGGGAATCGCAGTGGCAGTAAAATACGGAATAATTAAAGGTAATGAAGATAATACATTTAAACCAAATAATAATGTAACAAGAGCTGAAGCGGCAGCAGTAATATACAGAATATTTAATATGAAGTAACTTTTATACTTTTACCAAAAGCCTTCGAGTATGAAAATATTAGGTAAGATTACGGACAAATAAATTAGGTTTTTCTTTTTATACCTCTTTATCAAAAAGCCCTAGAGTATGAAAATATTCGAGGGCTTTTTGTACTATTGTTTAGATTATGCCGAATATAAATTAATAATTAAAACATGCACCCTCCTCATTTGAAAAGAGAGGAGGTGGGGGTGAGTCATGAAAGAAACAAGTTGTTATTTGATTTTTATAATTGTTATTGCCATTTTGGTACCAATTTTGATTGTTAAAGGCTGCGGAGGATTTAGAAAAGACTATCCCGATGGATTAAAGGGCAAAAGTATAAAGGTATATTTTCATTCAACAAAAAAGGTTGAACAAGTTGATTTTGAAGAGTATATAAAAGGGGTTGTTGCAGCGGAAATGCCAGCTTCTTATCATATAGAAGCGTTAAAAGCTCAGACTGTTGCAGCAAGAACTTATGCATATAATAAAATCATATCTGGAGGTAGTAGCCTTCCAGAGCACAAGGGTGCTGACATTTGTACGGATTCTACTCATTGTCAGGCATGGATAAGCAAGGAGGAAGCACTTGCAAAATGGTCTGCATTAAAGGCGGCATTCTTATGGGAGAAAATTTCATGGGCGGTTAAGAGCACTGCTGGGGAGATGGTTTATTACGAAAACAAAATCGCAAATCCGGTTTTTCATGCAAATAGTGGAGGAGAAACAGAAAACTCCGAAGATGCATGGAATGGAGCAGTTGTTCCTTATCTTAGGGCTGTAAAAAGTCCGGGTGAAGAAAGTTCTTCAAGCTATTCTTCGGAAGTAGAATATTCTGCTGAAGAGTTTATACAAAGGTTAAAAAAGTTTAGTACAGATTTTAAAGTGGATA